>Ga0209512_1005399_pt1 | contig 10647 bp, 8 predicted proteins | sample frozenSSSSmetaG_FD_184142 | JGI IMG/M metagenome (GOLD analysis project Ga0209512, IMG submission 184142) | Glacier valley bacterial and archeal communities from Borup Fiord, Nunavut, Canada, to study Microbial Dark Matter (Phase II) -... | ecosystem: Environmental > Aquatic > Freshwater > Ice >... | reverse complement strand
GATGGACTGGCTTGAGGACGATTTCACCGCCGGGTTCGTCTTCGCCAATCCCAACGCCAAGGGCGCATGCGGCTGTGGCGAGAGTTTCACGGTTTGAGCGGCGGGCGGAGCCTCAGCCCCGCCCGCGCCCTCAGAACGCGGCAAGTCCGTTGGGTGTGCCCAACCCCGTGGGACCATCGTAGCCCACGCCCGAGTGGCAATAATAATATACGCCGCACGTCCCGTTGCTGCCCGAGGTGATATCGAACAACGCGCTGCGGTCCGCGTAAAGGCTGCCGCTGACGACCGCGCCGCCATTCGCGCCATACATTCCACCGATCAGTGGCGCGGCAACGCTGGTGCCGCCGTAGACCTGCCACGACGCGCTGTGCGATCCGCTGGGCGCATAGACTGCAACCCCGGTCGAAGGATCGGCGACCGCGGACACATCGGCCTCCATACGCCGCGGGCAGCTCGGATCGGTCTGCCACGCGGGCTTGGGGTAGACATCGCTGCATCCGCTGCCCGCACCGTTCCACGCGGTTTCGGACCAGCCGCGCGCGGTGCTCGCAACGCGAAGCGACGTGCCGCCTGCTGCGATTACGTGCGGCGAAGTCGCGGGGAATTGCGCGCCATAGCCGCTGTCCCCGGTGCTGACGGTTATAGCGACGCCGGGATGGTTATACGCGGCCTCATAGCTCTGCGTGCCCGATTCTCCGCCGCCATAGCTGTTGGAGATCACATGCGCGCCGAGCGCGGCGGCAGTATTCACCGCTGCGGCGAGATTGGCGTATGTGGCGGAGCGCGCCTGCACCAGAATGATCTTGCACTTGGGGCACGCCGCGCTCGCCATATCGAGATCGAGCGCGGTCTCCTGCGCCCAGCCGGTGTTCTGATAGGGATAATTCCCCTGCTGCCCGGACTGATTGTATTTCGTGAAACAGCCGTTCGCAGTCGTGCAGGGCGGCAGGCCGAAGGTGGCGCGGTAGATCGCAAGGTCTGCCTCGGCATTGATGTAGCCATAGGCGTCCACGATGGCGATCACGGTTGCGGGCGAGCCTGCATCGGCGGGGATGTTATACGCGGCCTGGAGATCGGCAGGTCCATAGCCTGCGGGCAGCAAATTGCGCTTGACTACATTTTCAATCGTCCGGCCCGCTGCGTCGGTGACCACACGTGCATGGCAGCGCGCGATACCGGGACGTTCCGGGCCTTCGCACACGCGCACATGCGCGACGCCCTTCGAGTAGCGCAGATCCCGGAGCGACGTTGGCGGCGCGCCATATGTCCACGCGCCCGCCGCCGACGATGCGAAAACAAGCAGCGCGGCGGCGATGCCGGACTGGCGGATTGATCGTGTCGTCACATTCACTCTCCCTGTTCGGGGCGCACTGTTTCGTTTAACCAACAAAAGACTGCGTCGTAACATGGTAATCGGGAGGGTTCCCGCAGTTGTCGCACCTTGTCAATCGCAGCCCGACGCCAATTAAGTAAGCATCGGCAAACACACGCATTCTTGCGACCGGCAGCAGCCGACCAACGATTATGTTACACCTGCTCGGCAGACCCGCTGCGATAGCGCGATTCGAGGAAGCGGCCCTCGACCGCAAGATCGCGCAGCGTGTCCTGCGTCAGCGCCGCCCATATCCGATCGAGCTCGTCTGCAACGACGCCCAATCCGCTGGCAAGACTGGCATCCACTTCGAGGTTTTCGGCGCGTGCGGCGGCGGGAACCGCGGTCCACGCATCGACCAGCCGGGGCAGATGGTCCGCGAGCAGACGTCGCGCTTCGAGCAATGTGGCGTCGCCCGGCCCGAGTGCGCCGAGCAGCGGGCCCAGCGCGGTAAGCCGATCGAGGATGCGCTGCGTTGCGGGCGCGGCGGCGCGCGGAAAGGCGGCGCGCCTGAGATCGAACCATTCGCGCGCCACCGGGCCAAGGCGTGCGGGCGGCAGTTCGGCCATTTTGGGCGTGGGCGGCAGCTTGCGTCGCGCGGGGAGCAGCGCCGCACCGAGCGCGGCCGCGCCCGCGAGCGGCACACCCACGATCAGCCCCTCCACGCCGATGGGCGCAACCGCGAGGCCGTATCCGATCGCACCCACACCAGCCGCCCCGAGCACGCCCGCCGCGCGCGTCACCCGCCGCGCGATCTCGCCCGCCGTGCGGCCTGCCTGCGCCGCCCCCGCGCGCGCCGCGCCGACCACGCCGTCATGCCGCGCGAACACCGCGTTCGCGCGTGCCAGCACCGCGTCGATATCGCTCGCCATTACCGGCTCGGCAGCGCGGCGAACGGGCTTTCGGCGGCGGGCAGCGCGGTCGCATTCGCTGCCCCCTCGGCACGCGCGATGTAACCGCGCGATTTCTCCACCTCGGTGGAAAGCGCGTCCACCGTGGTCTTCATATTGTCGAGCGCCTTCAGCTTGAAGGTGTCGATCGCGTCCATCGTCTGATAGATATTCTGGAACGCGCGCTTCAGCGTCTCGAGCGGGATCGCCGAACCGGCCGCCTGTTCGTGGATCTTCGCGGTCTGCGTCTTGAGCAACTGCCCCGTGGCGTCGATCACATTCGCAGTCGTGGTGTTGAGCGCCGTCACCTGTTCGAGCACGAGGCGCTGGCTGGTCATTGCCTGCGCTACCGTCACCGCCGTGCGCAGCGCGGCGACCGTGGTAGTGGACGCGCGGTCTACCCCCTTGATCAGTTCGACATTGTTCTTCTTCACCAGATCGAGCGCGAGATAGCCCTGCACGGTTACCGCTTGCTGGGTGAGCAGATCGGTCGTGCGCTGGCGCACGTAGAATAGTGCGGTCTGCTTGATGGCGGTCGATTTCGCGGGGTCTTCGCTCTCGAGTTCCATCGCCTTGGCTTCCAGTTTGGAGTCCAATGTCTTGGACACGTGGATCATCTGCTCGAGCTTGCCCATGCCCTCCCACATCTTCTTGCGCTCGTCGTCGATGGCGATGTTGTCGCGCATCAGCTCGTCCTTGCCGCCCGCAAGGCGCGCGAGGATTTGCGTGATGTGCGTCTGCGCAGACTTATAGCTGTCGAAGTAATTGCGCAGCTTGTTGCCGAACGGGATCACGCCGAACAGCTTCTTCGATGTGGTCAGATTGCCGCGTTTTGAAGGGTCCAAGTCCTCCACCGTGCGGCGAAGTTCTGTCAGGTTAGTGCCGATACCGCCCTCGTCGTTGATCGAGCGGATCGGGCGATCGAGGAAGCGGTTCGAGAGTCCCGCCGTTTCGGCGATCTCGCGGCGGCCCAAATTGGTCAGCGCATCGACCTTTTTGCCGAATTCGGGGCTGTTCGCATCGGTCGCGGCGAGTTCGGCGACGAACGCGTCGGCGCGGCGATCGAGTTCTGTTGCGGTATCGGGCGCGATCGGCACCAGCCCGGCTGCCGCGGTGGTGGCAAGCGGCTTGACCGGCGCGGGCGGGGTGAGCACGATCGGCGGTTCGAGCGTGGTCAGCGTCTGGGTCTCGGTCGTCGGATCGGCCATCGCCGCGCTCCTGCAAGGGGTTGCGCGATACCTAGCGTGTGGCGGCCCACTGTCCTAGCCCACCCGCACACACCGCGCAGCGGCGCCCGTTTGGGGGCAGCCCGAGCCCATGCTATCGCTCTCGGCCCGATGCACCCGATTCGACGCCTGCCCAGCCATCTTATCAACCAGATCGCTGCAGGCGAGGTGGTCGAGCGGCCGGCCTCAGCGCTCAAGGAACTGGTCGAAAACGCGCTCGATGCGGGCGCGCGGCGGATCGAAATCGCGCTCCAGAACGGCGGGATCGAACATCTCTCGGTGGTGGACGACGGGCACGGGATGGATACCCCCGCGCTCCGCCTCGCGCTCGAACGGCATGCAACATCGAAACTGCCCGGGGACGCGCTCGATGCAATCCTGACGATGGGCTTTCGCGGCGAGGCGCTGCCTTCGATTGCGAGCGTTGCGCGACTGAAGCTGACCAGCCGTATGGCGGGCGGGGAGGGTTGGGGGATCGTCGTCGATTATGGAGTAACGGTCGAAGATGCGCCCGCCGCCGGACCGCCCGGTACACGCGTCTGCGTCGACGGGCTGTTCGCGCGCGTGCCCGCACGCCGCAAGTTCCTGAAATCGCCGCGTGCCGAACACGCCGCCTGCCTTGATGTGGTTCGGCGGCTGGCGATGGCGCGCCCTGCGGTCGCGTTCCGGGTGGAGGCAGACGGCCGCCGTTGCCTCGATCTGCCCGCCGCGCCGAGCCGTGCCGAGCGGGTGGCAGCGCTGCTCGGTGCTGAGTTTGCCGAGAACGCCACGGCGATTGACCACCGCCGCGATGCGCTTGCGATCAAAGGGTTCGCGGGGCTGCCGACCTACCACCGGGCGACACCCTCCGAGCAATATCTGTTCGTCGGCGACCGGCCGGTGCGCGACCGCGCGCTGCTGGGTGCGATCAAGGGGGCGTATGCGGGGCTGATCGATCCGCGCCGCCATGCGATGGCGGTGCTGTTTCTCGATATTCCTGCCGACCAGCTCGACGTGAACGTCCACCCCGCCAAGACCGAGGTGCGCTTCGCCGATGCAGCCGCCGTGCGCGCGCTGGTGGTGGGCGGCGTCCGCCGCGCGCTCGATGCGGCTTCGGGGGTGAGCGCGACGCCGATTGCCGCACAGGCGCTAAGATATTTTACCTATGCTCCGCCCGGCGACGTCGCGCGCACACGCGAGATCGTAGGCGAGGCGCGGCTTGCGTTCGCCGCCGCTCCGGCCTTGCCCGCCTGCACGCCTGCGGACGTCCATCCCCCCGAACCAGCCGACGCGGAGGAGGCCGATCGCCCGCTCGGGATCGCACGCGCGCAGATCGGCGCGATGTGGATCCTCTCCGAAACGCCCGCAGGGCTGATCCTCGTGGATCAACATGCCGCGCACGAGCGCATCGTGCTCGAACGATTGCGCGCCGCGCGCGCTGCCGCCGTTCCGCCCTCGCAGCCGCTGCTACTGCCGATCGTGGTTGAGCTGGACGAGGCGGCCGCTATGCGCCTCGCCGATGCAGCAGCCGAGCTCCTGACGATAGGCCTCGACGTCGATCGTTTCGGGCCGCGCGCAGTCGTGGTGCGCGCACTCCCTGCAGCGCTCGCGCAGGGTGACGTGCGCGCCCTTGTGTGCGACATCGCCGACGAGCTCAGCGAAACGGGCGCGAGCCGCGCGGTGCGCGACCGGCTGGATCGCATCCTTGCGACAATCGCGTGCCACGGATCGGTGCGCGCCGGTCGTCGGCTCGCGCTCGCCGAGATGGACGCGTTGCTGCGCAAGATGGAGGCGACGCCGCACGCGGGCCAGTGCAACCATGGGCGTCCGACTTTCGTCGCACTCTCCAATGACGATATCGAACGTTTGTTCGAGCGGCGGTAGCATCCTGTTTGCGCCTCGGTGCGATGGACGTGCTATATATTACATATTCAAGAAGTTATTGTGACAGGAGCACGCCTCGTCGTTTAGCGTCTTGTCGGAAATCTTTACAACCGGGAACGATCTGGCCCTGATTATGCCTTGCATAACCGCTATAACGCTAAGATAGTTTCGGGATGGCATGAATTTTGCTGCAGTATCGGCGGTATTCTATACCCACTCCAGAAAGGGCTCTCCATGCTTCGCACTCTCACCGTGACGGCCGCCGCCGCCTTGGCGCTCGTCTCGACCGCTGCATTCGCGGACACTTACGTTCCCTACACATATGGCTACGAGAAGGTGGCGCTTAGCGCCGCTGCGCTCGATCAGGGCCGCAGCAGCCTTTCGGTGACCGGTTCGGGCACGAAGTGCTGCACCGTCGGTCCGGTGCTCCTGCCGATCAGCGACACCGATTTCAACTACAGCAACGGCGACTACACGCCGGGTTCGACCCTCGCAGCATATGCGGCCGGCTTCGAGCTCAGCCACATCGTTGGCGGCGTGACCAAGACGGTCGAGTTCCGCAACCTTGTTGCGAGCAACACCGACAACACCATCTACGCCGATATCAACGTCAACGGTCAGGCGTTCGCCGGCTATTCAGCATCGTTCACTTTCGTGAACAGCATCTTCGGCCAGAGCTTTCAGGGGCTCGGTCGCCCGACGATCATCGCTTTTACCGCAGACAGCGCGCGCGCGCTGAACAGCGCGTTCGGTCTGACCGGTGGCAACACCATTCGCTCGGGCACCGGCGCGGGCGAGTTCTCGATCACCACGCCCGAGCCTGCCGCGATCGCCTTCCTCGGTCTGGGCGTTGCCCTGATCGGCTTCGCGCGTCGTCGCGCGGCGTAAGCCTCTTTCCGACGCGCTTCGTCGCGTCGGCCTGAAACGAAGCGGGCGGCCGGGAGAGAGAGACCCGGTCGCCCGTTTTTTAAGCCGCGTCCTAGTTGCGCGCCTTGTCCACCAGCTTGTTCGCACCGATCCACGGCATCATCGCGCGCAGCTTCGCGCCGACCTGCTCGATCGGATGCTCGGCCTGCAGCTTGCGCGCGGCCTTGAGCTCGGGATTGCCCGCGCGGTTGTCCGCGATGAACTTGCCCACGAACCGCCCAGCCTGAATGTCCTTCAGCACGCGACGCATCTCGGCCTTGGTCTCGTCCGTAATGATGCGCGGGCCGGTGACGTAATCGCCGTACTCGGCCGTATTGCTGATCGAATAGCGCATGTTGGCGATGCCGCCTTCATACATCAGATCGACAATCAACTTCACCTCGTGCAGGCATTCGAAATAAGCCATTTCGGGCGCGTATCCGGCTTCGACCAGCGTCTCGAACCCCGCCATGACAAGGTTGGTCACGCCGCCGCACAGCACCGCCTGCTCGCCGAACAGATCGGTCTCACACTCCTCGCGGAAATTGGTCTCGATCACGCCCGAGCGGCCCCCGCCGATCGCACTCGCATAACTGAGCGCCACGTCGTGCGCCGCGCCGCTCGCGTCCTGATGCACCGCGATCAGGCAAGGCACGCCGCCGCCGCGCGCGTATTCGGAGCGCACCGTGTGGCCCGGGCCTTTCGGCGCGATCATGAACACGTCCAGATCGGCACGCGGCTCGATCAGTCCGAAATGGACGTTGAGGCCGTGCGCGAACGCCAGCGCCGCGCCGGGGCGCATGTTGGGCTTGAGATCGGCCTCGTAGATTGCGGCCTGGCTCTCGTCGGGCGCAAGCATCATCACCACGTCCGCGTGGGCGGCCGCATCCGCGTTCGAGCGCACGGTGAAGCCCGCGCCTTGCGCCTTGGCCGCGCTCGCCGAACCGGGGCGAAGCGCCACCGAAACGTCGGCCACGCCGCTGTCACGCAAATTGGCCGCGTGGGCATGGCCCTGGCTGCCATAGCCCAGGATCGCAACCTTCTTGCCCTTGATCAGGCCGAGATCGGCATCGGCATCATAGTAGACTTTCACGGATTTTTCCCCATCGATGTGCGACCATGTCGAAAGCCGATCCCGCGCGCGGGTGCAATCGCTTTTACCTTTTACTGGCACGTGGACCGACGCCCGCCTACGATCGACGGGCTGCTTAAAGGGACAGCCCCAGCCATGAACGCCCCAATTCCCGCCGCCCGCTTCGCCGCCGCGCTGCCCCGGCCGGGCATCGCTGGCCTGCGCCATTTGCCCGGGGACGATGGGCTGATGCACCTGCCGTTTTACGATACCGCGCGCTTCCTCGCCGATCCGATGCGCCATACGCTGGGTAGCTACACGCGCCACGGCCCGGTCTACCGCGTCAACCACTTCGGTGGGTGGAGCGCGGTGTTGATCGGTCCCGAAGCCAACGAACTCGTGCTGTTCGATCGGGACCGCAATTTCAGCAGCGCAGGCGGCTGGGGGCCGATCCTCAACCGGCTGTTCCCGCGCGGGTTGATGCTGCTCGATTTCGAGGAGCATCGCCAGCATCGCCGCGCGCTCGGCCTTGCGTTCAAGCCCGAGCCGATGCGCGCCTATTGCGATGCCCTGAACGCGGGCATCGCCGCGCGCGTGCGCGAATGGGGAGCGGCGGGGGGCGTCAAAGCCTATCCCGCGATCAAGCAGTTGACGCTCGACGTCGCTGCGACCGCGTTCCTCGGCCTGCCGTGGGGCCCCGAGTCGGCGCAGATCAACACCGCGTTCGTTGACATGGTGCAGGCGGCGGTTGGCGTGGTGCGCACCCCCGTGCCGGGCACGAAGATGGCGCGCGGCGTGCGCGGGCGGCGGTATCTGTCCGAACTGTTCGCGCGCGAGATCGCCGGGCGACGCGGCAGCGATGCGTCCGATATGTTCACCCAGCTCTGCAACGCCACCGGCGAAGCCGGCGCGCTGCTGACCGACGATGCGATCGTAAAGCATATGGTATTCATGATGATGGCCGCGCACGACACGCTGACATCGTCGCTGACGATGCTGGTGCATCATCTCGCGCGCAATCCTGATTGGCAGCAGCGGATCGCGGACGAGATCGCCGCCGTGCCCGGCGACACGCTGGGGCCGGATCAGCTCGGCGCGCTGCCGCTGACCGATATGGTATTCCGCGAAGCGCTGCGCCTCAATCCGCCCGTTCCCTCGGTGCCGCGCCGCGCGATGCGGGCGTTCGCGTTCATGGGTCACCAAATCCCGGCGGGCACGCACATCGGCGTCAACCCGATGCTCACGCACCGTCTGCCCGAACATTGGCCCGATCCGGACCGGTTCGATCCGCTGCGCTTCACGCCCGAAGCGGTCGCCGCGCGGCACAAATATGCGTGGGTGCCCTATGGCGGCGGCGCGCACATGTGCATCGGGCTGCACTATGCCACGATGCAGGCGAAGATCTTTGCCTTCCATTTGCTGCGCGGGTGGCGCGTCACGCCCGATGGGCCGCCGCCGCGGATGCAGCTTTTCCCGATGCCCAAACCTCGCGACGGCTTGCCCGTCCGCCTCGCGGCGCGCTAACGCGCGCTGGCTTTGACCTTTACCCGACGCGGCCTCCTCTTCGTCCTGTCCTCGCCATCGGGTGCGGGCAAGTCCACGCTCGCGCGGCGGCTGCTCGCGGCCGAAAGCGGCATCGCCATGTCGGTCAGCGCCACCACGCGCGCCCCGCGTCCGGGCGAGCAGGACGGGCGCGAATATCATTTTCTGGGTGCCGCAGCGTTCGACGCGATGGTGGCGGACGGCGGCTTCCTCGAATGGGCGCACGTTTTCGGCAACCGTTACGGCACGCCCGCCGCGCCAGTGCAGGCGCTGCTAAGCGCGGGTTCAGACGTGTTGTTCGATATCGATTGGCAGGGAACGCAGCAGCTCAGCCAGTCCGCGCCACATGATCTTGTCCGCATTTTCATCCTCCCACCCGGCATGGTCGAGCTCGAACGGCGCCTGCGCGCGCGCGCAGCCGACAGCGACGCCGTGATCGCCTCCAGAATGGCGCGCGCCGCCGATGAGATCAGCCATTGGTCCGAATATGATTATGTGATCGTCAACGACGATCTCGAGCGCTGCCTCGCCGACGTCCGCACGATCCTCGCGGCCGAACGCATGAAGCGCGTGCGTGCAACGGGGCTGGTGGGGTTTGCACGCGATCTGGTGGAAGGACGGGCATGAGGCAGTGGCTCTACGGCGCAGGCGGGCTGGCCGCAGGGCTGGGCCTCGCGCTCACGCTCAATCACGCCAACCGCACGCAATATGCCGCCGCACAGTCGGCAGCCCAGCTTGCCGCGCAGGCGGCAGGGCCGGAGGTGCGCGCGACCGATACGTCCGCCAACGGCTTGCAACTTGCGGCAAGCTATGTACCCATCGTGCGCCGCGTCGCGCCTGCAGTCGTCAATGTTTACACCGCGCGCCGCGTGGGCCAGCGCGCGACGATGGCGGATTATTACCGCTATCTGTTCAACGGCCAGGTGCCGCGTCCGCGCGTGGAGCGCAGCCTGGGTTCGGGCGTGATCGTCGCGGCCGACGGCCTGATCGTCACCAACAACCATGTGATCGCGGGCGCGGAGGAGATCGTGGTCGCGTTGGCAGACCGGCGCGAATATTCCGCCAAGCTGGTGTTCGCCGACGAGAAATCGGACCTTGCGGCGCTGCGGATCGACGCGAAGGCCGCGCGCCTGCCCACCGCCAAACTCGGCGATAGCGACCGTGCCGAGGTGGGCGATGTGGTGCTCGCGATCGGCGATCCTTTCGGCGTGGGGCAGACGGTCACGCAGGGGATCGTGTCCGCCACCGCGCGCACCGGGCTGGGCATTTCGGACAGCGGCTTCTTCCTGCAGACCGATGCGGCGATCAATCCGGGCAATTCGGGCGGCGCGCTCGTCTCGACCAAGGGTGAGGTGATCGGCATCAACGCGTCGATCGTCTCGGGTTCGGGCGGCTCGCAGGGTATCGGCTTTGCGATCCCCGCCAATATGGTGCGCCAGTTCCTCGCGGCCTCGGGCAAGGGCCGCTTCGTGCGCGCGTGGATCGGCGCGAGCGGGGATGCGGTTACGCCCGACGTCGCCGCCGCTGCCGGGCTGGACCGGCCTACGGGCGTGATCCTCAAGCAGCTCACGCCCGGCTCCCCGGCCGCTGCGGCGGGCTTGCGCGTCGGCGATATCGTCTACGCGATCGACGGTAAGGAAGTGCCCGATCCGGGCGCGCTCGGCTACCGCATCGCAAGCCAGCAGGTGGGCCGCGAGGCCATGCTGACCGTGGTGCGCGACGGCCGCGCGCGTAACGTGCCCGTGCGCCTCGCCGCGCCGCCCGAGACTCCGGCGC
>Ga0209512_1005398_pt1 | contig 10649 bp, 5 predicted proteins | sample frozenSSSSmetaG_FD_184142 | JGI IMG/M metagenome (GOLD analysis project Ga0209512, IMG submission 184142) | Glacier valley bacterial and archeal communities from Borup Fiord, Nunavut, Canada, to study Microbial Dark Matter (Phase II) -... | ecosystem: Environmental > Aquatic > Freshwater > Ice >... | reverse complement strand
CAAAGGCCGTGCGGTTGCGAATCAGCAGCCCGTTGCGGGCCGAGATGCCCGTTGAAATGGCTACTACCAGCGGAATGGCTACACCCAGCGCGTGGGGGCAGGTCGTTACCATCACCGTCACCATCCGCTCGATGGCAAAGGCCGTGTCTTTACCCGCCACCAGCCAGGCAATCAGGGTAATGAAACCAACCGACAGCGACAGCAGCGTAAGCCAGCCAGCCGCCCGGTCGGCCAGGGTCTGCGTCCGGGATTTGGCTCCCTGCGCTTCCTCGACCATTTTAACCACTTTATTGAGGTAGCTATCTTCGCCCCGGTGCAACACCCGGATTTTGAGCGATCCTTCGCCGTTGACGGCCCCGGCAATGACCGAATCATGGACCGTCTTCTGGGCCGGAACGCTCTCACCAGTTAGCATGCTCTCGTTTACCGCGCTGCTGCCTTCAATTACCTCCCCGTCGGTCGGGATGCGCTCGCCAGGCCTGACCAGTACCATATCGCCCTTATTGAGTGAATCGACCTGCACGTCGGTGATGGTCTCTCCATCAAGTTTGTGGGCATCGGAGGGCAGCATCTGCACAATCAGTTCGAGCGAGCGCGAAGCCCCGGCCACCGACTTCATCTCTATGTAATGGCCCAGCAACATGATGTCGATCAGGGTGGCCAGTTCCCAGAAGAAATCCATACCCCGCAGCCAGCCCACCGATACGGCCACACTGTACAGGTAGGCGGTCGTGACGGCCACGGCTACCAGCGTCATCATGCCGGGCTGCCGGTTGCGCAGTTCACCCACCAGACCGGTCAGAAACGGCCAGCCACCATAGACGTAAATAATGGTAGCCATTCCAATGACGAACCAGTTGCGGAAGGCAAAGTCGAGTTCGTAACCAATCAGATTCTGAACCATCGGCGACAGGGCAACGACGGGTACCGACAGCACGATACACACCCAGAACCGGCGCAGAAAGTCGGCAATCATTGCTCCGTGATCATGGCCACCGTGTCCCATCTTGCTGTGGTCCATCTTACTATGGTCCATTTTGCTATGGTCGGTATGGTCATTATCCATACCAGTACCACCCCGGTGTTCTTCGGGGGTGCCGGTACCACTCTGTCCGTCATGACCAATGTGTTGTAAGGCCTGCTCTTCAGCGGGTGGTTCGCCGGGCGTACCGGAAATTGGCTGGTGATTATGATCCATGTAGCTGATGCGTTCGTTTGGAGGTTATCTCTATCAGGGTATAACCCAGAAAGCAGCCGAGTGGGGAGAGCGGCAAAAATCTTGCAAGGCGTACACCGAATCTTATAAACCGGTATCGATGCCTGTATTTCGATTAATTCAGACCGCTTCTGAATCTCACAGGCGGGCGGGACAATTCTGTAACGAGCCTGGTGGCTGTCGGGACGGCCTTTGTACGGTAGTCAGGGGCAACGACATCTAACCGGTAGCCCGACCCGACTGTTTTATAACCCTGCCGGGTAATCTTACAAAATCAACTGCAACGGCATCTTGTTCATAAAGAACAGGGTAGTTCTTCAACGTTATGTCAACATGCATCTGCTAACACCAAAAAAATCAAGGCCCACGTATCGTTCAATCCGAATCATATGATTTCATCGTTATCATTCCCGCCAGTGGTAAGCTCAAAATACGGGCGTCGGTGCAGGATGGTTCGGGCAAAACGTCAGCTTTTCTGGGGCGGGGAGCCGTTGTGGCCGCGCCCAATGTGCCACGTCCCGATAAGATTGGCATGATGATGCAGATGGCGAAAATGGACATGCGTATGGGTGCACCGGCCATCAAGTTCAACCCCGGCGAGGTACACCCGCAGCAGATGATGGAGAACTGGGGTATGAAAATGAGTAATATGCTAACCGCTTTGGGGCGGGTGGTGACGTTTCCCTGCGGTTTTAATGGCAATTGATCGAAAAACAGCAAAACGGCGACCCTTTTTGAGGTGGGTGCCTTAAAAAAATGATTGATCTAACCCCCGGCATGTTCGTAGTACCCGTTCTCGCCCTGACTTTCAGTGTGGTACTGTATGTTTATTTTTTAAAAAGATCGTCCGCCAAACCAGTGTTCAGGCGATTTGTCAGCGCATTGGTCGGTTTGGCATTTCTGTTGAACTACGTTTGGGAAATAGGTCATTGCCCGTTATACACCAGCTGCACGTATGATCTGCCGCACTTCATATTCCTGGCATTGGCTTCATTGGCCGATGTCATTATGGTCGGTTTGCTTTATTTTGGTTTCGCGCTCATATACAGAGATAGCCTTTGGATCATGCACCTGACTATTTCCCGCGTTTTATGGTTAATAATCGTGGGTGGTACCGGAGCAACCGTATCGGAGATCGCCCATCTATCAGCCGGGAACTGGGTTTACGCGGATAGCATGCCTATTATTCCGGGCATTGGGGTGGGCCTAACGCCCGTGCTACAATTTACGATTCTGCCTGTTTTGATTTACAGCCTGAGCTTCTACTTATCGAACTACCGGTCAGGCCGATCTCGGACGTCCGTTTCTTCCATTCGATAAGCAATGTACGCTCGGCTACTCTCCAGATTTGTCTCCTTGTATCTCCTCTTGAGTAGTTCACTCCATTGATATGCAGTGTATCATGGCTGTAATCGCTCTTTGCCTGAACCGGTCTAATCTCTTTCGGGGAGATTTGAATGGGTAGGTCATCCAGCCAGACATGGGCTGTTTTTTGAGCGTTGACAACAAACGATAAGTAGAGAAATAAAATGGTGAACAGTTTAGTCTTTTCCGGTGGGCGGAGGTGTAGTGCCTGCTTACTCACTTGTCGAAATCATCTTCGAGCAATTGTTTTTCGTTCAAAACGCCACTACCAGCCGGTTTTCTATCACGCATTTTTTTTACGTCACTTTCAGAAATGCCTTTCCCTACTTTCGCATAAGCATTTTGGGTGAATCGGATAATATCGGCAATATCCTGGTCGCTGATTTCTTTGTTATTGAGTAGCCCCGGCATTTCGTTATTCAGTTGATACAGCTTCCCGTTCACATGGATCGGCCCACTGATACCGTGCAAAATAATGGACGCCAGACGTTTCATGGAACCGTCGATGTATTCCGAACCTTTAAGTGGCGGTGCCAGATCCTGAATACCTTTTCCATCGGCACCGTGACAGGTAGCACAAATACTTCTGAATAGTTTCAAGCCTTTTGTCCGGTTGTCTATCTTATTTATTTCTGTCACAAAAATTGAGTTCAGTTGCTTAGTATCCCGATTGCTTACAGCTGCTGTTAAATTATTTTTCAGCAAATCGCCGGGATGCATAGAGGCCAAATAGACGGCTTCTTTACCCGTAAGCCCACTAACAATTGCTTCCTGAATAACTTTCTGATTTACGTACCTTTTTTCTATTTCCGAAAGAACGGGCAAAAAAGTAGCCTCCGACAAGTTGAGCCATGAATGTAACGACATCGACAGGTAGAGGTCTGTCGTTTCCTTATTTTGGGCCAGCAATTGGGTACAAATACGTTGCATGGCAGGCACCTGTTGCGCCGTAGCAAACGGCTCTAAAAGACCGAGCGCATGGGCAATTATTTCGGGCTGTTTTGATTGGTTAATAACCTCAGTCAGGCGGGCGAATGAAAGGGCATTCATGCCATCTAAGACATACAGCGCGTGGGCAGCCGTTAAAAATTCATTGTCTGTTTTGGTTAAGGCGAGTAATGGCTTGATCGCCAAAGGGTCTTTCTTTTGAATAAGCAACTGCTGGGAACGGTCTCTTAACCAGCCATTTGAATGAGTGAGTAAAGCTATTAACTGGTTAGTTGTTGCCCTCGATAAGTCAGGTACGGGATTGGCCTTAGTTAGGTTACTGGTTATTTTCAAAATACGCCCGGCATTCTGTAACGTATCTAATTTTTTGAGACCAAGCTGCTCAGTCAGGTATTGCGAAATATAGGCTTTATTTTGAATAATACCCCGGTGCATATCCACCACATACATGGCTCCGTCGGGGCCATTAAACAAATTAACCGGACGAAAACCCTCATCAGTAGATTCTAAAAACTCTTTACCCTCAACGGCCTGACTGGCGGTTGTTTGAAATGTTTTAAAATCCAGCACATTACGTTTAATAAGATTAGCTTCCGGAACACAGACAAACGCGTTTTGATTGTACGCTTCCGGAAAAGCACCACCCCGATAGACTAATGGCCCACAGGCCGCGGTAACGTCTTTCAAAATACCCCGTTCATCCAAAACGCCTTTTTCATACCCTCGATTTACGGATGTTTGATGGGTAGGATATACCCGATTACTGGCTAATCGTTGATTTTCAGCAATGGTAGGTTTGAAATATTTATTTTTGATGATTTTATTGGGCAACACATAATCACCTTTTAAATTAGTTGCATTATTATTAAAATAAAGCCGTCCAAAGTTATCTTTTGTGATCCCCCACTGACCCCGGTCCGACGTAGGTTCTTTCAGCCATTTTCCATTTTTTAACTGATACCGGAAGTTATAATTTGCATTATAAATCCAGTTATCAATATTCATCATCAAGCCGTTGGATGAATGCTCCACATTACCACCTTCGGCATACACAGGATCGACCAATGTTTTTTTGCCGGGCTTGTCGTTTTTTATCTCGACAAACCAAAGTTTAGGACCGTCCACATACAGTAATCCGCCGTAAACATGGGCCACTGCCCTTGGCAAAACAAGGTTATCCAAGAAAACTTTGGCGTGGTCGGCCACACCATCTCTGTCGATATCTTCCAGGATGGATATTCTACCCGTAGGGTCATCTTCACCGATACCTTCCAGATTGGGCATGTAGCCAATCATCTCGACCACCCACATCCGGCCTTTGTTGTCAAAGTCCATACTGACGGGGGCTTTCAATAATGTCTCGGAAGCAATTAGCTTTACCGAAAAGCCATCTTCTACTTTATAGGCGTCAAGTGAAAGTTGGGGTTCGTCAAAAGTGGTAATACTGAATCCCGCAACCAAGGCAGAGAACACAACGAATGCGGCAAATGCAAGTATAAAGGGTCTTTTAGTGGTCATGTTGATAAAAACGTCTTATTTATTTCTCAGGAAGCAGCCACAACAGCACAACACCATGATGAGGTATATCGGTTTTGAATACCCCCTTAAATTCACCAAGATTTTTTTGCCGCCACACATCGCGCAAGTTGAAGGAACCTTTCAGGCCAATTTTAGCCAGGTCAACACCTTTTTAGGTTCGTCCCCCAGCCGCATTGATTTTTTCCCAACACCGACGGAATACCCGCCGAAATTGATGGTCAAGTCATCCAGCCGGTTGGCGTTACTTACTGGTTAGCGACCGCAAAGAGTTGATTACTTGTTTTTCTCAACGTGTGAATCGTGTTCTGTACTTTGCCGGTAAAGGTATGCCCCTTCGCATCCGTGACCGTATAAGCAATGGTCATCACATCAGTTGGTTTTATATCGGGTAGCATGAGCTTTACAGTCTTTTTATCCCGACTTATCCGCACGTCAGCAATAGTCAGTGTTTGCGTATTATACCGGTCAGAGCCATATTTTCGGCTCCGCTTCAGATCCCAGCTTTGTACGGTAAAATGGGCGGGATTCCGGGTGCTTTGCCCGGCTAACTCAGTTGCAAACGTCAACGTAACCCCATCTTTTTCGGCGCTCAGTCGAGTGGGCACTGGTACCGGCCTGCCGGTATACCGAAGGCGATAGAAATCACCCCCCTTAATCGTTTGCGATGTGCCCCAGGCCGACATACCGCAGGCATATAACTGCCCATCGGCGGGGTTGAACCGTCCGCGCATCACCCCCGTCCGGAATTTTACACCCGGCAAATCAATCACCCCACCCTGCTTCTGGCCATTCACATCTTCGGGTAGCACCAGCTAAACTTTCCCGTAGCCGTACGAAAAGCTGAGCAGACCGCCATTCAGTGGACCCCATTTCTTACTGTCTACCCAAAGAAGCTCCGACGGCGACCGGTCAAACTCCATATCAATCCAGACGAGGGGCTGCTCCATGGCCGCTTTTGTCGAGTCTTTTGGCGGGTTATAGCCCCACATATTGCCGTAGAATTTCTGCTTGCCGTCCACCCAGTTAACGCGATTCATCGGATTCCAGTAGCCCTGCTGGTCGGTCACAATAAAACTACCGTCGGGATTGATACAAACGCCGTTGGCAGCCCTGAACCCGGTGGCCAGAATCTGTGTCGTTGCGCCGTCTTTGCTGACTTTTAGCAAGGTGCCGTGTTGGGGTATCAGGGCTTCGCGGGCATGGCGGCCACTTTTGGCATAGTACAGGTTCCCCTGCTTGTCGGCCTGCAATCCCATGGCAAATTCGTGGAAGTGATCGGTTACCTGATGGTCATGGTTGAAGCTTTCGTAATAATCGGTTTCTCCGTCGCCGTTCAAATCGCGGAGCAACACCAGCTGGTCACGGCAGGTAATGTATATTTTTTCGTTCAGGACTTTTATCCCCAACGGCTGAAAAAGCCCCGATGCAATCCGTTTCCAGTTTAGTTTTCCAGTGGCATTTGTTAACCCGGTGACCTTCCATACATCTCCGTCCGTGGTGCATAAAACAGCGACGTTGGGATTCTTCATAAAATCAATACCGCTGAGCTTCATCCTCGATTTCCAGGGGTTTTCGTAGGGTGGCGTTAGTTGATCCACGGCAAATAAACCTTCCTCATTTCCCCGTGCAATTGTTGTATGCAGCGTTTGTGGGTAGTGCGGTTTGCCTCCGTGGGTATATTTTTCGAGTGATTCCGGCTTCGGGGCGTGGGCGGCAAAATCCGCCAGATTTTCACTACCTGGCTTTGCGATAAATAGCTTAACGGTTGTTTTCAGCGACCCGGAAATGTGTAAAACTACATACCCATTTTCCTCTTTCAGGGATGCTCCCTTTCCGTTTACAGCTACCTGGGTACCCGCCCGGGCTACTCTCGTTTTAAGCACCTGCTGCGCTGGACTAATGGTCAACGTTCTGGTAAAAACCGGTTGGCCGTTGGCATTTTCGAGGCCCGGCTTTTCCAGAAGGGTAGCACGACCTACCGAATAGGCAATAATTACCGTGTTCCCGTGATGATACAGCCCTTTGTAGTTCGCCCATTGTTTGGGTAATGGTCCAAACTGACGCCCATCACGGGCTGTAAAGCGGGGATCGTCGAACGAGCCGGTCAGCGGGTTAGCCCAGCCCGGCCCCACGGGCGTTTCAAAATGCAACTGGCCGATTGTTCGGGGGTAGGTTTCATGTTTATCGTTGAGCAAAATGCCTTCCCAATCGGTAAACCCATCGCCTGTCCACCCACCAGCGACGCGCATGACATCGTGGTCAACTATCATCCAGGCCTTGCCGGCCGATACCCCACCGGCCCCGGGGTCCAGACGCACCGCGATGCCTTTGTACGCAAAATTATTCTTCCGGTAATCTTCATCGGCATACGGAGCCCGTCCCGGCGAATGAAACCGTTTTGGGCCAGTTGCCGAATCCGCCAGTTCGTAGGTATTGATAAAGAAATTACCGTAGTCCATAGCAGACCAGGGATGGTAGGGCTTTACGGCAGGGCCTTTCGAGGTACCGGCGGGCAGTTTGGCCAGGTAGCCGGGTGTGACGGTAAAGTACTGGCTGTGATTGGTTTCCCGGATAAAATTCTCCCTGATGTACGAAATCACGTCGTACTTTTCCTGCGGGGTCAGCGTCATCTGGGGCGGCATGGACCCATGCCCTTTAGTAATGGTCTGATACAGCGAAAACGGATCGTAGCCCGCCTTGAACTGCTGCAACCAAAACTTATGGGCCATCGGGATAGACCCCTCAATCTCCTGATTGCCGTGGCAGTTGATGCAACCGTCATTGTAAATTCGCTCTCCGCGCGTGTAACCTTCCCGATTGAAGCGCTCAATTAGACCGGCGTGGTCAATGTTTCGTTCAAAACCGTTCAGGTCATTATCCGACAGAATGTACGCTACGTTGAGGGGAGTATACGCTTCGGCGGGTTCTGCTATCCGTTTGGCCACCATGCTACCGCGTTTATTTCCCGACGAAACGCTTCCTGTAAGTTTGCCCTCGTTCATCTCGGCGGCCAGTTGATACGCCACACCCCGAACGGTGAAGCTCCCGGTCAGTTGCCCGCCGTCGAAGGCTATATTATGCAGGGCTATTTCTCCTTCCTCGAATGAAAACAGGGTTCCGGTATACGATGAATTCACCTTTCTTAGTGTCAGCGTTCCGGAAAGCTGGTCGTTTGGATGAATGGTACAATCCCATGAGCCTTCTATCGGATCGGTAATGAATCCGGAAAAACAAACTACCAGCGCCACCAACAAGAAGTAGCTTAGTCCATTTCGTTTCATGGTCATAAACAGGTAAACGTGTCTGCATTTATCGTCTTGCGGCCTCCGTCGACATCGAAACGGGTGCCTGTTCGGGGGCGCTTCCCCAGGCTTTATTGGGTTTATCACCCATTTGCAGTTTCAGGGTGCCGCCATTGACAACCGTTTCGTGCGAAACCCACGGACGATTGAGGGGCTTACCGTTCAGTTGGGCCGACTGGATATAGAGGTTCTGGCTTGAGTTGCCGGTGGCGTCGATTACAAACTGTTTCCCTTTGTAGTACCTGGGGTTGAGATGAATCGTGATTTTGTTGAAAATCGGGCTGCTGATCTCGTAAAACGGCTCAGGCGTGGTGCCGCCGTTGGTTGAGAATAAACCCGTTTTGAGCAACACCGACAGGCTACCCATCAGGCCCTGATCTTCGTCGCCACTGTAGCCGGAATCGGGCGAAATACCGCTGTACACTTTCTCGATCACCTGCCGCGTCCAGTACTGCGTGAGCCAGGGTGCGCCAGCATAGTTGAACAAATGGGCCGTTTCGATACTGGGCTGATTGCCGTAGTTGATGAAGACCCGGCGCAGTTCTTCGAGCGTTTCTTTGTCGTGCGCTTTTCCCGAAACGAAATCATGTTTCCGGGCTTTTTCAAACGAACTGTTCAGCTTGGTGGTAAAGGCTTCGCGGCCACCCATCAGGGTTATCAATCCGTGAATATCGTGGGGCACAAACCAGGTGTATTGAGCGGCATTTCCCTCTTCCCAACCATTATCGTAGCGTAGAATATCGACGGGTTCTCCCCATTTTCCATCCAGTGTGCGGTTCCACATCCAGCCAAGATCAGGATTCCAGACGTTTTTGTAGTTTTCGGCTCGCTTCATAAACAGGGTATAATCGTCGGTTTTGCCCAGTTTTTTGGCCATCTGCGCCAGCGTATAATCCTGATAGGCGTACTCCAGGGTCTGGGTCGAACCGTCCTGATGAAAGCCGTAACGAACCTTGCCCATCGGGTGCGGTACGTAACCCCGCTCTATGTAATACTCAATGCCCCCGCCTTTGAACGTCTTGTGTTCATAGCCCGCCTTGCTCATCATGCCGCCGGGGAAGTGATTTTTCCGCATGCCCTCGTAGGCTTTTTCAATGTCAAACCCCTTGATTCCTTTCAAATAGGCACTCACGATGAAGGGCGTGGTGGCCGCCCCGGTCATCACATACGTATAATTGCCCCCCGCCGGGCCACGGGGAATAAGGCCCCCGTCCTGGTACATCATCACCATCGAGTTGACAAACGATTCGGTCACCTCCGGATACACCAGATGCCAAAGGGTATTGATGGTCCACTGTGCCCCCCAAAATGAGTCCGAATTGTGGTGGTTGAATTTGGGTTTTCCGGAGGCATCCAGTGGTATTTGTTTGATGAGCCGCTCAGGTCCGGTCATGTCGCTGTACTTTCCGTTTACGTCCGAGATAATCCGGCGACCCAGCAGGGCGTGCCACAGGTCGGTGTAGAAACGGCTGCGTTCGGTATCGGTGCCGCCCTGAATGTCGATCCGGCTCAACCATTGGTTCCAGTCGGTATGGCTATCCAGCACCGTTTTCTCGAAATCCCAGTGCGGCAGTTCGGCATTGAGGTTGATGCGGGCCTGCGCTTCGCTGACATACGAAATGGCCACTTTCATTTTCCGAACCTCGCCCGCCCTGGTCGTAAAGCTGAGGTACGCACCCGTCCGTTCGCCTTCGATAACGTCAGTAACCGGCTCGAGTGTACCGTTCCGCCAGCCGTTGAACGAATCAAACGGCTTGTCGAAAACCGCAACGAAGAAAACGGTCAGGGTTTTGGGCCGACGCACGGTAGGGGCCATGATGGCATACCCTTCAATCTCCTGATTACTAATCTTTTTCACGTAGCCCTTCTGGGTGTCAGATGGCCCCAAAAACGTGGAAAAGTCGAACAGAATATGACTTTGCGACGAGTCCGGAAAGGTGTATTTGTGAAAGCCAACGCGGGTAGTCGAGGTCAGTTCGGCGGTGATGTTGTAGGCATCCAGCACTACTTTATGATAGCCCGGCTTAATCACCTCCTTTTCATGCGAGAACCGCGAACCGTACTGTTCGGATCCCAAATGCCCCTTGAACTCGCCCGTTGTGGGCAGTACGGGAACGCCCGACAACTGCCAGCCGTGAACGTGGCTAAAACACTTGATGCTGTCGGAATGATACCGATAGCCAGCCCCCCAGTCGGCGTTGACGGCATTGTCGGGGCTGAGGTTGACCATCCCGAACGGGCGACTCGCTGAATTGAAGAAGAACCAGCGCGAGTTGGCC
>Ga0209512_1005396_pt1 | contig 10652 bp, 6 predicted proteins | sample frozenSSSSmetaG_FD_184142 | JGI IMG/M metagenome (GOLD analysis project Ga0209512, IMG submission 184142) | Glacier valley bacterial and archeal communities from Borup Fiord, Nunavut, Canada, to study Microbial Dark Matter (Phase II) -... | ecosystem: Environmental > Aquatic > Freshwater > Ice >... | reverse complement strand
TTGGAATACCACATTGCCAGTTTGTATATTCCCATAGTATTTTACCTGTAAGCGGATTAATTCCAACCACTTTGCCTCCGCTGGAAGTTTTTCTGTCGGTGGCACTTATCATTACGACATGATTCTCCCCGGCAATTTTAACTATAGCAGGACTTACATACCCAACGGGTCCGATTGCAGGAGTTTTCCATTTCAAATTACCCGTGAGCTTTTCGTAAGCCACAACACCCGCATCGGGAGCCTGTGATGCCAAAATCAGCAAATCACCATAGATGACAGGGCACTGGGTAATGGCCCACCTTGGAATTTCCTGACCACCGAAATCCTTCCATACATTTTTATTCCAGACTGGTTTATGCGTGTTAATATCGACACAAAAAAGGTCGCCGTTGGGACCGCATGAATAAACATGTTTGCCGTCTACAATTGGCACACTTCGGGAGCCGGGAAACATTACAGATCCGGGAGCTTCATAACTAAAATTCCAAAGTTCTTTGCCACTTGAAAGGTCAAAACACCTCAGGTTATCTCCAACCTTGTCGTCCCTGTCGAGTAAATAAACCTTGCCATCTTTAACAACAGGTCCGCCGAAACCGATGCCCATGTTCACAGTCCACAGCACTTCGGGTCCATTCTGAGGCCAGGTGCGTAAAATACCCTTCTGGTCTGAAGTGCTATTCCCATGAGGTCCAAGATACTGAGGCCAGTCTTGTGCATATACATTCGCCATGCAAACGAATAAGAAAACCACTGGAATAAAGATCTTTCTTTTCTTCATTTTTGTTAAACAATTAAAGGTTTTTAATTTGAGAAAAGGATTTCTCGCTTAAACATTAAGCCTGTAACTTTTAGGGAGATATAGTTATGCTTTTGACAAAATAAATGCAAAATGGTTTAACCAATTGAATCGCGAAAATCAAACATTTCTGAATTTCAACGGACTTAATTGAACATGGAAATGGACAAACAATAAAAAAACTACAAACAATAAACCCGATTTCTTTTGCATCGTCCTTATTGACTTAGATTTTTACGATACAAAAGAACTTTACGCGGTTAAGTTTTAATAACGAATTTCAAAGCGATTATTACGATTTTCAAACAATTTGCTGATTTATTCCCTTTACGTCTATAAAACCACCGACCACACTGAATTAACTCATTGAATTGATGCCTATAGTAATCTTTTGATTGGTTTTTATTTTGAAATGTCTTCAACGATTTGTGACTTCTTACACATTTCAAACAAGATTTTTAACTGACTAGTCGTTCATATCTTTGCAATGCAATAACAAGTCAGTTTTCAGGGAAGACTTAAACCGCTACAGGTGAGGAAAATTTGTAGGTACATTATTTTTTATTGGGGGTTGGCAATATCTTCGTCGGGTTTTGTCTGCAATCAAAGACAGATGCTATCGTGATAAGGTTTTCCATCTTCCAGTAAATTATTTTGTAGTTGCTTTCAACAAGATATCTGTAATCTTCAGAATATTTAATCAATAATTCTTCCTTTGCACCAGCTAATGGATTGCTAACAAGTATGGAAACTCTATCAATTATCCCGTTAATTATTTTTCTGGCAAGCCTGGGACTAACCTCAAGTGAATAGTAATCGAATATGTCTTTGAGCTGTCTTTCCGAAAGTTCAGACCATTCAATCTTTATTTCCATGTTTTAACCTTCTTTTTTAGGTCCGCGTGAGAGATAACCCGACCTGCTTCGCTATCCTGTTTAGCATGGTCAATCATTTCATGAAATTCGTCAATCGACATGGGCTTTATATTCCTTTCGTGAGCGGTTTTCTTTTCTTCCCTGATAAATAATTCAAGCTTAGTAATCAGACTTTCGTCACTAATACGGAGAAACTCTTCAATCAAAACCAACTTTCTTGCCTGTATATTCATGTCCTCAATTCTTTGTACAAATATAAAAAAATTCAAAGTGGGAAAGTGGCACTTTGTTTCGTTTCAACCTGCCTTGGATGTAGCGTTCCGCAGCTACACGCAGACGGGGATTTTTATCACTAAACTATTTACGTATCAATATTTTACTTTTCCTACTTTCCTATCCCGCGAGCACCGAAGCCCCGCTTGCGGGTAGGTGCTGTTAACGGTTGTTATTTGTTTTCCATAGTTTATATTCTAATTTTCCCAATTCAACAACGCCACAATTTTGTGAGGTACTGTCAAATTCGAGACAATTTAATTTGTAAAGTTTCAAAGTGTCATAGTTAAATTTAAAACCATAATATTCAAGGTCTTTCCATTCAATATTCTTTTCTGATTTTACCAATATTAGTTGGTCAACTTGCATTCCTTCATCATAGTAGTCGTTAATAGGTTTGTAATAGTAAAAACCATCCAAGCCGTTAATTTGACCGTTTTTTTTAAATTCTACCTTTTTACCATCAGAGGTTAAATATGTTCCTTTAAAAAGCAATTCTTCCTGTATCAATATTTCTTCTTTTAATCCATTATGAAGAAAGTCTTTCGCTTTAAACGGGTCTATTTTAATTAAAATAGTTTCTCCAATTTTTATCTTACTTGATGAAATTACGTCAATGAAATATTCAAGCTTTGATAATCTATTGTCATGAGTCTCCCAGATTTCGAACCTGTTTTGATTTTTAAGAATAGAATAATAATCAAAGTCATCATGGAAACCATCCATAATTGTAGTCTTTCCATTGGTTCTTTCTGGTATAATGATTAAGAGACTATTTCCTTGTTGAGCTATTCTCGGAGATTTTTTCTCTTTGAGACTATTGATATAATTTTCGCTCACCCAAATCCCAGTAATTGGGATTTTCTCATTCTCGGATTTAATGTCAAGTAAAGAAGTAGCCACAATATTATTTTGATGTCTGTATCTAGAAGCACAGGCAAAAAATAGTGTTATCATCAATATTATCAATAGTGTTCGCATCGTCTTATAATAACCGTTAACGATTGTGTATACGCCACAGTGGCGTATATTTCATCTTTGGATGCAATTTTCCAAAGATAAAAAATCTTCCAACAGCAGATGAGCAACTCATTTTAAGTTGCTCATCTTTTCGGGTTTAAAATCATGATGGAATCAGATGGCTGCTCCTGCTATTGGCTCCATCTTGCTTACATTTTTGTCTTCTTTCGCGCGCGTTGCACGGGCTTTCAAATCTGAGTTGCATTTTCCTGTCAGCTCGTTGAGTTCGTTGGCAAGCGTTTGATAATCCAGCTCTTCATACTCACCGCTGCAAAATTCGAACGCATTAAGCAGGTCAGTCAGCGCTTTGTCGGTATCGCTACGGATGGCACGCATATCAATTTTTTCAGCAGCGGCATCGTCTTCATTGCGTTGCATATACATTTCAGCAAACCGATTGTTCACGGTCCTTAGGTGGTCGAAATAGAATTTAAGATTTAACGCTTCGACGGCGGTTTTCACATCCTCTTTGGCATCGTAATCAACAAGCAAGTCGTTTGTGAGTTTAGTGGCGGAACGGTAATTGGCTTTTGAAATGTCTGATCCGAACGTTTTCAGAAAACGCTTCATGACTGCCACATGGGGAGGCAATGATGCGAGGGTTAGTTTACCCATTGTTTTCACGTTGGCAAAGATGGCTTTAATCAGTGTGTCGCGCTCGGTATCGAGTTCTTCCAGCAAATTGCTCAACGCGTTACTGAGCTCCTGAGCTTGAATTTTGGCCACCTTCGGCAGCAAAGCAAAGAGTTTTTCGAAGGCTTTTTTCAAATGCAATAAAGCGAGATCATACTTTTGAAAAATGGCCAATAACTGACTTACGAATAATGGATATTCGCTGTTTAAAAGACGTGCTGATTGCACACGTTTAATTTTCGATTTCATAATTAGTAAGATTTAAATATTTGATTTTGATAAGTGTAACGAAAAGCATTTAACCAATGTTACAAACTAAATAAATTTATTTTTTATTTAAAATCATTATAAATAACTACAGCCATAGTCGAGGAAGAAATGAACCGTTTTCAAGGGAACTTGCTAAAATGTAGCAAGGGTAAATCAGTTTTCAGGCGAGCTTGCTAAAATGTAGCAAGGGCGAATTAATTTTCAGGCGGGCTTGCTAAAATGTAGCAAGGGCAAATCAGTTTTCAGGCGAGCTTGCTAAAATGTAGCAAGGGCGAATCAGTTTTCAGGCGAGCTTGCTAAAATGTAGCAAGGGCAAATCAGTTTTCAGGCGGGCTTGCTAAAATGTAGCAAGGGCAAATCAGTTTTCAGGCGGGCTTGCTAAAATGTAGCAAAGGCAAATCAGTTTTCAGGCGAGCTTGCTAAAATGTAGCAAGGGCGAATCAGTTTTCAGGCGGGTTTGCTAAAATGTAGCAAAGGCAAGATACCATTTAAATAAAAGCTGCACTTTTTATAAAACTTCGATCTCAATCCGGCATTTGGGTTCGTAAATCGCCAATGGAACAGCTTCGAGACCGGGTACAAAATTGAAAATCCGTCCTGTGGTTGTTAGCAGAAGTGCAATATCAGAATCGGCTGAGATTTTCACCACATCGTGATCCTTTCGGATATGAATCAGCCGGTCGGACAAAACAGTCACTTTCTCGGCCGATTTGGATATCACCGGAAAAACCACACGTATTGAAGCATCGTGGGAACTTTTCTCAAAATTAAATTCAAGAATTACCTTGTTATCACTGAATGTATAAATGGTGTGACATTTAATTTTACCTGTTGACGGGGAGGCCTGATCTTTATCAACCAACCTGGAATAAGTACTTACGATCAATTTGTTTCCTTCCTCTTTTACTTCCATTGAAGCGTTTAAATCGGAAATATTCATATACGTCACCCCATCTTTCAATAATTCGATCCTTGGTGTTAATGGCATCGAAAGCGGATCGGTATCTGGCTGCATATTTCCTGCTTCCTGCAACTTGTATTCATTCATACTTGCAGCGAACAATGGTCCGGCAGTTTCGTGCCACAGCATCGTTAATGCGCCACCCGATGCATGACCATTTTTCATCGTATATTCCCTGTCGTAACCCGTAACCGTCGCCCTGAACCTGCCGGTTGAAATCAGCCAGGTTTGAATGTCCTGAATATAACGGCTGCCGTAAACTTTTTCGCGGGGAAGAAGCACCTTTCCCGTTTCCTTTTTGATCGCCGGAATTCCGTGATCAAGAATGGTCGTTAATGCTTTGGCATGACAAAACGTATGGTGAACACATGGAGGTACGTTGTGCGACACGTAATGAGGCCCGCCATAAAGCAGTCCGTTATTGGTACAGGCTTTGAGAAGTCTGGTATTTTTAACCGCCACCTCGTAAAACCGCGGATCGCGGTCGGCCATCAGCGCATAGGCAGGCTGACATCCGTCGGAAGTGCGGCTGCCCCAATAGGTCCATTTAAAATTGCGCGTTCCCCAGCTGTTATCCCATGCTCCGTCGGGAAGCATAAACTCCATGTGCGATTGCAACATACGCGTAACTACATCCAATACTTCCAGGTCATTTGTCAGTTTTCCGTATAATACAAGGGCGGGCAGCGACTCTTCAACATTATAACCCAGATCAACCGAAAAGCATCCTTTCGCACTCGCTTCATCATAAGGTTTTCCTTCACCGGTCAGAAGCCCGTTATTCTTACTGATAAACCCCATGGCTTCCTGAGCAAATGTTCTTCCTTTTTCTATAAATTCATTGTTATCAAGCAGTTTTCCAATCAATGATAATCCGTAAGACGCTGTTACCGGGTAATTGATGTTTCCATAATCAATCGAAAAATTGTTAGATATAAAGTCGCCGGCCTTCTTCAACCGGATCTCAATTTCATTTTTAAATTTACGATCAATTACAGAACCATGATATTTTAATGATTCGGCAAGCGCGATAGCTGTAAAAACCGTTATACCCTTCCACGTATTATTGACTTTATCGTTCAGCCACGAGCCATCAGGTTGACTTACATTTTTCTCCATCCATCGGTACAGCAGCAATGCCGCATCCGAATATTTGGTTTGCTGTTTTTTATCGGCCATATAGAGCAACGGATAGATGGAATCGGCAACCCTCCCATGAACCCGTCCACATGCAGGACACATGATTCCGCCAAAATCGTCAATTTTGGATTTATCCGTAATCAGCAACCGGACAAGTGCATTTGTCCATGTTTCCAAAAGCTCGCTGCTTAGCGTTGACAATTCATCGGTTGCATTCATGGGAACGAATGCATTTCCATAAGAATGTGCACTTCCGATCAAAGCTGTGCCTCCGATTGCAGTCAAACGTATAAAATCCCGACGTGTTGTCATTTTATTCTTATTTAGATATTTATGTAAAAAGCCCCGACAGATTTTGAAAACCTGTCAGGGCCAATATGAAATCGATTGGGTGAACTTATTTTTTCGTTACACTGCTAAATTTATCATCTTTCATTTTCGCCACATAAGCGATCACACCGATTACAGCAAAGAGTATTAATACGGCAAACGGGAACTTTAATCCTTCGCCGCTTCCGTAAGAGTGCAGGCCCGACAGGTAATAATTCACGCCGAGGTAGGTCATCAATACCGATAGCAGTCCGACAACTGATGCCAGATTAAAGGCAAACCACCCCTTGAAACCGGGAATCATCCGCATATGCGAAATAAAACCATACACGAGGATCGTTACAAGCGACCAGGTCTCTTTCGCATCCCAGCCCCAATAGCGTCCCCACGATTCGTTGGCCCATATCCCGCCAAGGAAGGTACCAATCGTCAGAAAATAGAGTCCAAGTATCATCGCGGCCTCGCTGATCATTGTCATTTGTGACACGGTGGCCTTGATTCTGATTTGGTTTGACGAATTCCGGAAAGCAGCCATCAACAGATTGATAATTCCTATAATAGCGCTTACGCCCACAAAGCCATAACTTGCTGTGATAATCGCCACATGGATGGTGAGCCAGTACGATTTAAGAACAGGAACAAGATTGGTGATTTCGGGGTTGAGCCAGCTCATCTGCGCGACAAAAAGGGTCAATCCTGACAAGATAGATGCAGCAGCGAGCACCATCGGATTGCGGCGTGCAAAAATCAAACCGGCCAGCATGACGGCCCACGCAATGTAGATCATTGATTCATAACCATTACTCCATGGCATATGGCCCGATACGTATCCACGGACAATCAAACCTGCAGAATGCGCCAAAAACCCAAGGAACAATGCAAGAACTGTATAATTGACCGCTTTTTTGCGTAAAGCCTTGCCGGTAAACAATGCGTGAAAGAAAAATCCAAGCAGCACAAACCCAAGGAGGACGTACCATCCGGAGAGATCCTTAAAAATATTGATGTGATTGTATAAGATTTCAAGTTGTTGTTTCGTCTTTCCGGGTATCAGCGCCGCACCATACTGTTGCTGATAGGATTTTACTTTGGATATTGTTTGAAGGCTCAATTCCTGATTTCCATTGCGCACCGCGTCGAGGAAAAAGGTAAAAGCACTTGCCACAAGTATCGAATCGGGACCAAAATTAGCCGGAACTTTACTTCCCGGAGCATACCATGTGAGGTCTGCAGGATTAGGAGAGGGAAAAATCCTCAGCATGTCGCCATGATAAACCTGGTAAACAACGTTGAGCCTGTCATCCACTTTGATCACATCGTTATCGTAACCTTGCCGTTCCGCCGGTTTTTTACCATAGGCGATTTGCACGTCATTGGCCAGTTTATAGTTTCCCTGCTGATCGAAGAAATCGTTAAAAGAAGCTTTACCACCATTGCGACCAAGCTTTGCGAGAATCTGATCGTCAGAGATGGCAATCATCTCTACCTGCTGCCATTGCTGCGGATTTACCGACATTCCAAGGACAACCTGCTCGGGAACCTGTCCTTCGAGTGATTCGGAGCGCGAGACCTTCATCACGACCTCATAAGCAAGTGTGCTGAACGGCTTTAACCGACCGTCATGTCCCTGAATCCAGACCTTGGCAAACTCTTTTGAAATAACGGGTGAAACGGGCTGTGGCGCAGCTGCACCTGCTGTCAAGGCGCTTAACAGAAAAATCACGATTAGTGATGTGCCGGCAGAAGCGCGTTTCATTAATTCGTAGAAGTGACTTTTCGGGTTAAATATTGATAACAAAATTCCAAGGAACAGTAAGAAATAACCGAGATAGGTAATGGTTGTTCCTGCAAGATCTTTATTGACTGAAAGAATCGTACCTTTTTCATCCTGATCGTAGGAGGACTGATAAAAACGATATCCCCTGTGTTTTAATACATTATTCATAAATATTTTATGGTCTTCGTTCAATCCAAGGTCCTTATCTGTAAGGGTAATAAGACTTTCGTAGGAAGAAGGACTATTTGAACCGGGATACCGCTCAAGCACAAAATCGTTTAATTTCAGCGAAAAAGGGAGCACCGTTTCTTCAGGACCAACCCACATTCTGTAATTTACCCCTTCGAAATTACCGGAATACTTCGGAGTTTCATTTTGTGAAGAGATCCAGAGTGTAACCAACTGCTTTTCCTGGTTGTCGCCAAGTTGTACAATCAGTGCGTTTTCGCCAGTTGGCGTTCCATTGCCGGCAACAGCTACTGCCCTGGCAGCAGGTAAAAATCGTTTCACTACGATCGCCGTATTTGCTGTACGGTAAATTACTTTTTCAGTACAGGCGACGGAAGTTCCGGCAGGAAATTTAACCGCGTCTTTTCCTTGCATATCCATTACACTGATGGTATCGCTTGAAACTAACTTCAGCGAATCGCCCGAATTTATAAAACGGACAGCTGCCTCTGCATTAAAACCGACTGTTGTGCCGTTAGGAGTGACAACCTGACCCGACCGCAGTAATTCGGTCTGCATAACACCATTCTGTGCATAAACCAGTTCGAGCATTGCTTCACCATTGGGATCAGCTTCCAAACTGCGTTGCGCATCGACAAAATAATTGACTGACTTTATCGCTATCGCTTTGCCGCCAAGGGTGATTTTATCTGACAGTTGATCTCCCGGTCCGGCGATGAATTTGGCTGATTTTGATATTTGTTGGGCTGCTCCCTGAAATTCAGCAGCCAAATTAAATTTAGTTTCGGCCGAGACGATCACATTCGTGCTTTCACCTTCGCGGATGTGCACCACACCTTCGCTTCCAAGATAGCGAGTTACACCAGCTCCAATAATGACAAGTATAAAGGCAAGATGGAAAATTCCCATTGTAAGCTTCTGGAACTTATACATTTTATAGGTGATAAAATTGGCAATCATATTAATCGTGAGCAACAGCATGATCAGTTCGAGCCACCACGAGTTGTAAACCATGGCACGAGCTGCCTCTACGCCATAGGAATTTTCGACAAAAGTGGCGAAGCCCAGGGCAAAAGCAAAAAGAAGCAACAGAAATCCGGCTGTTGATACGGAGAAAAGGAACTTGAAAAAATTCTTCATGTCGGATATTTATATTAGAGTGCTAAAATAGGATAAAAAACAAAGGCCGGTGTTTGTTCACCGGCCTTTGCAAAAGTATTTTAATATAAATAACGAAACAGGTGGGTTAATATAATTGGGTCTTCTTTAATTAAGTTATTGATTACGGTTGGTAAATGACAATTTGTGTCTGGAAAATGTTGATAATTATCTTGTTACAAATCAAGAAGGTAGGAGCTAAACATGCAAAACAGCAGAAACTCATTTTACTGTTTGAGCTTTTATTTCCGGTTGACCATATTTGCTTTCATATTCCTCTGATTTTTTGCGGAAATCAATAAATAATGGCAAATCAATCCCATACACGACAAGATCCAAATGATAAAAGCTATTGGCAACCAGACAAGAAGTTTCAACGTTTATCCATAACGAATAGCAAAATGCCCTTCCGAAGCGCAATTTAAACTTCAAAAGGGCATTTTATCTATTTGATGCTCAATTCAGCTTTGCTGATGAACCGTCAGATTAATTTCCTTGCATTCGTTAGCAGAAGCGGAATGCCCGAAGGTTCTTTTCCTCCGGCAGTCGCATAAAACGCCTGACCGCCGCCTCCGCCATTGACGGCTTTGGCAAGGTCCCGAATAATTGCACCTGCATTCAAACCACGTTCTTTGACGAGATTTTCAGAAATCATCACATGAACGTTGGCTTTGCCATCGATCTCGGCAGCAAGTACCAAAAACAGATTTTCGACTTCACCTTTCAGCTGGAACGCAATATCCTTGATCATTGCTGCATTATCAACCGTTAACTGTTGAGCCAGGAAATTGATACCATTGACCGGTTCAACCTGGAGCAGCAATTCTTTCTTCATTTTGCCGGCGCTCTCCTTTTCGAAGGCTTCAACCTGTTTGGCAAGTGTATTATATTTGAGAAATAATTCTTCAACGGCACCTTTCAGATCAGCCGGATTATTGAAGATAGCAGCAACTTCCTTCAATGATTTTAAATGATTGCTGATATACTCGTCGGCTTTATCGGCGGTGATCGCCTCAATACGTCGTACGCCTGCAGAAATTGACCCTTCGGAAAGGATTACAAACTGTCCGATTGTTCCTGTCGATTCCACATGGCAACCGCCGCACAATTCCACCGATTCTCCAAATTTGATCACGCGAACCCGATCGCCGTATTTTTCTCCGAATAAAGCAATAGCGCCCATCTTTTCGGCCTCAGCAATCGGAACTTCACGATGTTCATCGCGTTTAT
>Ga0209512_1005386_pt1 | contig 10665 bp, 9 predicted proteins | sample frozenSSSSmetaG_FD_184142 | JGI IMG/M metagenome (GOLD analysis project Ga0209512, IMG submission 184142) | Glacier valley bacterial and archeal communities from Borup Fiord, Nunavut, Canada, to study Microbial Dark Matter (Phase II) -... | ecosystem: Environmental > Aquatic > Freshwater > Ice >... | reverse complement strand
CCCAAACCATCCCCTGGGACCAGATCCGCTGCCTCCCCAAAATCGAAGCCCGCCGCTGGACCCTCCCGGATTTCGACAACCTCACCGCCGAATCCTGGCAATACCCCGGCGGCGAGGTCCTCGAAATTTCCTACAAGTCCAAACCCAAGAACCCCGCCACCGCCGAAAACAAACTCACCACCTGGCTCACCGCCCACGCCATCAATCCCCAACAAGGCAGCGGCCTCAAAACCACCACCGTCCTCGAAGCCCTCACCAAACAGCTCTCCCCGAAGTGACCCCGGCCTCCCCGGCGTGAAACAGACATTCCTGTCTGTTCTTCCATCCCTCTCCAACCTGCACCAAGTCGCCCCATTTCCGCCCACACCTTAAAATACATGAAAAAAATCATCCACCTCTCTGATCTCCATGTGGGCTTCTCACACTGCCAGTCCCACCTCAACAAGGTCGTCAGTCGGATCATCTTCCTCAAGGAACCCGCCTCGGATTACCTGGTCATTATCACCGGGGATTTCGTCGAAGACGCCACCCAGGATGGCCTTTATCAAACCGCCCTCGTCGAGGTGAACCGCCTGCGCGACGCCGGTTTCCAAATCCTCATCTGCCCCGGCAACCACGACTACGGCACCGGCTCCAACGGCCACAAAGAACTAGTCTCCAAGTTCAAGTCCACCTTCCTCGGCTCCCCGGACGTCGCCTTTCCGAAGTTAGACATCATCGGCACCACCGCCTTCATCGGCCTCGATACCATGGCCGAGGAACTCCACTGGTATGACCACCTCTTCGCTGAGGGGGAACTCGGCGACGCGCAACTCAACACCCTCAAAGCCCTCCTCGCCAGCCCCGAGGTAAAAGCCTGCGAGCACCGCGTGGTTTACATGCACCACCATCCCATCGACCAACGCCCGTTCCACGGCCTCAAGGATAGGGACAAACTTGAGAAAATCCTCACCGGGAAAATCGACTGCCTCCTCTACGGCCACAACCACGACGGCCTCCCAGCCATCGGCAAATGGTCCATCCCCCGCTGCTACGACGCCGGCAGCACCACCCGCAAAAACTACCCCGATCCCAACAAACACAGCCCCATCCGCGTCATGGACCTCACCCGCGATGCCAGCCTCGACTACGAACTTGTGAACCCCGTCCCCGGCGAGTGACCCCCGCCCGCCACCGCCCCCCTCCAGTCCATTTCTCCCCACTACCTGAAATCATGCCCAAATACTGGCTCATCAGCGACCGCAACAACGGCGGCACCGGCACTGGACGCAACCTCACCAGTCTCACCTATTTCGTCAGCGACGGCACCGGCCCGCTCAACGACATCGCCAGTTGGGAAAAAGTCACCCCCACCCGCTTCCGCACCCTGCTCGTTGCAGCTGCGGACGCCTTTCCCGAACTGCCCAACGCCGACAACGAAAACCAAAGCCACGTCACCTTCCTTGTCCACGGCTTCAACAACAGCTTCACGGACGCCATCGCTTTCTACCGCAACCTCTGCGAAAAACTCTACTCCGGCCGCGACAGCCTCGGCCTCTGCATCCTCTACGACTGGCCCTCACTCGGCAGCGTCGCCGGCTACCTTCCTGACCGCGAACAAGCCCGCCAATGTGCCGACGACTTCGCCGGAGTCCTTTCGGACCTCTACGACTGGCTGCTCAAAAAACAAAAGGATGCCGTCACCGCCTCGCTCGCCGCCATCGAAGGCAGAGCCACCAACACCACCCCTTGCAAAGCCAAGGTATCCGTCATCGCCCACAGCATGGGAAACTACCTCCTCCAAAAAGCCCTCCACGCCGCCTGGACCCGGAAAAACCAGCCCCAGCTCGCCAGCCTCATCAACCAGTTCCTCATGGTCGCCGCCGATGTGGACAACGACCTCTTCGACGCCCGCGCCGCCGACAATGACGACGGCAACGCCATATCAAACCTCACCTACCGCATCACCGCCCTCTACAGCGGGCGCGACGCGGTGCTCGGAGCCTCCGCCGGCCTCAAGCATTTCGGCGCCCGCCGCCTCGGCCGCAGCGGCCTCGCCCACCGCCCGCCACGGGTGGATTCCCCGCCCGCCACCGACAACGTCTGGGATGTGGACTGCTCCAGCTTCTTCCCTGCCAACACCGGCTTCAACATCTCCGGCCTCGGCGCGGTGGACATCCACGGTGCCTACTTCGTCCACAAGGGCACCCTCGCCCTCATGCGCCAGATCCTGCGCGGCGTGGACCGCAGAGTCCTGGAAACCGCCGGGGTTACCACAGGATGACCACTTAAAACCGCATCGTCCGTTCCGACGCCGGGCCGGGCCCGCAGAGAAACCCTCTCCAATCCGCCAAACGAGCCCCATCTACTCAACCTCCTCATGAAAATACATCCACTGTTCTTTCTCCTGCCACCCGTTGTTTTCACAAGCTGTTGGCCAACGCCCGGTCGGGTTGAACTTCCGCAACTTCCGTCCCAAGGATTTACGGCATACTCACCTCCTCAGGGAAATCCCGGCAGCGAAAATAGCTGGAACCTCCGGGGTCCCGGCACCGTTCTGCGAGTCAACCGTTACGAGGTTGAGTATGGCGCGCGCAGCGTGGTCGGCCAGCAACAGCTTGCCCAAATGGTCATCGATGCCAACAACCCGCAGACCCGCGTCCCCTTCGCCGCCCTTTCCAACAAGCGCACCTCCGGCGGCTCTGTGGATGCCTCCGGCGGATGGAACATCGCCGAGGTCGTGAATATCAAAGCCGCCCTCAATATTTCCAATTCCACCACCTATGACATCCAATTCGGCAACACATGGGTGGCCGAGCTGACCGAGCAAGACCTCCACAAGGCCACCGGAATCCGCGACATTCGCAAGCCGACCATCCTCAATCTCCGGCAGGGGAAATCCCATTTGGTCCTGAAGACCGTCTATACCGATTCCCTCAAGATCTATTTCAAAACCGAGAAGCAGGGAGGCGGAAAAGTCGCCGTCGATATTCCACTGCAGAATCAGGACAAACTCGAAGGAAAATACAAAGTCACGAATGACGGCGGAGTCGAAATTTCGGGACCCATCATGGTCGGATACGTCCAGGTCGGCAAAGAGGGAATCGAAAGCATTTTTCCGAAAAAATGACGAATTCAGAAAAGATCCCCCACCAATCAACCCTCCCCCACCATGCCTCCCATTCTTGATGCCGCCATCGGCACTGTTTTCGTCTTTCTCCTCTTCAGTCTGGTGATAGCCGCGCTGAACGAGCTCATCCTATCCTTCTTCGATCAGCGGGCAAAGTTTCTCCATATGGGCCTGCTGGAGCTTCTCGGCGAGAGCAAGTCGCAGTTGGACAAGACTGTTGGCGAGAAAGCGAAACGCATCCTCAGCGGAGGTCTGCTTGGGAAGATCAATCTGGGGCCACTCACCCAGAGTCTCTGCACCCACGGGTTGATCAATGCCTTTTCCCGCTCTGATAAAAGTGCAGAGGATTCACCCAACTACATTCCTGCCGGTGCGTTCGTCACAGTCCTTCTCGATCTCATCTCCGAGCCTCTCGACGGGGGGGCGTCGGCATCTGCCGGAGACCCACCACGCGATCCGGCTGAGGAAATGCAGAACATGCAAACGCTCGCCAAAGGTATCGACGCCGTCATCGACTCTCTCCAGGCACTGCCACCCGACCTAAAGGACCAAGCCAATATTGATGATCTCCGATCTAAGATCAACGCGGCGCAGGGTAATCTCTCCGGCCTGCGCGACGTTGCGGTCGAGGTCACTGGCTTTTTCAGTTCAACCGCCGGGCCGGGCCAGACCGCCGCACACATCGCGTCCTCTCTCGCCGCCATGCCTGAAGGCAAGCTCAAGCAAAGCCTCAATTCTCTCTTCACCGCCGCCGGACAGGACGTAGCGAAGTTCAAGACGGCGATCGAGGGTTGGTTCAACGGAGCCATGGATCGCGTCTCCGGATGGTACAAGCGCTTCGCGCAAAGATGGATGATTTTCACCGGCTTCATCCTCGCCGCCGCTCTCAACGTGGACACTCTCACCATCGTTAGAACTCTTTCCGAAAATCCCAATCTCGCGAGGTCGGTCGCCAGTCAGGCTGAGACGTTTGCGAATGAAAACCGCGTTCCCATAACCGCCGAACAAATCGCAGAAAATCGCAGGATCAGAAACGAAGCTGTCGGAAAGGCCCAGGCAGCTCTCGACACTGCCAAGGCGATCACCCCCCAAATTAAGGAGAATGTGGAATCGGCGGCAAAAGTGCTAGCCGATGCAGAGGCTCAGGCCGATCCGCAAAAAGCTTTCCGAGATTCCGTTGCCCGCCTTGGCAACACCGGTCTCCCGATAGGCTGGGGTGAGGAAATCCGGAAGAAACTCGACCTGCCCGCCAAGGGCCCAGCTTTTTCCAAGGGAAGCGATTTCTGGAACTGGCTGGGAGATCATCCAGGTGCCCTCATTTCGATGTGCTTCGGCTGGCTCCTTACCGCCGTCGCCGCCTCGCTCGGCGCTCCCTTCTGGTTCGACCTGCTCGGGAAAATTATCAACGTCCGCGCCGCCGGCAAGCCGCCCGGAGAAAAAGACGTCACCTCTGATCCCTCCCGCCCGCGCCCCGCCAATCTCGACGCGACTCCCGGCACCAACGCCCCCGCCCGATGACACCGATACACACCCGGAGCGTCCGTGTTCATACAGGCCTCCGCAACTCCCCCTCGAATCCAAGCATCAGCTTCTCTTCCGCTCTGGAAAACGAGCCGAAACTTGCCCTTCGTATGCAATTTCCGGCTCTCTCCAGCTCCAACCCTAAGACCGTCCCCTCCTTTCCCTCTCTCCTGAAATCCATTCCGCATCCAGTTTGGCTCTCCGAATTCCCGGAAATTCCATCCCACTCCCCGTCCACTAGTTCGCACATTCCCGGCGGACACTTGCTGCCCCGTTCGCCCATGCGAATTCCCCGGAAACGCGAACTAGAACCCGTCCGTTCGCACCGGGCCCTTGGAACGCCGGACGGCGGCCTATCCAGCTCCAAGGAATTTCCCCAAATCCGCTCCACATCTGTTTCCCCCTCATAATCAATCACATACCACCAACCATGGCCACCAACCCACTCCCCGATGTCCGCGCCAAGCTCTGGTCCCTCGCCGCAGACATGAGCGACGGCTTTGAAGACCACGATCCAGGCATCGCCCAAAACACCCGTGCCAAGCTCGATGCCGAACTCCAATCCGCCAAGGACACCGAGAGCGCCTTTATAAAAGCCGGACAGTCCGAGGATGCCGCCCTCGCCGCACGCAACGCCGCCAATTCCAACGCCAAGGCCGCCCTCTTCCTCACCAAGCGCCAGCTCGCCGATGTCCCCGGAGCCTTCCCCCTCATCTGGCCCGCCGGCACTACCGAGGTCCCGGACGACGTTCCCGGACGCCTCTCCCTCCTCGAAAAAGCCGCCAACTACCTCAAAGACCAGCCCACCCAAGCGGTGGATTCCAAAAACTTCACCGAAGCCAAACTCCGCGCCACCCACGCCGCCCTCGAGGCCGCCCGCAGCGCTCTCAACAGTGCCGTCTCCGCCCGCGTCGATGCCAAAGGCCTGCGCGATGCCGCAGACAGCACTCTCCGCAAACGCATGAGCGCCCTCGTCAAGGAACTCGCCAACCCCGGCCTGTTCACCCCGGATGACGACCGCTGGTATGCCTTCGGTCTCGTCCCGCCCGCCGGAGTCCTCCGCCCCGGCATCGCCCCGGACGATGTCATGCTCCGCCAGATCGGTCCCGGCAGCGTCCGCGCCGCCTGGAGCAACACCCCGCGCTCCCACCGCTTCCGCCCCTTCTATCAAGTAGTAGGCCGCGATGCCGATTTCATCGCCCTCCCCGTGGAGGACGATCTGGACCTCCTGTTGGAAAACCTCCCCGCCACAGGCGTCCTCAAATTCTACGTCCAAGCCAGCAACCCCGCCGGAGACAGCCCGAAGAGCGCTGTGATGGAGCTGTCTCTGTCCTAACTTGCCCGCATGCCTTTCGCACTTCGGTGGCCAATGCTTCCCCCGGTCCATGAAATACATCCGTCAAACGTCCATTGCCGCCCTTCTTTCCTCATGCCTGCTGGCCTCCTGCACCACGCCGCCTGCGGAAACAACTGGCGTCCCGCAGCATCCCGCCACCGTGAATGCGGAACCCACACGCACCCTCGCGGGAAGCTGGCACAACAACAACCATGAAGAGGGAGGGGCCACCAAACGCTTCATTCCTAACGTCAAAGGCGACCTGCTCCGGGGTGAAGCATGCGGCTTCCGGGCCACCTGCGGCAGCTACAAGATCACGCGGATCGATTCAGCGAAACGCTCACTATCCCTCATCATTTCCATTCCCGAAAACGAAGATCAAGGCTCCGAAACCATTCTAGCGGAGGTTTCATTCGACTCCGCAGGCAAGCACATGACCCTCACCCGGAGTGGCGGCAAACCCGTGGTTTTCTATCGAGTCAAATGACCCCATCCAAGCCGTTCTCCATTTGATACCACAATCCACCCCCATACCAGACCCATGAAAGCTCCAAAACACATCCCCTCCGGAGATCCCGTTGACTTTGCCTCCAGCGATACGGCCACCACATTCTGGCCGGTAATCACAGCCGATCCGAAGCAGTTTGAAATCAACTATCAAGCCATCGACAACTCACTGGTGGGCAGCCGTCCCGGCAGGTGCTTTCTGGCAGAAAGAAGCGGCGGGGCACGACGGCATGTGGGTTTGGACTTGTTTTGCGCCCATCGCGACATTGTCGTCGCCTGCGAAGATGGCATCGTGGTCGCTTACTATGGTTTCTACGACACCAGTGCTGGGGAGCTGTCCTACGCGTTGTTCGTCCAGCACGAAAATTTCGTGATCAACTACGGCGAGGTTAAGGGGGATGCCCAGCAGGAATTCAGTTGGAGGATCGGCGACAAGGTTCGGGCGGGACAGCACATCGCCCGGGTGAGCACCACTAACATGCTTCATTTCGAAACCTACATCAATGGCACCGGCAGGAACCAGCGGTGGATGACGGGAGCCGCCCGTCCGAACAGACTGCTGAATCCCACGGGATACCTGATAGGACTGGCCACTAGGGCAACCGGCCAAGCGGGTGCGCCACTTGCGGGAGTGACGGCATCACCTGTTTCAGCAGCGGTAACTAGCGCCCCGGCAGCCACCCATGCAGAAGCGCACGGCAGCAACAACTCCCACCCCAAGCCACAGATCAAGGAATTCATCCAAAGCCCCAACCACTCCTCGCGCAATGGTTCCGGGATCGACATGGTCGTGGTGCATTGCACCGAGATCCCCCTTAAGGAGACGATCAAAATTTTCCAAAACCCGGGTGGGCGGCAGGTATCCGCCCACTATGTCATCGCCCGGGACGGGGATATCTACCAGATGGTGTCCGACAGCGACCGAGCCCACCACTGCAAAGGCGCAAACAAAAACTCCATCGGCATTGAGCATGTGGGAGGAGAGACGGACTCCCTGAGTGATGCACAAACCGAGGCGTCGGCAGGTCTGGTGAGATGGCTGCTGGAGCAATATGACATCCCGAAAAGCCGGGTGTTCGGACACGATTTCGCACCGGGGTACGACCGCAGCAAAGGAGGGACGAGCTGCCCTGACATGCTATTCGGCGGGGGACACAGCCAGAAGGCGATTCAAGATTGGGTCGGAAAGCATGTCTAAAGGCGGATTGACCAGCATGATTTAACAGAACCAATATCATCCAAAGCATATCACCCTATGAGCAAAATCATCGTCCTCGATCCCGGCCACGGCGGCACTACGACCGTCGGAGGTTCCTCCCCCAACAACGCCACGAGTTTCTCCGGAGTTCTGGAGAAAACCATGACCCTCGACATGGCCAAACGCATTCGCCTGGCCCTGAATGCCCAAGCCCCGGAGGTGGAGGTCATCCTCACGCGCGTCACCGATGTCAATGTGGGCATCACCGACCGCGCCCAAGTCTCCGCCAATCAACAGGCGGACTTGTTTTTGAGCATCCATTTCAATGCCACGATCGGAGCCCGCGGGGTCGAGACTTGGATTCGCGGCATCGGACGCGGCAACATCAATTTTGCCGCGGATCGGGCGTTCGCGCAGAAGATCCAAGCGGCGATGGTCTCGGCAATCCGGGTCCACGATGCAGCCACGCCGGATCGCGGGGTGAAGAGCGACGATGATCGCGCACAGGGGATTGGCGTGCTCAACGACGTTTCGCTGGGCAATACCAATGGGGCCATCCATCTCTCCCGCGCGTGCCTCGCCGAGATCGAATTTATTGATCATCCCGCCGTGGATCGCTTGTTCAACACGGGACCCAACATGGAAGCGGTGCGGGATGGGGTAGCATGCGCCATCGCAAGCGCCCTGCTGACGGAACTCGACGTGGCCTTCTCCCCAGCGGCCGTGCTCGCCGCTGCTGCTCCGAATGACGGCCCGGCTCCCACGGTGGAGAACGCCGCTAACAACATGGCGATCCCCTTGCCGGATACAATTCGCCTCCGCTCAGCCGGCATGAAGGGCGACCCGGTGATGGAGGCCGTCGCCGATGGGCACATGATTCTCCGGGCCACCGGTGGAGCCGTCGCGGGCATCGGGCTGGTGCAGGACGGGCTGAATCAGCTCGGCTTCAGCATCGACCTCGGCACGGGGAAGAAATTTCGCGGTTTCTTTGGTGACAAAACCAAGGGAGCGGTGAGGGCATTTCAGGAAGCGACCCCGGGAATTGATGAAACAACCGGGATGGTGGACCAGGAGACCATTCTAGCACTGGATGCCGCGCTTGCGAAACCGCCTGTCATTTTGCAACCCCTGCCGGGTGAACCGCTGCCGCTGATCGCCAAAGGCCAGGTCGTGGCGACCTTGAAGGAAAAGCCGGGTGGAGCCGGGGCGCTGCGCGATGTGAAAATCTTCAAACTCGCGGGCCGCAATGGCTATTACTACAATGCCGCCATGGCGATTGACGTGGATGGCTCACCTCGCGCCTACAGCGCGGGGGCCGACCACCCGACTCCGCTGGATGGCCCGGGCAGTGTGGATGCCGAGGGTTTTGCAACGATGTATATCCAGCAACGCGTGAAGACCGTTCATGGCAAGACCCACCTGGGAGAAGGGCCGTTCAAGGACTTCTTTGTTTCACGCACCAGTCTTTTCTTCGATAAGGACGAAGCCTTCAAGACCTCGAACTTTGTCGATGCTGAGTTGATTCCTTTTGTCGTCTTTCCAGACACGCCGGCGAAATTCCCTGGAACGCAAATCGGCGACATGGCCTATGTCATCGACCTCAAAACCAAGCGGAGCACGCACGCCATTTTTGCGGATACAAATCCCAAGGTGGGCGAGGCTTCCCTGCGCGTCGCTCAGAACCTCGGGCGGTCAAACCTGAACGCTGGCAATGGGGACGAGGAGGATCGCTACGTATACATCGTGTTCCCCGGAACCAAATTCACACCATTGGAAACGGTGCCGCATTGGCCCGATGAAAAAATCAAGGAAGAGGCTGACAAAGCCTTCACCGCATGGGGTGGAATGGCACAGGCGGAAAAACTCTTCGGGTAATCAGATAGCAGCGCCGCCAATGGCCCGCCCCCCATCTCCCAAAGGTACCAAGATCAACATCGCATAGCGAAACCCGCGTTGTACTGAGTAGGCGGAGGAAGCCGGACGAGGGGCCATAACCCAAATACAATCTCGTACCCATGCCAGCAGAATCCACACAAGAAGCACACGCTGCCTTGCTACGGCATTTGACCGCCAACCCTCCAAAAACGAAGGACGAAGCGGAAGTCGCGAAGATCACTGCCGAAGCGATCGCCAGCCTTGTGGCTTCGGACGGGGCGCGGGAAGAAATGCTTGATGCCAAGAGCAAGGATTCTATCAAGCGCAAGCGGCTGGAGTATTGGATGAACCGAATGGGAATCACCGTAAGCTTGGTTGGTATTGCTGGAACAATTGGCTTTGGAATCGATACGCTAAGAACAAACGCTGATTTGAAGGTGAAGGAGGCGCAACTCGTTGATATCGAAAAAAGGGAGTTGGAGGCCAAACGGGCGATTGAGGTCGCCGACCGATACCAAAAGGCAATAGAGATAGAATCGAAGCAGGCTAACACCGCGACGGAGACAGCGGTCAAGGCTGCGGCGGAAGCGGGCGAAAAGAAGAAAGACGCAGAAACCGCAGCGACAACCGCAAATAGGAAACGGGCAGAGGCTGATGAGAAAGTAGCGACTGCCGTAGAAGCCACCAAAATCGCCGAACAAAACCTGCAAGAACTTGAAATTCGTATTAAAGAGCGCCTCGCCTTGACCGAAAAAAGTAAAGACGATGAATCGCGCCTGCGTGACGCACTGGCAGGGTTGCCCGAGAACGTAAAAGTAGCTATCCGCAACAGGACAGAAGATACAAACCCCATCATCGCGGCCATCGGTGTTAAGGAGGCACCCGTCGCTGAGACTTTAGTGAGCGATGCTGAAGTGAGCAGGCTCATGCCGAGAGTGATGGATCTGTTTTCTCCGGAACTGTCACCGATCACTTCAAAGTGCACCACCTGTGATCACTTCAAAGTGCACCACTTCGGATGGGTGTTTTCTGATGGTGGAGTAGGTGTTTGGCAAGGAGCGAATGGATTTTGTGGTAAGCTTTTGATGTAAAGTTCTGGCGTTGGCCGTGCCTTCATTG
>Ga0209512_1005384_pt1 | contig 10667 bp, 10 predicted proteins | sample frozenSSSSmetaG_FD_184142 | JGI IMG/M metagenome (GOLD analysis project Ga0209512, IMG submission 184142) | Glacier valley bacterial and archeal communities from Borup Fiord, Nunavut, Canada, to study Microbial Dark Matter (Phase II) -... | ecosystem: Environmental > Aquatic > Freshwater > Ice >... | reverse complement strand
CGCCTTCCAAGCCGCCTTCGCCCTGGAAAAATCCAACGGCGAGCTGAAAAAACAATTCATCACCACCGGCTCCGTCCAGCTCAACGGCGAAAAGCTAACCGACCCCAACGCCGCCATCTCCCCCGCCCTCGGCGACGTCCTCAAGCTCTCGAAAAAGCACGCGGTGAGGTTCGTCTGATCCCATCAACAACTGGAGCGCGGACTTCAGTCCGCCCGTGTTGCAACGCAGTAGAAACCATAGGGCTGAATCATTTCGAAGCTGGGAGAAATCCGACTTTGCGGACGATTGTTTTCGCTTCTGCTGATTGCGTCGCCCATTCCACGAATGCTTTGGCGGCTAGCGAAGCATCGGAGCGGATGAAGTAGAAACAGGGGCGAATGTAAGGATAGTCGTTTGCCCGGTCAGTCGGTGGCGAAATGCCATTGATTGAAATCGTTTTGATGCCATTGGCTTTGGCATAGGCGATGCCGCAGTAAGTGATGGCGTTCACATCCTTGGCCACTTCCTGCACAGGAGATTCGCCGCCGCCCAGCTTGACTGATCCTGCCGCATAGGACCGGCCATTCATGGCGACGCGCATGAAATCCTTATAGCTTCCGGAGGAGGTGTTGCGCGTCCGCAGTGCAACGGGAGCATCGTTGCCGCCGACGTCCTTCCAGTTCGTAATGTCGCCCGTGAACAGTCCTTCGATTTGTTTCGCCGTGAGGTTGTTCACCGGGTTGTTGGCGTTCACGACGATCATATGGCAATCGTATGCAACGAGGTGTTTGTGCAGTTGGATCTGCTGGCTCTCGAAGAGTTTCACTTCTTCCGGCTTGATCTCCCGCGAGGACATCCCGATGTCGGCAGTGCCGTCGAGGAGGGTCTTGAATGCCGTGGTTGATCCTTCCGCTGCGATTTCAAATTTCACACCGCGGTACCCAGTTTTGAATGCCTCGCAGTGTTGCGGTGCCAGCTTCGCGCCCAAGGTGTCGGACCCTTTGACTCGAATCACCTCCTGTGCACACAGGGGCAGGAGCATCATCAGCCATGTGAGTATTAAGCAGGGATTTGCGGTCATGGGTTGTTGAATCTGCTAGCGATTTCCGCGTTGAGCGCGGGGTCGTCGAACTTCGCGGTCATTTTGAATTTCCTGCCTTTGAGTCCACCGATCCGGGTCTTGCCGGAGTATACCTCGATCATGCTGAGTTTCACCACCGGCTTGTCTCGCCGGGCGATGATGATTTCGCCATTCGGCCGAGGCGCAAGCTATTTCCATTTTGGAAATGGTTGCCTCGCGGATGAGCTCGCCGGGCTCGAAGATGTTCTTCAGGTGCTTGTTCACTGTCGGCACCTTAACGCTGAAGAGGTCTGCCAGTGCCTTTTGCGTCAGCCAGGCGGTTTCGTCCATGGAGATCAAACGGCGGTCTCAGGGAGCGGGGACGGTGATATCGTTGACGCGATAGTAGCGGCTGGAGACGCTGGAGGGTGGGGAGCAGGTGAAGGGGGCTCCATTGTCGATCCACTGCGTGCGACTGTTGACTGCCAGGATGGGGACCGGGCAGTCGAACCAGTGGACGAGGTCATGGCTGTAGCGGACGCGGTAACTGTGGCCGGGGATGGAGGGGAATTCGATGAGGGCGTTGTCGGCATTGAGCCGGATGAAGCGAGGCTGGACGCCGGTGCCGTTGGTATGGGCGACGGCGGATGTGGGCAGGATTTCGACGGTGAGGACCGGGGCGAAGGGTTTGGGAAAGGTGCGGGTGCGTGTATAGAAGGAGAGCTTCACGGGCACGACGCCGTCAACGGCGACTGCATAGGGGTAGTTCACGTAAACGTCGGAACTGCCGGCCGCGCTGGACGCGTTGTGGAGACGCAGGCTGGGGTAGGCGGTGAGGTAGGAGGCGAAGTTGACGTGGAGGCGGAAGCCGTTGATGGGAAGCGGAGTGGTGTTGGTGACCTTGACGGTGAGTTCGTAAAGGCCGTTCTGGGGATTGAGGGTGCCGGTGGTGGCGAGTTGGAGGGGGGTGGGTTTGACTGTGCCGACGGCAACGATGGCGGAGGCGTTGTTGTTGGCAGTGACGGGATCGATACCGGTGGCGGAGGCACTTGCTGTGGTGGTGAGGACGGTGCCAGTGGGGGTGGCGGTCCTGACCTTGGCGACGATGGTGAAAGAGGCGACCGATCCGCTGGTGAGACCGGTTTTCGAAAAGGTGACGGTGCCACTGCTACCGATGGCGGGAATGGTGCGGGTCCAGCCGACAGGGATCGCAGCGGTGACGAAGGTCATCTGGGCGGGGATGGGGAAGGAGACAAAGGGCTGGACGGCATCGCTCGGACCGTTGTTGGTCAGCGTGAGGGTGTAGTTGACGTCGCTTCCTTTTTTAACGATCGCAGGCGTTGCTGTTAGCTTGATGGCGAGGTCGGACCGGGTGATGACGGTGGAAACGGTGGAGACGGTGCTGGATCGTTCGTTTCTTGGGGCGGGGTCGTTGGCGGTCCAACTGGCTTCCAGTGCGGCATTGAGAACGCCGCCGTTATCCCCATCCGAGCCGACCTTGACGACGAGCGGAAAGCTGACGTTGCCAGCGGCGGCAAAAAGGGAGTTGGTGATGGAGACGGTGCCGGTGGCCCCAACCGCCGGGGTGGTGGCGGTCCATCCATTGCTGGTGGCGAGTGAGACGAAGGTGGTGCGGGCGGGAAGCGTGAAGCTAAGTGCGGCGTTGTGGACAGCGAGCGAACCGCGGTTTTCTACCTGAAGGATGTAGGTCAGTTCGGTGCCGGCGATGACGGGTTCCGGAGTGGCGGACAAGCTGGCAACGAGGGCGTTGCCGGTGGTGGCCGTGGTGGTGGCGCTGTTGTTTCCGGGAACCGGGTCGGTGGTGGACTCCGAGGAGGTCGCGGTGGCGGAGAGCGTGGAGTCGGAAAGGTTCACCTTGGCGACCACCGTGAAAGTCGCGCTCCCGCCGGAAGCAAGGGAAGCGGCGTTGAAACTAACGGTGCCATTGGTGCCGACAGTGGGATTGACAATTGTCCAGCCTGACGGGGCGCTGGCGGATACGAAGGTGGTGCCAGCAGGCAGTGGCAGGCGCACGCCGGGGGAACCCGAAGGATTCGGACCATTGTTGGTCAGGGTCATCGAGTAAGTCAGATCGGTGCCAACCGGGACAGGCGTGGGTGAAGCTGACAGGCTGATGGAAAGATCGGCGGCAAGTGTGGTGAAGTTACTGACAGGCGAGGTGTAGGTCGTGCCCACGCTGTTGGTGGCATAGGCTTTGAATGAATAGCCGGTGGCACCCGCGAGGTCGGCGACGCGGAGGGTGAAAATCCCGGTGGTTCCGGAGGCTTTGATCGTGATCACACCCGCGCCGCCGATTTGTGGGTCGGCATTGACGGCGGTGGGTGAAAGCACGAATCCGCGCTCAGTGATCGACCTGCCGCCGTCACTGGCGACGTTTCCGCCAAGGGTGACCGCGGTGTCGGCGATGGCCGTGCTGGTGGCAGGACTTGCCAGAACCGGGGCCGAGAAAGCCGCCATGACGAGACTGTGTGAATTTCCCGCTGCGACGGACACCACGGTCTTGCCGGCAAGGGCACCGTTTGGCGTGACCGCTGCCGGTGAAAGTCCAGATCCGCTGCGACCGAGCTGACCGGAATAGTTCTGTCCCCATGAGGCAAGTGTGCCGTCCGTGTATAAGGCGAGATTGTGGAAACGTCCCGCAATGGAACGGATCGTCTTGCCGGCAAGAACCCCGTTTTGAACCACCGTCACGGGCATGAGACTTGAATAGTTCGATACACCGTTGCCAAGCTCTCCATCGCTGTTGTATCCCCACGCTGCGATCGTGCCATCTGAGCACCAGGTGAAACTATGATAGTCCCCCGCCGCGATCCCGACCGTGGTCCTGCCCGCGAGAACACCGCTTCGAACTACTGCCGCTGGTATATAGACCCCTGAGTTGCGGGTAAAGCTGCCGTTGCCGACCTGTCCCAGATCATTATATCCCCAAGCTGCCAAGGTGCCGTCCGAGCACAGTGCGAGGCTGTGGCTGGCACCTGCCGCGATGGCGATCACGGACTTTCCGTCGAGAGCGCCGACTGGAGCCACCGTCACCGGCACTCTTGTGGAATAGCCCGCGCTGCTGGTGATCTGGCCGCTGCTGTTGCTCCCCCATCCGGCCAGCGTGCCATCTGAGCACAATGCCAGCGAGTAGCGTGCGCCTGCCGCAATCGCGACCACGGTCTTGCCGGATAGCGCCCCAGTTCGGATCACCGCCACCGGCTGGCTCTGTCTGCTAGTTCCTCCATCGCCGAGCTGTCCATCTTCGCCTTCTCCCCAGGAGGCCACCGTTCCATCCGAACAGAGCGCGACACTGTGTCGATACCCCGCCGCGATGGCGATGACCGTTTTGCCGGAAAGCACGCCATTTTGGATCACCGCTACCGGCACGTTGCTGTTGGTAGCGGTCCCGTTGCCGAGATTGCCAAAGACATTCGGGCCCCAGGCGGCCAACGTTCCGTCCGAGCACAATGCCATGTTAGGGCCGGATCCCGCAGCGATGGCGATCACGGTCTTGCCTGAGAGAACTCCACTTGCGGTCACTGTTCCAGGTACCCTGTTGGAAGCGTTGCTGCCATTGCCGAGTTCTCCCTCGCCGTTCGATCCCCAAGTGACCAGATCCTGCAACGCCCATTGCAGGACCAGATCATTGCCGGTGCCACCGTAGTAGTTGGCGACGAACGGATAGGTGGCTCCGTTGTAACTGAGGGTCACCGCCTGTCCGTGCATCAGATTGCCGAAAGTTCCGCTGATGAAATCCAGTCCTGTGTTGTTGATCACCGTCAGGTTAGTCCCCGCCGTGGGCGCAAAACCAAGGGTGAAATTCACCGTGTTGCCGGTGGCGGTGTAACTCGAGGCAACGACCGGTATCGTGGCGGCCGTGTTGTAAGTGGCGTTGACAACCAGCGCTTGAGAGCAGGAAGCCAGAGCTACAGACGCGATGAAAATCGAGCTGAATAGTTTAAGCATTGGATGTGCTGAGACTCGGTCGGGGTAAAGTGAAAGACAAGGATTAGAAAGGCGGGCAGGTGGAAATCAGATGCGAATCCTGTGTTTTAGTGCTGGTTCAGGGTTTTAGACAGGGGGCGGTTGCCCAAACCCGGATCCGCAACCTGGTGAATGGCTAGGGATCCGGGTCCAAATAACAGACATTGGTAATCTGTCCGTGGTGGAAGTTGCGGGAAGGAGGCTTGCGAAAGCGCCGATTGGGACACGCGTTTCACGCAAAAAGACCCCGCCGCCGCCGAGCTTCCGGAAATCCCCTTCACGGATCTCCCCGCCGATCTCACGGTTCTTTCTCTTTCCGCCCACGCCTTCCAAGCCGCCTTCGCCCTGGAAAAATCCAACGGCGAGCTGAAAAAACAATTCATCACCACCGGCTCCGTCCAGCTCAACGGCGAAAAGCTAACCGACCCCAACGCCGCCATCTCCCCCGCCGCCGGCGATGTCCTCAAGCTCTCGAAAAAGCACGCAGTGAGGTTCGTCTGATCCCACCAACTGGACCGCGGACTTCAGTCCGCCCGTGTTGCAACTGATGAGAAACCAGAGAGCTGAAAACACTTCTCTTTCGGTTTCCGGATCGTGCATCACTCTCCCGCCTGTCGTAGGATCTCCGTTACGATCTTGTCCGATAGCCAGTATCCGTGGCCTCGCATTTGATCGATGAGAGGGCGCACTGCGGGGATGAGCCCTGCCTTTTTAGCCTCTGTCAGAAGCCGCCCGGTTCCAATCACCGCAAGCCCGTAAATGCTCCGCGCGATTTTCCGTCCCTTGCGCTCATCCATCAGAATCAGCGCGGCGGATGATTGGAGAGCGAGGGCGATGGTCTCCGCCTCGCCTTGATCCAAGAGGGTTTCCAACAACGGATCGGGCGGGTCCGTAAGATGGATCACACGAATCCAGGGCGCATCGGCAAACAGATTTGCTCCCGCTCCGGTTGTGCCACCCGCTTCCACTTCGTCCCGGACTTTTCCTGAAACGAGCACCTCGCCGAACAGTCCGTGCAGGAGTCCGGCTTGGCCGATTCCTGACAAGGCAATCAGAGGTCCGGCATCGCAGACGACGGAGATCATGTGCGCCCCGGGAGAGGTGTCGTGAACTCAGTTCCGATCTCGTCCGCATCCCAATTCACACTGTCCACGCCCCATTGGCGGCAATCCAACAGGAACTCCTGGCGTCCCACGCCTGCAAACTGCGCTGCCTGTCCGCTCGTCAGTTTCCCTACTTCGAAGAGCTTCACCGCCGCCGCCATTTTAGCGTCTTTGGCGAAGTGCGAAGCGTCGGTGGCCATCGGCACCAGCCAGGAATCGGGGTACTCAAGGATGATCGCATTCATGCTGTCAGGCTAGGACAAGCGCCGTGCCCTGTCAATCTGCCCTCTTCAGTGCGGTTATCAATGGTATCAAGCCTCACCGCCCACGCCTTCCAAACCGCCTTCGCCCTGGAGAAATCCAACGGCGAGCTGAAAAAACAATTCATCACCACCGGCTCCGTCCAGCTCAACGGCGAAAAGCTAACCGACCCCAACGCCGCCATCTCACCCGCCGCCGGCGACGTCCTCAAGCTCTCGAAAAAGCACGTGGTGAGATTCATCTGATCCAACAACTGGAGCGTGGACTTCAGTCCGCCACAATCGCAATGGAGGAGGAAATCGGCGAGTTGAAAACGTCCTTTCACGACTCATTGCCAAAGGCTCAAAGTCTTCCATAGCATCAATATCTGCTATTGGGATTCTGAATCGTGTGCAATTTTAATTCTTAATTTCCAAGGCTGAATAGAAAGCAGGGTTCACTTGAAATAAAACGTCGTCTTTTGACATCAATGCTCTGAACTTACGCATGCTGTATGAAAGGTCATAAATGTAATTCACCTTATCACCTACATAAATTCCGACAAATCCATACCATGCTAAAATATCTACATAGTTGATTTTTCCGCTATCAACAAATCCAGCTCCTTGAAGTAGCTTTTTGCATTCATCAAACGATAACATTGCATCCACTCCTATAAATGCAAAAAGAACGTTTCTCGCAATGCCATAAACGTCCGCCATCTCATCATTTAAGTCTTCGACAAGTTGAAGCGAATACCTTTTTTCTCCGTATTTGATGTCGTCGTCATCAATTTTATCTTTTCCCAAATTGACTGCATGCGCTTTGGCTTTCTGGATAAAATCAATTAAAGCTCGAGGGCGTTTTAGAGATCGTTCAATAAAGTAATCCGAGGATTCCATCCCATCCATATCTCTAAGATGACTAACACAAATGTCATTCCATAGATGCTGGAATGAATCAGATTCTCTGTTAAGAGAATAGCCAATGCGGTTCTTTATCAAGGTTCTTAATAATTCATTATCAGACCAGTCAATAATATCCTTAACAAGTTTTCCTTTGTCTGACATCGATATCTCCGCCAGCTCAAAGACGTCGTTGCGGACAAAAACGATCGTCCCCATTTCGCAATGCGATTTAAGATCCCTTCTAACCCTCTGGGCCGCATCAAGTAGAGAGCGCAGCATCGCAATGTCAACTTCATCGACACCGTGAGCATACCAACCTTTGTCAAGATTATCAACAATCAACCAGATCTTTTTCCCATCTGAAACATACTTTATGATGTGTTCTTTGAGTTGGGTAATATCATTTTTGTAAATTATATTAATAATGTCCGACCTGGTTAATGCGACGCCCTCCAATGAATGGGTTCGCTCAACAATTCTATTGATCAGTTGAAGCATTCGTTCCGCAAAATCGCCGGACTCGCAGTGCGCTTCACTGCAAATACTCAATAGGTTATCGTATAATTTCTTTAGGTTTCTATCATTTTCATACCGACCAGATTCGTTAGAGCAAATTACAGCAGCAATTTCGATCAGAAAAACATATTCCCAAAATGCGGCAAGGAGATGGTCTCGACTTCCGGCTTCAAGCTTATCTAAAACAACTTCTTTTAACTTTTTCAGCTGATATCCTTCTGGTTGGAGCGACACCACGATATTCCATCGATCCCTTGCAAGTCGGAGGCCTGCCTGAATAAACAAGGCTGTTTTGCCCGTACCTTTCCGACCGGCAATGACATTGACCTCATTTCGCAAAATGCGTTCAAATATTTCCGTTCTGAGGTAGTAGTTTGCTAGTTCAACTTCTTCATTTTCTGCGGAAGATGCACCAAGAGACAATTTGGCAAGCGAACCGTTTGCAGGTGCCAGTCCATTATTGGACTTCAGCTGCATCGACTCCGTAATGCTTAATCCAAAATCAGTAAGAGACTTATTAAGTTGTTCAGGGGCTCGAAATGAAAATCCCCTATGTCTATAGTCTAGATCAAGGTTATTCTCGCCTTCGTTGGTAATCAAATATTGTACCCCGTAACCCTCACAAAGGCCCGCTATAAACGCACACCTGAGATTGTGTACAGCATTGGATAGTCCAGGTCGATTTGTAAATGGAAGTACTACCCCAAATGAGCTTGCAACTTCATCAATAGCTTCTTGAATAGATAGGCGCGAGTATTCGTTAGGATCAAAAACGCGGTAATGAATTTTAGCGGTGTTCTTTAAGCGTGTGCAGATGTGGAGCTCGGGTTCAGCTTGTATTTGAGGAAGTACTATATAACAGGGCTGAGACAGATTTTTGTCACTAACGGTAGGAGAGTATGGCTTTGGTTCTCGAGTCGCGATTTCCTTGAGCGCGTCAATCAATCTCTGAGAATTATTGTAGCTTCTGTAGCCGGTGACATCGAATAATCCGACACTCTTCAGCATTTCAGGTTCGGTGGAGTGTGTTGCTGATCTGGTAAAGAAAAGGCCTTTCTTTTTTGCAATGGCGTAGCCAATTTCGAAATAGACGTTTTTATTCTGATGAGATAGGTCAGCCACCAAGAAATCCGAGTTATTGATTTTCTTGAGAATGGGCGCAATTAGTAGCTGTCCCTCGATTTCATTTTTTTGCCAAGTCTCGATAGACACATGACTTGCGAGTACAGCTGGGGCATCGGCGGCTCTGCTTATTATATCGATTACTTCCCTCGAAACTGAGGAGTATGCAAAAAATGCTTTAATCATTGAGTTTTCATTGGTAGGTGGTCCCGGAAAAGGGACTTTGGAATTGGTGGCTGAAGAGGAGATAGGGCAGCAAAGAGGGCTGAACGACTTCGGCTTCCAACTTCCTTCAGCACCACGTCGAGAGACCGGGTGGGTTCCGCATGGGAGGCGGCTTTTTCTTCTCGCAGGGTGCGGAGGTCCTCGTAGTTCTCGATTTCCGCCTGCATTTGCAGGAACTCCTCGTAGGGGAGAACGACGAATTCCTTGCGGCCGTCTTTTTCGATGATTTGCGGATGGATGCTCATGGCGGGATTTTTTCAATCGCCGTTGGAGAGCGTTTTCGCACCCGCAGGGCGTGGGAGTCCGCCATTTGCGGTGAGAATTGTGGCCTGATCGTGGAGGGTCCGGGCGCTTTCTTCGCCCAGCCACTGATTTCGGTCGCGGGTGTAGTCGCCCGTTCCCTCTTCGTATTGCTGGATGAACCGGGCGTAGTCCACGGGACCCAGCTCGCGGATGAGGATGGCTTTGGCCTTCTGATTGAGTTCGGCGCTGAGGGTCATGGCAGTGAAATGATGTCGATGGGGTTGAGAATGCTTATCATCAGTTGGCTGGAATGTCGCTTCGATTTTTTAAGCAGTCTGTCGTCAGTGGTCACCAAATAGTCGCATCCTGCGGCCTCGGCGGCGGCGATGTGCAGGGCATCGTAACCGGAGATGCCAATGGTTTCGATTTCCTCCGCCCTCCGTGCCACGGCTTCGGATACCGTGACATGGAGGCCCGCATATTCAGTCATGGCGAGGCTGTCGGCCCGTTTGTCGGAGTTGGGGTTGCGGATCAGTTCCATGCTCAGGTAGTCGCTGGTGACGATGGTATAGCGACCTGAGCGGGATTCCTCCAGAATCCACTCGACTGCTTCTGCCTCCAGCCGGACGCGGATCTGCGAGAGATCGTCGAAGGGACGGTTGAAGCAACAGGAGTCGAGATAGAGCAGCATGGGATGAAGGGAAGATGGCCGCAGGAAATGTGAACTAGGACGGGCGGGATTGTGAAGTTCGCGCGTCCCGGAGCGGTTGATTTCGCTCAGCCGACGAACGGCCGGGTGGCGGGGAGTTGGAACTCGCGGCGGATGGGGTGGTTGGCGGGGTCGGTGTGGGGCCATTCGGCGTCGGCGGCGAACTGGAGCCAGATGCGGCCGGCGGTGGCTTGTTTGACGAGGGCGTCGCGGTCGATGCGGGTGCCGGTGGCGGTGCCGATGGCTCCGGATTGCTCGGTCTGGATGCCCTTGTAGGAGGCGAGGGCGTTTTTGAGTTCGGTGCGTTTGACCTCGGTGATCTTGGGGAGTTTGTCGGTGGCGGTCTTGTCGAAGATGGTCTGGGCCCAGCCTTCGAGGAGGGCGCGGCTGTCGTCGAGATGAAGGCCGATGCCGTACTCGGCGAGGGTGGCGGGGCTCTTGAAGAAGTGTTTCTGGCGGGCACGGGCCTGGAAGGAACGGATGAGGGCGAGCAGTGATTTTTCGGCCTTGTCCTCGTCGAGGGAGCTTTGTTTTTTCCCGCCGGTGGCGCTGGCGGCGGCGGAGCCTTTGCCAC
>Ga0209512_1005383_pt1 | contig 10670 bp, 9 predicted proteins | sample frozenSSSSmetaG_FD_184142 | JGI IMG/M metagenome (GOLD analysis project Ga0209512, IMG submission 184142) | Glacier valley bacterial and archeal communities from Borup Fiord, Nunavut, Canada, to study Microbial Dark Matter (Phase II) -... | ecosystem: Environmental > Aquatic > Freshwater > Ice >... | reverse complement strand
TCGCTCTTATTTATGCCCTTATTCCGATATTTAATATCATTTTTACCTATGGCTTTGAAACAACATATTTTCGCTTTTCTGGCAAAAAAGAAGGAAGTACAAAATTGTACAGTACGGCATTTTTGTCGTTGCTTTTTTCTACGATTATTTTTACAGGAATTTTATGGTTAAATAAAACATCGTTGGGAGCTGTAATTGGATTAGAAAAATTTCCTACCATTATTAAACTCATGATACTGGTTATTGCAACAGATGCTTTATCAGCCATTCCATTTGCAAGGTTAAGGCAGGAAGGGCGGCCTAAAAAATTTGCTGCCGCAAAGATTTTAGGAGTGCTTATAAATATTTTGCTAACATGGTTTTTTATAGGCTATTGTCCGGCGCATTATGCAACAAACCCCACAGGCTGGTTAAGTAAGGTTTACGATCCTGCCATTAACCCAATAACCTATGTTGTATTTGCAAACCTTGCACAGTCCATCATTACACTCATTTTTTTATCAAAAGAAATTTTACAAATCCGTTTTAGTTTTGATGGTGCTTTGTGGAGACAAATGATGATATATGCATTGCCGCTGGTACTTGTAGGTATGGGCGGAATGATAAATGAAACAATGGACAGACTGATGCTGAGCTGGTGGTTGCCGGGTTCAAAAATTTTGAGGGAAGAACAGGTCGGAGTTTACAGTGCCTGCTACAAATTATCAATTCTGATTACACTTTTTATACAGGCTTTTAAAATGAGTGCCGAGCCTTTCTTTTTTAAACAGGCGGAAGGCACAAATCCACAAAGAATTTACGCAAGGGTAATGAAATTTTTTGTGATGATTATTTCAGTTATGTTTCTTGTTGTAAGTTTATTTATACCAATATGGAAATATTTTATTGGACCAAAATATTGGGAAGGGCTTTCAGTAGTACCTATATTATTACTTGCAAACGTTTTCCTGGGAATATATTACAACCTTAGTATTTGGTACAAACTAAGCAATAAAACCATTTACGGTGCATGGGTTACATTAATTGGTACAACAATCACTATCATTATTAATTATATTTTTATTCCTAAATATGGGTTTACAGCTTGCGCCTGGGCTACATTAATTTGTTATGGCAGCATGATGATTATTTCGTTTGTTTGGGGGCAGAAATATTATAGAATTCCTTATGCCTGGAAAAAACTTTTAGCTTACATTATTATTGTAGTTACCATATTTTTAATACACAAAGGAATTACAAATTTGTATGATAATAAATATTTCAGTTTAGGTATTGCGACCGTTTTACTTTTAATATACTGTCGTTTTCTTATACTCGTTGAGCACAAAGAATTTTCTAAACTTCCATTTGTTGGAAAATATTTTATGCAGAAAAAATTAATTTCGGGAGCTTAAAATTTTTCTTCTTATTCTAAAACGAGCATTTTAATGGATTGCCAATCGGTATTCGGCTACACCTCAAAAAATAAACTTTTTTTAAAAACTTATTGAATTGTTTGGCCCCGCTGAAAATAATACCGGCCAAAAAGTAAAACTTATAGAAACGACTGCAGCTGATGCAAATTTTATTATTTATATCAGAAAATAAAATAGTATAAAAAAGCGATTTCCAGAAAAATACCGGAAGGGAATTTATTAGAAGATTTATTAACTGATCTTTAAATCAGTTTAAATACTTCAGCATTACTGCATACAAAACTTTTTCTTCGGGCTTTGTAAACAGCGCTTCATTTGCCGTATTTAAAAAATGTCTTTTAAAAGCACTTATTGCATTTTGCAGATTCTTCACATCATACCCAATTATTTTTAATGCATATTTTACATTAAAATCTGCAGGAATATTTACACCTGTAGTATCGTTGTACCAAAGTCCAAAACCTTTATCAGATAATGCTTTCCATGGAAAGAGTATTCCCGGATCTATCTTACGGACAGGTGCCACATCACTATGACCTATAAAGTTTTCTGGGGGAATGTTATATTCTTTTTTTACAAAAGATAAAACACCCAATAGTGTATTTATCTGTGCGTTGGAAAAACTGTCAACAGCATTGTTATCAATTTCAATACCAATGGAGTTTGAATTTACATCCGTATTATTTCCCCATTTGCCAATACCTGCATGCCATGCCCTTAAATAATCATTCAGCATATGGTGCAGTGTTCCATCTTTACAAATTACATAATGTGCACTTACCTGTGTTGCCGACTTGGTAAAGGTTTGCAGCGTTTGCTCACAACTGTTTTGTGCTGTATAATGTATTACAACAATGTTGGGTTTTCTAATGCCAAAGTTGGTGGTGTAAGCTTTATAAAGTGGTTTTTTTAAAGAGTCTGCTGCAATTAAATTTACAGGAACCTCCGTTATTTTTTTGGCAAATAACTTCGATTGTTTTGCATATACCTTATTTGTATTGCTATACGGTTTTGGACTGCAGGAATAAAATACGGTTATAGTAATTATAAAACAGATCCAGGATAATTTCATACTTATAAAATTTATTTACAGATCACATGATTAAATACATGGTTCTCTTCAAAATTTAATGCATGCGGGTATTTATAAACTGCTGTATCGTTTTTCATTTCAATATTCCCAGATCCTTCGGCAAAAGCGTTTCCGTTTATTTTAAAAATAATCTGCCTAACCGAAGTCTTTCCCTCAGATTGAAAAGTGTAATAGCCTTCTGCACGGTTATTTATTTTAGTTAAAACAACAGTGCCTTTGTTACCGTCTTTATCTTTTCGTTTATAAATAAGTGTCCCATTAAGCACATCATTGTTTTCCTCAAGTTTCATAAAAGCTGTGTCGCCGGAAATAATCATTTCGTAACAGCCATTTAATGAAGCGGGCACAGTAACTTTTTTAATTGTTTCAGGCTTAGATTCTTTTTTTTCATTTACAGTTTCTTTACAGGATAAGAAAAGGAAGACAGTAATAAAAAATAACGTACATGTTTTCATACTTAAAATTTTTAAAAAGGACTAAATAAAATTATGGTAATTACGGCACATGGTTTGAACATTAATCCTTAAAATAAAACTTTATGAATATTAAAGATGACAATGATTCTTTTATAACACCTGCAGAAAAAGCAATGCTGGATGATGCAATGCATACTGATCCCCTATCACAAGATGAAATAAATTTAAAAAATTCCAGTCTGGATAATGCTGATGAAGATGGTGACACTCTAAACGAGATGTCCGAAGACGCAGATAACAGTGGCGAAGACCTTGATATCCCCGGCTCAGAAGAAGATGATGCAGATGAAATTATTGGAGAGGAAGATGAAGAGAACAATGGTTACAGCCAGGCTGATACAGAATAAGAAAAAGGTTCAACGATTGTTGAACCTTTTCCTATTAAAATATTTTATCCCATGGATGTTGATCCTCTTTTAAATGAACCATCAGAAAGGTGTTGGCCCTCTGCAAATTCTTCAATCATTTTTTTATTAAAAGCAGGTAAGTCATCTGGGCTGCGGCTTGTTACCAATCCATTGTCAGTAACAACTTCTTTGTCTTCCCATATAACACCTGCATTTTTTAAATCAGTTTTTAAAGATGGGTAAGAAGTCATATTTCTTTCTGCAAGCATGCCGGTTTCAATTAATAACTGTGGTGCATGGCAAATAGCAGCAATTGGTTTGCCCGTCTCTAAAAAATATTGGGCAAAATCAACATAGGCTTTTTCAGTTCTCATTTTATCAGGGTTCATTACGCCACCCGGCAGCAAAAGCGCATCGTAATCTTCGGGGTTAGCATTACTGAGGCTAACATCGGCATTAATTTCAATCCCCCAATGGTCATGATCCCATGCTTTCACAACATTTTGTTGCGAGATAATGTGAACGGTTGCACCGGCTTCCTCTAATGCTGATTTTGGAGAGGTTAGTTCTATTTGTTCGAACCCATTATCTGTAAGAATTGCAATTTTTTTATTTTCCAAAACATTCATAAAATAAGTATTTGATTAATTTTTAACTGACCAAAATCTGTTCCAGATATAATGTAAGTGCTTAAAGAATGATATTTTATTATGCGCATAAAAACTGATGAGACTATTACACAATAGTTTTCCCACTCTCTTTATAACAATATACCTTTATAAGTATAATTTTTAGGCTATGATAAATACACTCGGCTTCTTCGATGGCATTTTTAAACATTCAGTAGAAAACTCAATTCTATTATTAAATACAAAAGGTGAAATTTTAGATATAAATAAAGGTTTTATAAATGCCTTCGGTTATAAAAAAAAAGATTTATTTGGTAAAAACTTTGAAATACTTTTTACTGATGTTGACAGAAAAGCAGACAAGCCTGGCTTAGAAATAAAAACTGTTTTAAAAAAAGGGAATAAGAGCGATAATAATTATCTGCTTAATAAAGATGGTCTTCCAATTTGGGTTTTGGGAGAAGCGCTCTCTGCAATAAATGAAGCAGGAGAAAAATATATTATCAAAATAATTCAAAATATAAATACACAAAAAAAGCTGGAAGGTTTTTTAATTGAAAGTGACGAATTTATCCATACAATTTTTGATTCAGTAAAAGATACTGCATTTGTAATCTTAAATACTGAACTGAGAATAATGAGAACCAATAATGTATTTTTAAAAATATTTAATCTTACAAAAGCAGAAACCGAAGAAGTTAAACTTTCAAAAGTTAATAGCAGTTTTTGGAAGAGTATGGAAATAAAAAAGGAGATAATTAATGTACTTGTCACTCGTGCTGTAATGAAAAATGTTTCCTATAATTATACAAACGAGGCAGGTAAAAACAAACAGTTATTTATTTCTTCTAGAGTGATGGAAAATAAAGATTCCGGTAAAACAATTCTGCTTGTAATATCTGTAAAATAATTATTTTTCTAAATAGTTTCTTTGTGGTTTATATTTTGCAACCTGCAAAATAAAATACAGTATGCCTGAAGGTCCGTCCCTAATTATTGTAAAAGAAAATATCTCCCCATTTATTGGCAGCAAAATAATTGCTGCAAAAGGCTATGCGGATATTGATTTTAGTTTACTTGAACAAAAGAAAATTACAGCAATCGAAACCTGGGGCAAACATTTGTTTATTTGTTTGAAAGATATAAATATTGAAATTCATTTCAGAATGTTTGGGAGTTATTTAATTAACGAACGGAAACCCAAAATAAATGCTAAACTAAGCCTGCAATTTGCCAAAGAAGAACTTAATTTTTATGTGGTTGATGTAAAACTTATAAAAGATGTTTCCATTTATGATAAGGAGGCTGATGTGATGAGTGAGGAATGGAATGCTGCAAAAGCAATAAAAAAATTAAGAGAAATTCCGGACGTTAAAATCTGTGATGCGTTATTGGATCAACAAATATTTTCGGGTGTTGGCAATATTATAAAAAATGAAGTTTTATGGCTGGTAAAACTGCACCCGGAGACAACTATCAAAAATATACCCGCTTCCAAACTTAAGAATCTGATAAAGGAAGTGGTGAATTATTCTTACGAATTTTTAAAATACAAAAAAGAAGGAACACTTTCCAAATACTGGAAAGCTTATAACCAAAAGAACTGTAGCCGCTGCAAACATAAAATTGTAAAGCTGTACATAGGCAAGGGTAAAAGGGCTACATACATCTGCGAAAATTGCCAAAAATTAAAAAAGTAATTTTTTTATTAAAATGTTTTGGCTTATTCTTTGATTCTGTTTCATAAACATTTTTATGGCAACGACAAAAAAAGCTGCTCCTAAAAAAGCAGCAACAAAGAAAGCGGCAACTAAGAAAGCAGCAACAAAAAAAGCAGACCCTTGCTGGGATGGATATGAAAAAGTAGGGAATAAAAACAAAGCAGGAAAATCGGTACCTAACTGTGTACCTGAAAAATAAATCAGTCTAAAGCTGAGTAAAGATAAATGGATGAGAATAGCCCTGATGGGCAGTTGTAGCCCCCCGCCGTAATAAATTTTTAAGTATAATTAATTTTATGGCGGGGGCTTCTACCAACAGCAGGTAACAAATGTTGATAAATATTTCTGCTGCCCATGCTCCTAAAAAAACAATATAAGCAATTACATATTTCTTCTGTATTGCCCGCCAACGCTGTACAATGCATTTGTAATTTCGCCGAGTGAACAATGCTTTACTGTCTCCATTAATTCTTCAAATAAGTTTCCGTTGGCAATAGCAACTTCCTGTAACTTCAACAACATGGCTGCGCTCTTCTCAATATGCCTTTCTTTAAATGCATCAAGCATGGTAATTTGCAATTCCTTTTCTTCGGTGGTTGACCGTATAACCTCTGCAGGCAAAACTGTTGGCGAACCGTTTTTATTTAGAAAAGTGTTTACGCCAACAATTGGAAATTCGCCTGTGTGTTTTAATGTTTCGTAATACAGACTTTCTTCCTGAATTTTATTGCGCTGGTACATTCTTTCCATTGCACCGAGCACGCCGCCACGTTCTGTAATTCTTTCAAACTCCGCCAGCACAGCCTGTTCTACAAGGTCAGTCATTTCTTCAATTAAGAAAGATCCCTGGTTTGGATTTTCATTTTTTGCCGTACCCAACTCTCGGTTTATAATTAATTGAATGGCCATGGCACGACGCACACTTTCTTCTGTTGGCGTTGTAATTGCCTCGTCGTATGCATTTGTATGCAGCGAATTGCAGTTGTCGTATATGGCATACAAAGCCTGCAATGTTGTGCGAATATCATTAAAGTCGATCTCTTGTGCATGCAAACTTCTGCCACTTGTTTGTATATGATATTTTAGTTTTTGGCTGCGGTCGTTTCCTTTGTATTTAAATTTCATTGCCTTGGCCCAAATGCGGCGGGCAACTCTCCCAATTACTGCATATTCAGGATCCATACCATTGCTAAAAAAGAAAGAAAGATTTGGCGCAAAATCATCAATCTTCATTCCACGGCTTAAATAATATTCTACAAAAGTAAAACCGTTGCTTAACGTAAAAGCAAGCTGTGTTATAGGATTGGCGCCGGCTTCAGCAATATGATAACCGCTGATACTTACACTGTAAAAATTTTGAATCTTATTTGTAATAAAATATTCCTGCACATCGCCCATTAATTTTAACGCAAACTCTGTAGAAAAAATACAGGTGTTTTGTGCCTGATCTTCTTTTAATATATCTGCCTGCACCGTACCACGAACAGACGACAAAGCATTTGTTTTTATTTTTGCATAAACATCAGCAGGTAATACATCAGAGCCGCTTAAACCAAGCAAACGCAAACCAAGCCCATCGTTGCCTTCCGGTAATCCATCCGTAAAATTTCCTAATGTTGGTGTTATAACTTTTCCATCAGCACCAATATATTTTGGTAAATTTTCGATATTGTATTTTGCTTCAATAATTTTATTTACTTCTTCTCTTAAATTATTTTCGATGATGTATTTTTCACACATCTGATCAATTGCGGCATTCATAAAAAATGCTAGCAGCATTGGCGCAGGACCATTAATCGTCATGCTCACAGACGTTTTTGGATCGCACAAATCAAAACCACTATAGAGTTTTTTTGCATCATCAACTGTTGCAATACTTACCCCGCTGTTTCCGACTTTACCATAAATATCCGGGCGGTATGCAGGATCTTCGCCATACAATGTAACACTGTCAAACGCAGTACTGAGGCGCTTTGCGGGCTGTCCTACACTAACATAATGAAAGCGTCTGTTCGTTCTTTCAGGTCCGCCTTCACCAGCAAACATTCTTGTAGGATCTTCGCCATCTCGTTTTAATGGAAAAACACCGGCGGTAAAAGGAAATTCACCAGGCACATTTTCCTGCGATTGCCAGGTTAAAATATCGCCCCAGTCTTTGTACTTAGGAAGAATAACTTTTGCAATTTTTGTACCCGATAAACTTGAAAAAGTTAGCGGTTGTTTTATTACTTTATCTCTTACTTTAAATTCGTAAAAATCCTGTTTGTAACTCTCCAAAAGTGTACTCCAATTATCGAGTAATTTTTTATTGGAGGGAGTTAGGTTTTGTTCAATGTTGTTTTTAACCGCACTTAATTCTTTAATCATTTCGCTATGCTTATCCGCTGACGGGGCAACAGCCGACGTCAGGGAATTGATAGTCCCTTCAATTTGATACAATTGTGTTGCCAAAGCACTTTGCGCTTTCACTTGTAAATCATATTCAGCAATGGTTTCAGAAATTTCTGCCAGGTACCGAACCCTTTTTGGTGGAATAATAGAACCATCCATGCCACCACTTTTTGCAAAAGCTTCGTGAAATCCAAAATCATTTCCTGTTTTTGCAGCTATTACTTTTATCAGTTTATCAAACAATGTATTTACACCGGCATCATTAAATTGTGCAGCAATGGTGCCTACTACAGGAAGTTCTTCATCTTTTGCATCCCACAATCCGTAATTGCGTTTGTATTGTTTACGTACATCGTGCAATGCATCTAATGCCCCGGCTTTATCAAATTTATTTAGGCAAATTATATCTGCATAATCCAGCATATTTATTTTTTCTAGCTGCGATGGTGCGCCATATTCCGGCGTCATCACATACATGCTTACATCACAATGTTCAAGAATAGATGCATCGCTTTGTCCTACACCTGCACTTTCTAAAATGATTAAATCAAAGCCCGCATTTTTACAAATTTCCAATGCCTCGGCTACGTATTGGCTTAAAGCTTTGTCACTTTCTCTGGTAGCAAGACTACGCATGTATGCACGGGGCGATGAAATAGAATTCATTCTAATTCTATCTCCAAGCAAAGCACCGCCTGTTTTCTTTTTGCTGGGATCAACAGAAATTACTGCAATAGTTTTATCTGTGTAGTTGTTCAAAAACCGGCGAACGATTTCATCAGTAACAGAAGATTTTCCTGCACCGCCAGTTCCGGTGATGCCAAGGACAGGATTTTTTCTAGACTCTTTTTTATCGACTTTTTTACTTTCAAGAGTAGATTCCCCATTTTCAGCTTTGGTAATATTTCTTGCTATGCTGATAATATCCTTCCATTCTTCTAAAGCATATTTACCACCATTACCGTTTTGTTTTTGTTGTGGAATATCCTCCTGAAGAACAGCCTTGCTTTTATCAATCACATCCTGTATCATTCCTTCCAAACCCATTCTGCGCCCATCATCGGGGCTATAGATTCTTGTAATTCCGTAGTTATGTAATTCTTCAATTTCGGATGGTAGAATAGTACCACCGCCGCCACCAAATATTTTTATATGTCCGCAACCATTTTCTACCAGCAGATCTTTCATGTATTTAAAAAATTCCACATGGCCACCCTGGTAACTGGTTATTGCAATACCCTGTACATCTTCTTCAATAGCACATTCAACTATATCTGCTACGCTTCTGTTGTGCCCAAGGTGTATAATTTCTGCACCTTTGCTTTGCAAAATTCTGCGCATAATATTAATTGCAGCATCATGTCCATCAAACAATGCTGCGGCAGTTACAAGTCTTACTTTCGTTTCTGTTGGTTGGTTCATTTTATTAATCTTTTTTCTACAAGCAATTTTATATCATTCTAAAAGTAAGTGCAGCAAAATCTTCTATACTTAAAACTTCTGCACGTTTATTAAATAATTCATCCTGTAATTCATCCTGCGTAAACAAGGATTTTACGGCATTGCGCAATGTTTTACGCCGCTGCTGAAAAGCTGTTTTAACCAATACTTTGTAAGCTCTTTCTGATTTTACAACTAAGGGTTCTAATTTTCTTGTAAGCCTTATTACACCACTCATTACTTTGGGAGGGGGGTTAAAACTTTCAGGTAGCACATCAAACAAATATTCAATATCGTAAAAAGGCTGTATAAGTACACTTGTAACTCCGTATATTTTGTTCCCTGGTTTGGAAGCAACCCTTTGTGCAACTTCTTTTTGAAACATGCCTATTACAACAGGAACTTCATCTTTCCAATCAAGTATTTTAAACAAAATTTCTGTCGATATATTGTAGGGGAAATTGCCGATGATGGTAAATTTTTCTTCGAATGGTTTTTCAATCTGCAAAAAATCCTGATGAATAATTTTATCGTTTAGAACCGGATATTTTTGTTTGAGTAGTGGTACTTTTTCATCATCAAGTTCCACCGCTTTAAAATTTATGTTTTCAATTTTTATTAATTCTTTGGTAAGTGCGCCACCACCAGGTCCTACTTCTAATAAATTTGTAAATGAATTTTCCCTCAATGCATCCACAATTTTCTTTATTACAAGGTCATCCTTTAAAAAGTGTTGCCCAAGTGATTTCTTCAACTTATACATGCCGCAAAAATACAATAAAAAAGCCCCTTCTTTTTCATAAGAAGAGGCTTTTAAAAAATGAACTTATTTTAATTAATAAGAAACTTTAAATTTTGTAATTCTTCATTGGCAATTGTAATTTTAACGATGTACAACCCGCTATGCAAGCCTACTACAGATATTTCCGTCATAGCCGCAACTTTTTTTATTTCAGTACTTTTTATTTGTCTGCCTGCTGCATCATAAATAGTAAATAGTATGTCTTTTGCTATTGCATCTGCCGTTCTCATCTGCAGTATATCCTGTACCGGATTATTAACAATGCTGAAAGAATTAGATTTTACTGATCGAATTTTTACAATTTTTGAATACAAGTAAATCCCTTCTGTATTTTTATATTTGGCCCTGTAATAATT
>Ga0209512_1005382_pt1 | contig 10670 bp, 9 predicted proteins | sample frozenSSSSmetaG_FD_184142 | JGI IMG/M metagenome (GOLD analysis project Ga0209512, IMG submission 184142) | Glacier valley bacterial and archeal communities from Borup Fiord, Nunavut, Canada, to study Microbial Dark Matter (Phase II) -... | ecosystem: Environmental > Aquatic > Freshwater > Ice >... | reverse complement strand
ATGTGTTCCAAACTAAAAGTAATGTGGATGCCGGAAGACAAGCTGTTGAAAAATTATTGAGCATGAATCCGCCACCAGATGGAATTTTCTCTTCAAGTGATTTTGCCGCATTGGGAGCCATTCAAGAATTAAGAGAAAGAGGTGTAAAGATTCCCGAAGAATTTTGTGTTTTTGGTTTCGGTAACGAGCCTTTTACCCGTTTTATGGAATTGTCAATTTCCTCGGTAGATCAATCTCCGCTTGAGATGGGGAGAATGGCTGCCAAAGTATTCTTGGAACAAATCAACAACACCGATAACATAAAGATCGAAAAGAAAGTAGTGCTCACCCCCGAATTGCACATTCGTAAATCCTCTACTAGAAAGTAAAATGAGTTTTTTTGTCAAAAAAAAATTAACCGCAAGGTTCGCAAAGATTTAGCAAAGGCCGCTAAGCTTTGCGTTCACAGCTCCTCTTTTGCGAACCTCGCGCTTAAACCTACTCCTATAAAATGCAAAAAGCTGTTAGAAATTCAATTCTAACAGCTTTTTTTATAAACAAAATAAACCTAAAAATTATTTTATAATGAAACTCCTCTTTTCCAAGGAATAAAATCGTTCTGATTCAAAATTGCGGCTTTGGTTTTGATAGTTCCACTGGCCACATTTATAATAAATTCCAACATTTCGTCAGCCATTTCATCTATTGATTTTTCACCAGTAATAATTCCACCTGTATCAATATCGATAATGTCAGACATTTTTCTAGCCAATTCAGAATTTGAAGAAACTTTTACAACTGGCGCAATTGGATTTCCGGTTGGAGTTCCTAAACCTGTGGTAAAGAGCACCATATTAGCCCCAGAACCCACCATAGCCGTTGTACATTCAACATCATTTCCTGGCGTGCACAATAAGTTCAAACCGGGTTTGGTAATATATTCACCATAATCAGAAACACCAACAATAGGGGAGGTTCCGCCTTTTTTGGCAGCTCCTGCCGATTTCATTGCGTCGGTAATCAATCCGTCTTTGATGTTTCCGGGTGATGGATTCATGTCAAATCCAGAACCAGCATCAACAACTGTTTTTTCATACCATTTCATCAATTCCAAGAAACGTTTTCCATCATTATCTTCATTGCAACGATTTACCAATTCTTGCTCAACACCACACAATTCAGGGAATTCTGAAAGTATGGTTGTCCCGCCCAATGCCGTAAGCATGTCCGAAGTCACTCCCAATGTTGGGTTAGCCGAAATCCCAGAGAATCCGTCCGAACCACCACATTCCAAACCAATCGTCAGTTTAGACAATGGGGCAGGGGTTCGTTCCAGTTGATTGGCTTTTTTGATGGCTTCAAACGAGTCTTTCACGACACTGCTCAGCATCGCTTCAATGGTTCCTATTTGTTGTTGATCGTAAATTAATACCGGTTTTTTACTGTTCGGATTAATTTCATCCAATGCATCTTTAAAAATTTGAATCTGTAAGTTTTGACAACCCAAACTCAAAACCGTTGCTCCAGCCACATTCGGATTGTTCACATAACCCGCCAAAAGCTTGGCCAAACTATGTGAATCTTGACGAATTCCACCGCAACCACCTTGATGTGTGATGAATTTTACTTCTATATTTTTAAACAAATCAGCCTCAGCAGATTTTCCAACGGCTTCAACAGAACCATTTTCAGAACTTACCAAAGAACGAAGCAACAATTGATAATCGTTTTCTTTGGGCTTCATCAGTTCTTTTTCAAAAATATCTTTTAGAATTTCGATATTTCTGTTTTCGCAAAAAACCAAAGGAAAAAACAACCAAACATTCTCGGTTCCTACTTGTCCGTCTTCTCTGTGATACCCTTGAAAAGTGCGGTCTTTCCACTTATCCACATTAGGAACTGTCCAACCAATAGTTTCGGTTTTTCCGGTCACTTTATCACTTTCGTGTTTCACATTCAAGGTAGAAAGCAGTCCTCCTTTTTCAATTCGAGCACTCGCTTTTCCTACCAAAACGCCGTACATAATAATTCGGTCGCCAATGTTCAAAGGAGTCATCGCAATTTTATGTTTCATTTTCACATCCGCCTCGATCGTGATACTTTCTCCCTCAAACAAAATCACTTCGCCGGCGGTAAGATTCACCAATGCCACCGCAACATTATCCGAAGGATTTACTTTTATTAATTTTTTTTGCATTTTAATCAATTATAAAATGTTGATACTCAATTTCGCTTTAGAAAAAACAACATAAACAGTTGCAATTTCAATCATTATTTGGGCGTGACCCTCCGTAAAAACTCCAGGTCGGGCTATTTGTTCCCGCTTTTATTGTGGCAGAAAAAGCCACAATAAAGAGCTCCACTGCTATCCCTCACGCAATCACTGCTATAAAGAACTATTCGTTTTTAATCACCTTCAAGTTTTTTTTAACCTTTTATGTATTGTTTTTTTTAATCTGTGGCAATCTGTTTAATCCGTTTAATCTGTTTAATCTGTGGCCATTTTTTGCCACTAACAAACATAGAGAACAAGTGTAATATTTTCAGCCAATTACAATTTTTGTAATTGATATTCCTTGCTAAAATTTTTAAACCCTTCTTCAACTCCGTTAGTGTTTACTTCATTTATTGCTAATTCAAGAGCTTCAGATAAACCGTTAATGGCAGTTAAATCTTCATCCCAAAAACTAACATTCGAAAGTGTTTTTTGAACCACTTGTTTGATGTCGTTTGATTTCCAAATTTCGGCAAAAGCATCCGTAATGTCTGTGCTATCATCTACGGCTAAAGTTTTTCCGTTCCAAGTTCCTTTGTAAAACAAAATCAAACAGGCAAAGGCAAAGCTTAAATGGGTTGGAACTTTTCCGTATTTAGAAACATAACCCAGCAAACTTGGCAATACTCTCACTTTGAATTTTGAAATCGAATTCAAAGCAATACTTGATAAATTATGTTTGATAAAAGGATTTCTAAAACGATCCAAAACATCTTCGGCAAAACTGTCCAATTCTGCTTTATCCATATCAATGGTTTCATTTATTTCATCAAAAATCGCTTTATTGATGAATTCCCCAGTAAAAGGATGGTCAACTGTTTCTTTTACTGTTTCGTTGCCAAAAAGTAATGAAAACGGAACCATTGCTGTATGTGCACCATTCAATATTCGAACTTTTCGAGTACGATACGGTTGCATATCCGAAACAATTTTTACATCTAGTTTGGTTTTGTGGAATGGCAATTTTTCTTTCAATGCTTCTCCTCCTTCAATTACCCATAGAAAAAAGGTTTCGGCAGTAACGATTAAATTATCGCTATAATCCAATTGTTTGTTGTAATCCTCTATTTCTGCTCTTGGGTAGCCCGGCACAATTCTGTCAACTAGAGTGTTGTGAAAAGTGTTACTCTCCAAAATCCAAGTTTTAAAACCATCTTCCAATTTCCAATCAATATGGTATTGCAAAATAATTTCTTTCAACGTATCGGCATTATTGTTGATTAATTCACAAGGAATTATCGCCAATCCTTTTGTTGGGTCTCCTTTAAAATGTTTGTATCTAATGTATAAAAGAACAGCCAATTTTGCAGGATACGAACTTGGCGGTAGCATTAATGGAGTGTCAGTATCCACATAAGCAATTCCAGATTCTGTTGTATTCGAAATGATAAAAGCCAGCTCTTCTTCTTTGGCCAAAGCCAAATAATCATCGAAGTTGGTGTAAGGATTTATCCCTTTCACGAGATTGGAAATCAGTTTTTTGTCTTGAATTTCTTTTCCTTTGTCCAATCCTTTCATAAACAAAGTGTACAGTCCGTCCTGATTATTTATCAAATCGACCATTCCATTTTCAATGGGTTGCACAACAGCTATTCCTGCATTAAAATTTACTGTATCATTTAACTCTTGAAAAGCATAATCAACAAAAGCTCTTAGAAAATTTCCTTCGCCAAATTGCACCACTTTTATTGGTTGTAAAGTGTCTAAACCTATATTTTTTCTATTTAATTTTTTCATTTTATCTCTTTAAAATGGTGTTTCTATTAACCGATTCTTTTAAAATCATCGGACTATATTTATCGTTGGATATAATAAACGACTAGGTTTTAGAATATAAGTTTTCAAACCTTTTGTGAGGATTGGGGAATGAATTCTTGAGGTCTAATTGTTCAAGTCGCTTATTATAACTGTTGCTTTTTTTATCAAAGTATTCTAAACTCCACTAAAAATGGTAAAACCACCGTCAACAGTGATTTTTGAACCTGTAACAAATTTGGATGCATCACTCAACAGCCAAACTAAGGCCCCAATGAGTTCATCCGGATTCCCAAACCGATTGAAAGGAGTGTTTTGTATGACCAAATTGCCTCTTTCGGTTAGACCTCCGTCAGGATTAGTTAAGAGCGTTTTGTTTTGTTCCGTCAGGAAAAAGCCGGGAGCAATTGAGTTCATTCGTATTTTATCTCCATATCTTTTGGCTAACTCTACGGCAAACCATTGTGTATAAGAATCTATCGATGCTTTGGCCAAACTGTATCCCAATACTTTGGTAACTGCCAATTGCGAAACCACTGATGAAATATTTACAATACTTCCTGAGCCAGTATTATTTATAGCTTCTCCAAAAACTTGTGTTGGTAGAATGGTACCCAAAAGGTTCAAACGCAATACTTCATCCAAAGCGGTAATATTTAATTTAAAAATATCCTGTTCGGGTTGCACTACTGCGTCAGGTATATTGCCACCAGCAGCATTCACCAAACAATCTATTTTTCCAAATTTGGTTAGCATTTTTTCTCTAGCCGAAATTAGTTGTGATTCATTTGTTACATCCGCAATTAGCGCGATGGCTCGTCCTCCTTTGGCAACTATATTTTCTACCCTTTCATTCGCAACTTTCTCATTCCGACCCAATATTCCCACCGCGCCACCGGCTGCTGTAATTCCGTTGATAAAAGAATTACCAATTATTCCGGTACCTCCAGTGACTATGATTACTTTGTCTTTTAAAGAAAAATTATTTTCCAAAATGCCATTGTTTTTTAGTTATATTCTAGGTCAAATTTCTTTCTCCAAACCTTTAACCCCCAAAGTTTATTTTCTTATTTCTTATTTCTCACTTCCCGCTTCTCACTTCTTTAATCGTAGCCAATGTTTTTCGGACACTCACTTGCAAAACATCCAAATCTCTGCTCAACAATATTTCATTGGTAATCAATTGAGAACCGATGCCTACACAAGTTGCTCCCGCATCAAACCAACTTTTCAGATTTTCTTTTGTTGTGTTGACACCGCCTGTTGGCATAATACTGGTCCAAGGGCAAGGACCTTTTATTCCTTTTATAAATTGCGGGCCATACACATCACCAGGAAATAATTTTACAATTTCACAGCCTAATTCCTCGGCTCTGGCAATTTCAGTAAGGGAACCACAACCGGGTGACCACAATACTTTTCTGCGATTGCAAACAATGGCTATGTCTTCTCTAAAAACTGGGGTAACTATAAAATTAGCACCCAATTGCATATAAAGTGAAGCAGCCGCTGCATCCGTGATAGAACCTACTCCTAGAATCATTCCAGGTAATTCTGCCAATGCGTATTTATTAAGCTCTCCGAAAATTTCGAAGGCAAAATCACCTCTGCTGGTAAATTCCATCAAGCGTGCCCCGCCGTCATAGCAAGCTTTGATCACTTTTTTGCCTAGTGCAACATCGGTGTGATAGAATAAAGGAACTAATCCTGTTTCTTTCATAGCCGCTGCAACTTCTATTCTTGTATATTTTGCCATATCTATAGTATTTATCTAGACACTAAACCAGAAGAATTACCGTCTAGCATATTTTCAACTTCTTTTAACGTAACCAAATTATAATCGCCTGCAATGGTATGTTTTAAGCAACAAGCCGCAACAGCAAAATCCAACGCTCTTTGGTTGTTATTTGGATATTCAAGTAATCCGTAAATCAATCCGCCCATAAAAGCATCGCCACTGCCTACGCGGTCAATTACAGGAGTTACCTCTTTTACTGCTGTTTGATGTGTTTTTTTTCCGTCAAATAAAATGCCCCCAATTCTTTGATGCGAAGCACTTACGGAATAACGCAATGTTGTGGCTACTGTTTTTAGATTCGGACAAAAATCAAAAAGCTTTGTATATAAAACTGGAAGCGATTTCTCATCTTGATAGTTGGGATTTACTTTGTCTTTGCCTAACATGAAATAGGCAGTATCAATATCACCTAAAATAACATGACAGTACTGTAGCATTTCAGGCATTACCTCGCTTGGCGTTTTGCCATACTGCCATAATTTGGAACGGTAATTCAAATCGCAGGAAATCGTTAATCCCAATTTATGGGCTACTTTAATAGCTTCGAGACAGGCTTCGGCAGCACTCTCCGAAATGGCAGCCGTAATACCGCTCCAGTGAAACCATGTCGCACCTTCAAATACTTTTTCCCAATCTATCATTCCTTTTTCAAGAGTTGCCATAGCACTGTGTGCTCTGTCATATACTACGTTGCTTCCACGTGAGCCAGCACCAGTTTCTAGATAGTAAGTTCCTAAACGTTCTCCTCCAAAAATTACATTTTTGGATTCGACATTCATTTTTCGCATTTCTTTTATAGCACAAGTTCCAATTTCGTTATATGGTAAACGGGACACAAATTCGGCATGTACGCCATAATTTGCCAAAGAAACACACACATTAAATTCGCCACCACCATAGGATGCGGTAAATGTTTTTGCCTGTTCAAATCGCAAATGTCTTTCTGTCGAAAGGCGCAACATGATTTCGCCGAATGCAACTACTTTATTCATTATAGGGTGGAATTAAATATTTTTCTATTTGATAAAATCTTCTCTTATGGGACTAAAAACGTCTATAAGAATTCCTGCTTCTAAACAAACAACACCATGCGTTTTATTGGAAGGAATATAAAAAGAATCTCCTTTTTTTAATTTTTTTGTTTCTTCTTCAATGGTCACTTCAAATGCACCTTCGGCAATATGAGTTACTTGTGTGTGATGATGATTGTGTAATGAACCGATTGCTCCTTTCTCAAATTTTACATTGACCATCATGATCCGGTCATCGAAACCAACTATTTGTCGTTGGATACCTTCGCCTACAACTTTCCATTCGGTTTCTTCTTCTTTAAAAAATAGATTGCTTTTAGGAAAGTCCATATTTTGATTGTTGAATTAGTTTGTATTTCTTAAAATTTGAAATATTCTTTGGCATTATTATAACTGATATCCGAAACCATTTTTCCTATCCATTCCATATCATTTGGAAGTTCTCCTCTTTTAATTTCGTCACCAAGAAGATTACAAAGAACACGTCTGAAATATTCATGTCTCGGAAAAGATAAAAAGCTTCGTGAATCGGTCAGCATTCCAATGAAACAACTAATCAATCCCATATTGGAAAGTGCATTCAATTGTTTGGTCATACCATCTTTTTGATCCAAAAACCACCATCCCGATCCAAATTGTACTTTTCCTTTAACGCTTCCGTCATTGAAATTCCCGATCATCGTTGCCATAACTTCATTATCGGCAGGATTCAGATTGTAAATAATTGTTTTTGTTAATTTATCTTTACTGTCCAAAGTATTCAAAAAACCAGACAGTTTTTGAGCCTGCGGATAATCTCCAATTGAATCCCATCCTGTGTCAGGTCCCAAAATTCGGTGCATACGGGCATTATTATTTCTCAATGCGCCTAAGTGAAATTGTTGTATCCAGCCAAATTGATGGTACGTTTCAGATAAAAATAGTAATATGGCACTTTGGAACTTTAAAGCTTCTTCATTACTAATTTCTTTACCTTCTCTTTTCTTTTTGAAAATGGCATTTACTTCACTTTCGGTAAAATTTTCAAAATAAATTTGGTCTAAACCATGATCACAAAGTTTACAGCCATTTTTGTCAAAATACTCAATTCTACTGCTTAAAGCCGAACATAAATCTGCGTATGTATTAATCGATACGCCAGCTACTTGACCAAGTGTATCGATATAATCATTATATCCATCATTTGAAATCAGAATCGCTTTATCTGGTCTGAAAGCGGTGCTTACTTTGGTTTTAAAGTCGCTTACAGCTAGTTTTTGATGAAATTCTAATGTGTCAATTGGGTCTTCTGTAGTACATACAAATTCGGCATTTACTTTGCGAAGCAAATTTTGGGTGCTAAATGCTGGAGAATTTAATTTTTCTGAAGCTTCAGTATATATTTTCTCCGCTGATTTTTCGTTCAACAAATCATAAATATCAAAATAGCGAGCCAGTTCCAGATGTGTCCAATGGTACAAAGGGTTACGCATAGTGTACGGAACCGTTTTTGCCCAATTTATAAACTTGTCTTTATCAGAACCGTTGCCAGTAATAAATTGTTCATTAATGCCCAAAGTACGCATGGCACGCCACTTGTAATGATCACCATTTATCCAAACTTTGGTGATGTTTTCAAAAATTGTATCTTCTGCAATATCTTTTGGTGATAAGTGATTGTGATAATCAATAATAGGCTGATTTTTAGAATAATTATGGTATAATTCTTCAGCGTATTTATTTTCTAATAAAAAATTATCATGTATGAAAGTTGTACTCATTATGATTTTTATTAACTATTATTATTCGTTTGATGGTTTTCCGATAGTTGCCAATATTCCACCATCTACATATAGAATGTGTCCGTTTACAAAATCACTTGCTTTTGAAGACAAGAAGATAGCTGCGCCCTGTAAATCCTCAGGGTCTCCCCAACGATTTGCTGGGGTTCTGCTAATGATAAAATCGTTAAAGGGATGTCCGTCTACTCTAATAGGAGCCGTTTGGGTTGTAGCAAAGTATCCAGGACCAATTCCATTCGTTTGAATATTGAATTTAGCCCATTCCGTTGCCATGCTTTTAGTCAACATTTTCAGACCTCCTTTTGCAGAAGCATAAGCACTTACAGTATCTCTTCCTAATTCGCTCATCATGGAACAGATGTTAATGATTTTCCCTCCGTTTCCGCGACTAATCATTCCTTTGGCAACTGCTTTAGACATGATAAAAGGGCTGATTAAATCGACATTGATGACCTCTGCAAAATCTTTAACTTCCATTTCAATGATGGGAGTTCTTTTAATGATTCCGGCATTATTGATTAAAATATCGATTGGACCAACTTCAGCTTCTATTTTTTTTATATTTTCAATTACAGCAGCTTCATCGGTTACATCAAATATATATCCGTAAGCATCAATTCCTACTGATTTGTATTCTGCAACTGCATTATCTACTGTTTCTCGTGAAGAACGATCGTTTATTACAATTTTTGCACCAGCATGACCAAGTCCTTTTGCCATAGCCATTCCAAGTCCATGAACTGCACCAGTTACGAGTGCTGTTTTTCCAGTTAAATCAAAAAGGTTAATTGACATATTTTTTATTTAATTGTTAGTAGTTATCTTAAATCGGTTATTTTGCAGACATCCATATCTCCATAATCTAAATTTTCACCGGCCATTCCCCAAATAAAGGTGTAATTGCTGGTTCCCGATCCCGAATGAATGGACCAAGGTGGAGAAATAACTGCTTGGTGATTGTTCATCCAAATATGTCTTGTTTCTTGAGGTTCGCCCATAAAATGGCAAACGGCTTGATTTTCGGGAATATCCAGATAAAAATAAACTTCCATTCTGCGATCATGTACATGCGCTGGCATTGTGTTCCAAACACTTCCCGGTTTTAATTCGGTCATTCCCATTTGCAATTGGCAAGTAGTTACAATTCCGCCAATAATCATCTGGTTTACTGTACGGTGATTGGCAGTTTCCATGGTTCCCAATTGCAGTTTATTGGCTTCGGCTAAGCTTACTTTTTTGGTCGGATAGTTTTTGTGTGCTGGAGCCGAATTCAAATAATATTTTGCGGGATTTTTTGGATTATCACTTTTAAAAATTACTTCTGCATTTCCACTGCCGATGTATAGTGCATCCTTAAAACCCAATTCATAAACAGTGCCTTCGACAACAACAGTTCCACTTCCTCCAACATTAATGATTCCCAATTCTCTTCGTTGCAAAAAGTAAGCAGATTTTAGAGGATCAATGGTTTCGAGTACTAATGGAGTAATCGGAACCGCCGATCCTGTAATATATCTGTCATAATGAGAATAGGTAAAAGTAATTTCCCCATCTTTCATTAGATTGTCAATTAAGAATTCGTCTCTTAATTGTTTGGTGTCGTATTGTTTTACTGCCTGCGGACTGGAAGCGTATCTTGAGCTATAATTTGTCATGGTAGAAAATTTAATGTAATCGATTACATAAAAGTAATTTTAAATTTTTAATAAACAATATTTTTATACTGTTTTTAATATTAAAAGGTGTTTTGTTACTGCAAAATGGATTGTTGTAACTAGCCTAAAATTTAGATTTATAAATCTATTTTCTTAAACTTAGGTACAAGGAAATGCATAATGCTCCAACCCAATAAATAAGCGGTTCCACATATAAAGAACATGATGTAATAACCCGTTTCTATTTTACCGATGCTTTCATAATACACAAATAGTTTTTTCTGTACCAATGCTGATAGTAGAATACCACCCAATCCTCCAAACATACCACCAATTCCTGTTACAGAAGCGATGGCTCTATTCGGAAACATATCAGATACTGTTGTAAAAATATTG
>Ga0209512_1005380_pt1 | contig 10673 bp, 17 predicted proteins | sample frozenSSSSmetaG_FD_184142 | JGI IMG/M metagenome (GOLD analysis project Ga0209512, IMG submission 184142) | Glacier valley bacterial and archeal communities from Borup Fiord, Nunavut, Canada, to study Microbial Dark Matter (Phase II) -... | ecosystem: Environmental > Aquatic > Freshwater > Ice >... | reverse complement strand
GGGGGGAAGGGGGGAAGGGAGGAAGGGAGGAAGCGGAAATTGGGAAGGTGAAGATGAAGACGAAGATGAAGATGAAGATGAAGATGAAGATGAAGCGCGATGTGAGACGCAGAGAACGGAAGATGGGGGGAGAAGGAAAACGAGGCAGTCCACTGGACAAAGTAGGGGATGTTCCTGTAAGGGCAGGGTGCTAAGGTGTTTGAGAAATTGGCCTTATGGAGTAAGTGAGTAGTGAGGGAGAGAAGGGAAGGGCTGGTACGTGCTGGTGCGTGCCACTGCCCAACGCTGGACCATGACCACAGTGTTGCCGGCCGTCCCTCTCCGGCTTCCTCCCTTTCCTGCTCAAGTTCTCAACTCTACTACTACTGCTGGTCTACTACTGCTGGTCTACTACTGCTGGCACTCTCTCTACTCTGCATATACAGTAGCAGTACGCCGTATTCTGTCTTGTATTGTATGTTATATTTGTTATACTACACATGTATGTATCTTATTATGTAGGTACTCACGTACATTATTCTACATAGACCAAGATGGCAAGTTGATGGCAAGCTGCTGCCCTGGAAAGGGCTGTAAGACGGCCGTGCTGGAATGTGTACTGTGACCTTTTCGACCAGTCCATACCTACATACCGACATACATACCTACCTACCTTACATAGGTACATACATAGTACAGTAGAGCATTTCGCAGAGCCATACGGAGTTGTCTGCACATTATACACACACATACACACACACACACACCCCGAGGGGGAGAGAGAGAGGGAGAGCGAGAAGGAGAGAGAGAAAGACGCGCCCCCAGAGCATCTCCACATTCTGCACCTTTCAGAGCCCCACGCCCCTCCGCTGCGTACGCCTCGTTTCACATTCCTTACTTAATCCAACCATTTTTCATTCCACTCCCTCGTTCCCTCTCTTATCAATTGGAATCCATTGATCTTGACCATGATAATTCCTGGCAGTACATACAGTATCGGGTCTTGTGCCGGAGGCTTGACACCCGTCCTTAGGTATCTAGGATCTGAAGAATTCAATCGCTTTCCTCTTTCAACCGAAAACAAAAAAAGGGGGGGGGGGGAGGAGGCTGCATGACCAGACGGATGGCCCTCATTTCCTTGTACACGTACATTATACATACCTACGTTATGCCCAGGGCACTCCATCCTAATTCTCAAACACCACTCTGGGTGCATACGGATATGGTCTTTCCCAATCTTCGGCACTTCAAGGACTTGATCACTGGACCTCCGGAGTTATGGTCTTGCGTGTCAACCTGAGTTCGAGTTTCGCCGAATTATTTTGCCTGACATTAAGCCAATCTCATCCAACCAATGCGAACGAATAACGAAGCCCAAGGCTCAAATACAACCAAGTTACCCGTAAATACATATGCAACCATCCCATTCTCAATGCGTGGGAAAACGTGATTTGCTATAGTCTCAACGTTGCAATTCTATATTATGCAATTCCATTCAGCACGTGTCTCCTTGATTCTGTAAATCTCTCCAAAAATGAGAGTGCGGAGGCTTCCTGTTGACACTTGTCACCGTCATTGGAGATGTCGATATATGGTTCATTGAGCGTAGCGCATGGTGAGGAAAGGAAACGAAACAGGGCCTCCCGCTCGCCAAGCTGTGACTGGGCTGTGGCTGGACCATGGAATCTAACAAGATCGAGGTTGCTCGAGTACCCATATTCTGCGTTCTGCTATCCGCCTGCCACGTTTTTGCCAACCGATCATGGCTGGAATGTTGGTATTGCGTAGCTGACCCTTCTCGTCAGCTGCCCTCATCAGACTTTGACGGCTCCATTTTACTAAAAACCTGAGTCCATCCCATGGTACGATCTGGCCCCAAACTCCAACATTCGACGCTGCTTATCTGCTACCAATGAACATCTTGAGCATATGATGCTACTAAAAATCGCGTTCCAAAGATCGCGGGGTAGTATAACGCGAGAGCCCGCTGCTTCCCTTCGTTTGACGATAGTCTGATGTCCTGCTTTTCCGAGTCTTCGGAATATAGGAATACGGGTTGGCCCATATTCCGCCAGAACGTCCAAGAGAGGAACTCCACGGCCGAGCATTGTGTCGAGATGACGTTGTGTCGAGATGACAGTGGATATGTGGCACAGTAAGGACATAGAACAGATAGACAATGCTTTGCAACGAATTCATATGATATCTGCCTCGTGCCGTGCCAACTCTACTCGCCGCATGCGCTGCTCCGTAGTGTTAACCCTGGCTTCCACTTCTGCCCAGTATTCTCCAGACTGGAGCACATCTACAGAATACCATCGTTGGAGAATTGCAGCAGTGCGATCCTTCAGAGATGCAATGTTCTTCATTTGTGACGCTTGCAACTGGGCCACATCAGATAGTTGAGGTCTTGTCGCAATTATCTTGGCGGATAGCTCAGCTTCAGGAATCGGAGTATCGAGAATCGAAGTCAAACTCGAGGCGGTCAAGGGATAAGCAGCAGCTGAGCAGAGGATGATTGCAGATTTGCTAGCTGTATCAAGCAAAGATGGGACGTCTGTGGAATCCGAGTTCTGAAATAGGTCGGGGTGTCGGGCACCTATTCGATATTATGAGCAGTTGATCTTCACCTCATAATGTCCATGTACACTTACGAAGTTTCAACAAGTCCTGAACAACCTTGGACTTCGTGGTAAGTTGGTCGAGGGCGGACTCGAGGTCCCTGAGCCGTTCAGCGGCCGACTTCTGATTCTGAGTGGAGCTGTTGGCCAGGCCTTCCAGATGGCCATAGATCGCATACTCAATGGTTCGCAGGCGTGTCTCTAGGAGACCAAGAGTCAATGCTGCCGTTTCATCCATGTCCTTCTCCGTTATTGCCGTTGCCATTATTATTGTGTGATAATTTCCAAATGGCAGCTTTAGATGTCCAGCTCATGGTCAATAATGTGATTGCCAGCCAGGTGCACAGACCAACTAGATAACGACTCCAGACACGTAAGGCTGAACAGATTGAGAGAGCCAAATTGGTCTTGAACTCTGAAGGTTGCCGCTAAATTCCAGACCTACATGGATAGAATGACAGAATCTCGAGGGTAGTCAGCACCAGTGCCCCAAATCATTCCACCTGCATCGATACCGCTGTGTGAACTGAATTCACACGAGCGCAGTCCTTCATAAACACCCAAATAACTTCCCTCATCACGCCATTACGTAGAAGACGACGCACAACTTCAAGTTCCAAGTCCGACGATTCGGAAGTGAAACCTCTCCTTGTGGACGCTCCTACGAAGCTGGTCGATGAAAATGGCCTATTCGGCCATTACCACGTCAGACGCCCGCCTCCCAAGGGATGGTTCTGAGGCCGGATCTGCCAGAAGGTGAGCATCACTTACCCATCCAGTTCGAACAACTAGCAGTTGTATAAGTGATCATACTGAAATATCAATATATAGGCAACGTTCGGGGAGGGCATATAAAGATGCAGCATATGCAGGTCAAGCATCTTGGATCAGCAGCAACATTAACCTGGTGAACACAAGTAAGGCTGGCTCTCTTATGTCCGCTGTTCGAGGTCTCCGGCTGATGCTTCCAAGTCATTGGTGCGGGCACTTTGGCGATGCCTCTTGCGATGGCACATATGGGAATTCTCTTAGGTACAATCGTCATCCTATGGTCGGCATTAACAGCATCTTTCGGCCTCTACTTGCAGACTCGATGTGCACGCTATCTTGATCGAGGCGCGGCCTCATTCTTCGCTCTATCCCAGCTCACATATCCTAGCGCTGCAGTCATTTTCGATGCTGCGATCGCTATAAAGTGCTTTGGGGTTGGTGTCAGCTACCTCATCATCATTGGAGATTTGATGCCGGGAGTTGTGCGGGGATTCAATCCGTCCGCAGCAGAAGTTCCATTTCTGGTCGATCGTCACTTTTGGATTACCGTCTTCATGTAAGGATGCCATTCAGTTTCATCTGGGGAGCACCTCTGTTGACCAACTTCAGGCTGGTCGTGATACCCCTATCATTCTTGCGTCGACTGGACTCTCTGAAGTACACGAGCGTCGTTGCTCTCATCTCCATCGGATATCTGGTTATATTGGTTATATATCATTTCGGGAAGGGCGACACAATGGCGGAGCGAGGACCGATTCGCGTCACACAATGGGAAAGTGCTGTTGCTGCGCTCAGCAGTCTTCCGGTCATTGTCTTCGCCTATACTTGCCATCAGAATGTATGTCTCTCAGTGCAGCGGATGAAATATGGCCTAACGATCGGTAGATGTTCTCCATTGTGAACGAGATTAAAGATAATTCTCCTCGTTCGTAAGTCATTCTTCGTAGTACAAGGCTGAAGGAAAGTGGTACTGATTATTGTGCTATAGTGTCACCAGCGTCATAGGTGCTAGCATTGGCTCGGCAGCGTTTATTTATGTTGTGGTTGCAATTACTGGCTACCTGTCTTTCGGCAATAGTGTGGCTGGAAACATTGTTGGGATGTGTATGTTAATTCTGATTGTCAGTACTCTTGTACTCGCTGACGCTTCACAGATGCGCCGAATGTTTCGTCTACCATTGGAAAAGCCGCCATTGTCATTCTCGTCATGTTCTCCTATCCATTACAGGTCCATCCTTGCAGAGCTTCTGTTGTAGCTGTTCTAAAATGGCGACCGGCTAGATGGGCTAAATCGCGTGATGCAACGGGATCGCCATCCAGGACTGTTCCACTACTATCAGCAGGCGCTGGTCATTCAGGACGCCACGATGTTATTGGCGATGTGAAGTTCGCTGCCATCACGACTCTTATTGTCGTTCTCAGTTATCTTGTAGCCATGACGGTATCGTCTTTGGATACTGTTCTTGCTTATGTGGGTGCCACTGGCAGCACAAGCATCAGCTTTATCCTTCCAGGGCTCTTCTACTTCAAAATCTCGTCATCCAACTCCCTCCATCATCAGCGACTTGCCAAAGATGACGAAGACAGCGCCCCAGCCACGGAAGGACTGTTCGAAGATGATATCACGATCCGAAAAGCCTCTAGGCGGGCAGCTATTCTTCGCTGGCTAGCCTTGGCATTGGCGATTTATGGAGTAGTGGTCATGGCCACCTGTCTGACGACGAATACCTACTTTCTTATCACACATTGAGTAGATAAATATACATCACAATTTGCAGCTTAGCGCAGACGTCGGACAAGACTGGTAGCATTTGGAGGTAGCTTTGGCGTTCGTTTGCATGTTTCAATGAGAATGGTTGGTGTATGCGGATTGGGATCGTTTCGAACGTATTAAACGGTATTTAGATGCGGATGATTGGATTGTACATAAAATTACATAGAGATCGACAGCCAAAAAGGTTGTCTCCGACTGCAAACTGCGGAAGCCTCGAGTCCCAACACGTTAAACGCCGCGCTATGCATTGCTCAAACGAGCATTACTGAACTTGACTTTGCTGCTTCGGCAGATGGCTTCGCACTCTGCTCTCCACGGAATTTCGGTTCTAGAAGACCGATCTAAGACATCCATCAGAATCTGTGTTCCTCTACTTATTTGTTTTAAGCCCTCTTACCATTGAAAGCAATCTCCACGCAGGATCCGAAGGCTGTGCGCCAACTCCTAGCCAGTATTTTGCCCTCACGGAGTCGAGCCGGATGTCTTTGAATGGCCTTCCTTCGCCATCGTCTGGCTTCTTTGGTACCGGGTCATAGGTGCCTGGGCGCAGTCAGAATCTCATCCTTCGAACTTGCGATTGGAGGTCATCAAAGCATACCCAATACCTCAATTGGCTTGCTGTTACGTGCGGTTCTGCCGTGTGTCAGTGCTAGTTCTTCCAGTATACTGGCAGGCAGACGAACCTCGCGTGCGTCACCACAATATTGTAGAAAGGGGCGTGTCGCCTTCCAAATCTTGCTAGACGTATTCTGACGACCATTGTGTATGAGCTGGAGATGGGATTGATTGCCTTCAACGTCGTCGAGGTCCAGTCCCGTATCCAATGCCTCAACTTTTGCGAGGCTAGCCCGAATGCCCGACCAATTACGGCGTGGACGCTCCGATGCTCCGGTTCGAGGTTGGGTTACATAAGCAGAAATGATGCTGCCACCCGCAAGCATCCCAAGTGTGCATGACATCAGTTCTAACTACAAGTGCCTATTTTCCATTTCAGCGTTCCTAACAGTTAGGTTTATCCATTCAAATTCATATTGTCCCAAACTTATATTGGGAGTTTTCTACACGCTGCGAGTTGAGATATTTCAATCTGAGTATACAAGCCCTGAGACCATAACCTTTTCGAGTCAAACTTGTCACATCGTCTTCTCGGATCGCCATGGCATTCAAGGTTAGATGGTCATTCCATTTCCACATATATTGACCTCCGAACTTGGGACTGACAGAAGCTCAAGACTTTAAGTGCCAAGAATGCCATTGCTCTTGATAAAGACCTCATGAGCGTAGGGGCATTCTCTATCGATCAACTGATGGAGCTGGCTGGCTTATCTGTCTCACAAGCTGGTATGTCCTGAAGATTCGGGCGTATGTCATCTTCAAGTCTTGATATGTAGTAACTGATTTTAGTTTACCGTGTGCATCCTCCCAGCAGAGGTCGACGCATCTTGGTTGCATGTGGTCCCGGTAATAATGGTACAATACCTTCTTAAATGTTCTCTTCTCTTCAGAGTGCTGATGGGTGGGCTTGGAGGCGGTGATGGGCTAGTTGCGGCCCGTCATTTATGGCATTATGGGTATAAGCCGACGATATACTATCCCAAACAGAGCAAGAGCGATCTGTATCAGGTAAATTCAATTTAAGTCTCCTTACTGCAGCCCCCTGTCCTCAATTCTGGAGGCATGTTCTTCTTTCATATGAGTTCAGGCTGGCTCTCCCATGAAGAGATGGCTGGGGTACTTGGGCTACGCCGAGCAATATTTCGTCCATCCAAATTTTATCTCCCGTTTTGTCACTACTGTTCAGTCTAAATGCTAAGTTTCAACATCAAGCGGTTGTCAACCCAGTTAAAGAACCTGCAAATACCTTTTGTAGAAGATTTCCAATCCGCCTTGACAGAAACAGATCATGTTGTCGATGCAATATTCGGTATGTTCTGCCGGGGAATGAGATGAAATCTATCTATTTATTTATATATATACATAGATACTAACCATCATTGTTATAGGCTTCAGTTTCATGGGTGAGGTCAGAGAGCCATTCGGCCCTGTAATCGAGGCACTGGCAAAATCAACGGTATCAGTGACTTCGGTTGATGCTCCATCTTCATGGAACATTGAATCCGGCCCCCCGGAATCTGGTCCGGGGAAGGATTTTAATCCGGAAGCATTGGTTAGTTTGACAGCCCCAAAGCCATTAGTTAAGTGGTTTAAAGGGAGGCACTTCCTAGGCGGTCGGTGAGTTGTACAATCTATTATGGAGATTTTGGAACTTGACGTCTTAACATTTGATAGATTTGTCAGTCCAGATATTGCGAAGAAGTATGACTTGTCAATCCCGGAGTATCCTGGCGTTGATCAGATCGTCGAGCTTGATAGCAGTGGTCAGAAGCTCTAAGAGGACGTTTCAGACGCCAGAATGGAACGATTTCAAATTCGATTGTGATTGATCATCGAGTAGATTATGACAGCCATGAGCTCGTTTATGTGCCTGGAACTTTCCTTTGGCGATAGACAATCATAATCTATCTTCCTAAATTTGAGGTGTCGATTATCAGTGTTCGCCACGGCATCAAGGATAGCTCAGATTTATGAGTATCGATCACGCAATGATCGAGATGGACGGCTTCGTTGATCATTTCGGTCCGTTCTTGGCAAAAATCTATTATCGCCATATTCTCAACCTGGACCTCCTTGGCGACTCATATGAAATAGTACCGCATGTGTAATGGCTTCAATTACGAAAAATAAAAGAAAAAGGTTACAAGGCGACGGAGCGAGGGCAATTTTATATGAGATTGGGTGAGCCAACAAGGACGCTATTTATCTCCATGCTATCAGATGGCACGCAATAAGTAAAAAGCAGTTGCCCGTTCCGGAAAGCCGTGATCTGTGGCCACGAAGCAGATTTTTCTTCGAATTTTTTTTGGGGGGAAGACGAGACAATCTACTCTGCATTTCTATCGAAGACAAGACTGCTACGCCGTACTGTGCTCAGTATATACATATATCCGTACGATATATCCGCACGTGTACTCTACATAGAGTAATATATACTCTGAGGTGACAGAGCACAAGAACTAACGCCAAGAACGGCCAGCCGGAGCCCAACACTGACAGCCCACCGCGTGCTGTGGACTGTGGTGCATGACAGCCATCCGCCCAAAGAGCCTAAGATAGGTACTCCAAGCCGTCTGGGCACGTACATATGTACATTGTACATAGGTACCTACATTAATATTACATAGCTCCGGCTCCACAACCCTTATTCAAACCTGTCTCCTGTCAATCCTTCGACCAAGAGTGACACACAACGTGCCTCGACTATCATTGCCCGCCAGTAGTGTGTATGCATGTATATGTGTATGTGTGTGTGTGTTGCCTCTGTGTATATCATCGATCCTTCACGCCTACATTACGATTTTGCCGCGACAATCTGTGCGCTTATTACTATCGACCATCGACTATCGACTATCGACTATCGACTATCCACGGAGGACTTGAAGAGGAGTGAGTGGTACATGCTCAATCTCACACCACAACAAGACGCCCATTCCTGTCACGTGTTTCGGTGTCAACGCGCCAAGAGGAGACATTGAAGGTTCAGTTTGTGTATATAAGAGGGCGGGAAGGCAGGGCTGCAGGGCGCGCATCGAGAGTTCAGAGAGACTCTAAAGACCAAAGGAGTTTGGGCCATTCGGCTCAGCTTCAACTGCTGTTGCAACCATGTCCACCAAGTACCAGAGGTCTTGTTGTCCAAGAGCACAAAGTCTGCCAGATCTGACGGATATGTAGTGGCAGGAGAGAATATCATATCGTCGTTCTAGGTGCAGGTATGTCATTCGTCCAGGCTTGACGTCTGATTGTGTAACTAAAAGTGTTGTAGGTGGAGTGGGCAAGAGTTGTCTGACGGGTATTTTATTTCGCACTCCCCCCCGCGGCGCCCCCCCGGCGGAACTATAAGACATTTCTGATATCCTCTGTAGCCCAGTTTGTGCAAAATGTATGGATAGAGAGTTACGATCCCACCATCGAGGATTCATACAGGAAGCAAATTCAAGTTGACGTGAGTGAGCATCTCTCTGGACATGTTCCGTGGCTAATATGAATTCTACGATAGGGCCGCCAAGTCATGTTGGAAATGTATTGAACCCCTTTTCGCCATACTCATGATATCTGTACTTATTCCTTGTAGTCTTGACACGGCCGGAACGGAACAATTCAGTAAGTCAATCTGATCCATGTGACGAATCCTTACTGACCGGTCTCGCTCAGCTGCCATGAGGCACGATATTCTTACCCACAAGCAGACCAAGGAACTAATCCGTGTCCCAGAGAACTGTACATGAAGACAGGCCAAGGATTCCTCCTCGTCTTCTCTATCACCAGCCGCAGTAGCCTCGACGAGCTCCAGGAACTCCGCGAGCAGATCATCCGCATCAAAGACGATGAGCACGTTCCTATCGTCATCGTCGGCAATAAATCCGACCTCGAAGGCGACCGCATGGTGAGTCGCTCAAAGGCGTTTGCTTTGAGCCAGAGCTGGGGGAACGCGCCATATTATGAGACGTCAGCAAGACGACGAGGTGAGTCCCATTCGCACGAGTCCTCCAGCATGCCAGTCGTGCCAGCATCGAAGAGGCTTTGCTCACCGGAATAGCAAATGTCGACGAGGTCTTCATAGATCTCTGCCGGCAGATAATCCGCAAAGACAACGAGGCAGCGCAAGAAGCCGATCACGAGCCCGAGACGCCCAGGCGTGAGAAGCCCAGGAAGCACAGGCTGCGAAGAAAAGACGGCCCTCGGTGTACGATCCTATGATTGTGAGTTCTGCTGGTAGTTGTCTGTGGCTTGGTGGTGGCGGAACGGCAGAAGATGAAGATCGGTGGATGATAGACGGACGGTGCGAGCCGGTTCATGGTATAGATAAAACTTCGGGAAACCGAGTTGCAAATTGAGAACGACCGGGGACAGGTCGAGATGTACATAGGTGCGGCGCGTGGTGGAGAAGAACCACGTAGAAAATGCACAAAATGCCATCTTCTGGCTCATGAAATCATCCACGCCAGTAGGTCTACAAGATGCCTTGTTTTCCGCAATCGAATCCCCACATCGCACGACTGATTTCGATGCGAGGCTGATTGGGAGGAGCTGTTGTTGAACTTCGACATTCTGACCATCGGACAGCGGGGAGAGTCTCATGGAAAATTCACAATGTGGGCCATGACATCACTTATCACTTCAGATATATTTATATATCCCGTTGATATTTCATAGCTAGAGCGAGAGCGTTCCTCTAAATAATGATAGCACAGAGTGTGAGCCGAGCTGGCCTTCGCAAGATCAAAACAATCGACGTTATTGCCATTCGTAACATACAGTGGCTCGCCATAAGTCTGCGCGCGTTCCCCCGCGACCGCGAAATCATGACATGAGCAACAAATTGAAATACGTATAACTCTACAACAACCATAGTAGAGATAAAACTATATAGATCATTAGATAGCTTAGATAGTCTAATATATACTATACAT
>Ga0209512_1005379_pt1 | contig 10674 bp, 11 predicted proteins | sample frozenSSSSmetaG_FD_184142 | JGI IMG/M metagenome (GOLD analysis project Ga0209512, IMG submission 184142) | Glacier valley bacterial and archeal communities from Borup Fiord, Nunavut, Canada, to study Microbial Dark Matter (Phase II) -... | ecosystem: Environmental > Aquatic > Freshwater > Ice >... | reverse complement strand
GCGATCGCGGCATCCAGCTCGTGAGAGAGTGCGGCCTGACGCTCTTGTGCCGCCAAGAGAGCCGCACCGGCTCGGGCTTCGTCGGCCGGAGTCGCGTGCCGCGAGTACGCCGCAAGTGTCAGTTCGTGGAGTCCATCGACGAGACCGACGCCGGCTTCGTGCCGCGCGAGGAGGTCGAGCGGGTCCGCGTCGCCTCGAAACAGATCACGAAATCGCTCTCGGAGCTCGGCGTCGGCACGGAGCTGCTCGAGCAACTCCGTTGTTCCCACTCGGCCGACTGCCATGCGCCCATGCTAGGACGTTGAGGTGGTTGTTCAAGCAAAGTTTCCTGCGAGAGGGCTCGTCGCCATCGCGTGCGTGGCAGCGCTCGCGGGCTGCTCGACACTGGCTGCACCAAATTCCGGTCGCAGCGGCGGCGCTACCCACTCCCCGGTCATCACATTCGCTCGGCAGGCGTCCCCGCCGCCGCTTGCTGCGACGCCGACCGGCCCCGGATATGTCGGCATGATCGACCTGGCGTGGGCCCGGAAGACGGCGAATGCGACGGGCATCCCGCTGCGCGCTGTGCTCGCGTACGCCGGGGCGGTCGTTCGCGCAGTCGAGGTCTACCCCCAGTGCGGGATCGGCTGGAATACCCTCGCCGGCATCGGACTCGTGGAGAGCGACCACGGCAGCTTTGGCGGGTCATCGATCGGCGCCGACTTTTCGGTGAGCCCGCCGATCTACGGTGTCATTCTCGACGGCGGAGACACGGCAAACATTCCTGACACCGATGGAGGAGCGGTCGATGGCAACACCGAATTCGACCGGGCCGTTGGTCCCATGCAGCTCATTCCCTCCACCTGGGCTAGCTGGCCCTCGGACGGCAATGGTGATGGCAACCCCGACCCGCAGAACATCGCCGACGAGTCGATCGCGGCCGCTAATGCGCTCTGCCGTGCGAGTGGTGGCATGTCTACACCCGACGGGTGGCGGGCCGGGATCGCGTCATACAACGCGGGCTCGGTCTACCTCACAGCCGTCGCTTCGGCAGCCCAGCGCTACGCAGACGCGGCGAAGTAACCGAAATCACTTGGAACGGATGCGCGGCCTCGACGTGCTCGACCGCACGATGAGCTCGAACGGCAGCGGGGTGTTGGCGCCCCCGGCGCGGTGCCCGGGGTTGAGCTGGTCCATGACGATGTCGACCGCCATGCGCCCCTGCAGCGCCGGGAACTGCGCGATCGTGGAGAGCCCGAAAAATTCGGAAAGTTCGTGGTCGTCCACACCGATCACCGAGACATCGTTGGGCACGTTGAGCCCGAGGTCGCGGGCCGCGAGAATCGCGCCGATCGCCATCTCGTCGGATGCCGCGAACATCGCCGTGGGGCGATTGCGCGGGTTGCCCAGCAGCTGCTTAGCCGCGGCGTAGCCGCCCTGAAGTGTGAAGTCGGCCGCCTGGAACAGCTCCGGGTCTGGTGCGATGCCCGCGGCGATGAGTGCTGCGGCGTAACCGCTGCGCCGTTTCGTCGGCACGTGGAAGTCCATCTCGGCCGCGCTGTTGCCGCCGATGTGTGCGATCACGGTGTGGCCGAGCGAGATGAGGTGATCCGTCGCGAGGCGCGCGACATCCGAGTCGTTGATGCTCAGGGTGCGCACGCCCTCGATGGAGCCGCCGACGCCCACGATGGGCTTGTCGAGATCGTGAAGCCGGCCCACCTCGCTCTCGGTGAGTTCGAGCGCGATCGCGATCACGGCATCCACTCGCTTGCGCAGCAGGAAGTGCTCGAACACGCTTCGGCGCTCCTCGCCCCCGCCGCCGAGGTTGTAGAGCGTCAAGTCGTAGCCGTGGCTCAGTAGTGCGCTCTCGGCGCCCTCGATGACGGCGCCGTAGAACCAGCGATTGAGAAACGGGATGACCACGCCGACGTTCTTGGTGCGTCCCGTTGCCAGGCTCGATGCGTTGGACGATACGACGTACTCGAGCTCGAGCGCGGCCGCGTGAACCTTTTCGCGAGTCGCTTCCGAGACGTGACCGTTTCCGCTCAGCGCGCGTGACACGGTGGCCGTGGACACTCCCGCCAGCTGGGCGACTTCATTGATACCCGGCATGCAAGCCCTTCTCTGGTCGGGCCAGTTTACCGGCTGGTTCTGGAGCACCTCGCGAGCTTGTATTCTTGTCCAGCGCGTTCGCCCAGATGATTACATGTGGTCGGGAGCGTCTGGCAAGTTACCCAAGCGGCCAAAGGGATCTGACTGTAAATCAGACGTCTCAGACTTCGGGGGTTCGAATCCCTCACTTGCCACGCGAATTAGCCCCGGAATATCAATGATTTCGGGGTTTTTTTGACCCGTTAAGGGTCAATCCCCCACAAAAACCCCACACTTGCATTTGCGTGCACACTGTTCATGCGCTCAGATACCGCATCGAGGTCATCCTCGAAGAGGTCCGCGTAGGTGTCGAGCGTCATTGCGGCAGAGGCGTGGCCGAGCATTCGCTGGACCGCCTTAGGGTTGGCACCCGATGAAATGGCGATGCTCGCGGCAGTGTGTCTGAGGTCATGCGGAGTTATGTAGGGAAAATCGCCATCGACCTTTTGGCACGCAACGACCGCATTCCAAAACCAACCTTGTTTGCTGCCGGCTCTTGGAAGATGCGAGGTCCCTTCTCCGAAAACCAGTTGGCTCCGATCCTTTCCTTCGCACGCTTTTTGGAGCGGCTCGGCAAGAAACTCCGGGAACGGGACACTCCGGTTTTCGTGGGTCTTGGGGGTACCCACCACGACGCTGCTACCTATATTGACGGCGTTCTCCTGAATCAACATCCTGCGTCGAAGCATGTCGAGGGACGACACTCGAAGTCCGATCGCCTCGCCCCATCGAAGGCCCGTGTAAGCGAGCAAGTAAACGAGAGCGCCATGTTCTCCTGCTCTCGATGCGAGGAGCTCAACCTGATCGGGGGAGAGGTAGACCCGAGTCTTCTTGCCTTTCCGCGGGAGCTTTACTCCCCGTGCCGGATTAGACGAGATGCGTCGATCCAGCACAGCGACGTCGAGGATGCCCGCGAGGACGCCGTAGGCCCGAAGGACGACTGTGGCCGACCTTGGCTTACCATCGCCTGCAGCAAAGCTGGTGACCCAAGATTGAACGTCTGAATGCCGGATTTCGCCCAGTCGTCGTCGTCCCCAGGCAGGTAGGACATGGACGCGCCAAGCCGTCTCGACGGAACGGTAAGCGGATGCTTTGAGGTGACGCTGATTGATGATCCACTTAGCACGGGCGTGGCGAAGGTTCCGGTGACAACTGATCTGTAGGGTTTCGTCCCTGCGAGAGAGGATGTCTCCATGGCTAAGCACTATCCGCAAGAGTTCCGCGAGGACGTTGTTGCCGTTGCCCGTCGTCGTGAGCCGGGGGTGACGTTGAAGCAGATTGCCGAGGATTTCGGGGTCAGTGATGCGTCACTGTCGAACTGGTTGCGTCAGGCCGATATTGAGGACGGGAAGCGTCCGGGGTTGACGGATTCGGACCAGGCTGAGAATCGGGAGCTGCGCAAGCGGGTTCGACTGTTGGAGCAGGCGAACGAGGTGCTGCGGCGGGCTGCAGCGTATCTGTCTCAGGCGAACCTGAAACTGGGTGGCAACCCAAAATGATTTACCCGCTCGTGGTCGAGCTCGCTGCTGACGGGATTCCCGTCACGGTGTCGTGCCGGGTTCTCAAGCTCGCCCGCCAACCCTATTACCGGTGGAAAAACACCCCTGTCGGTGATGCCGTCTGGGTTCGAGCCCACCGGGTCAATGCCCTGTTCGACGCTCATGGCGAGGACCCCACGTTCGGTTACCGGTTCTTGGCCGACGAGGCCCGCAGGGCCGGCTGGCGAATGAGTCGGCGAACTGCATGGAAACTGTGTTCCGATGCGGGGATATTGTCCTCAGCGCAACGTCGACGGCGAGGCAAAGGCAAGAAAGCTGGTCCGCCCGTGTTCGACGACCTAGTGAAACGCCAGTTCCGGGCCGATGCCCCGAACCGACTATGGCTCACCGACATCACGGAACATTGGACCAGTGAAGGCAAGCTTTACTGCTGCGCGATCAAGGACCTGTTCTCCAACAAGATCGTCGGATACTCGATCGCTGATCGGATGACGGCGAAGCTGGCCGTCGATGCACTTCACAATGCTGTCACCTTCCGCGGGGACGTCGCCGGCTGCATCTTGCATGCCGACCGAGGCAGCCAATTTCGCTCCAGGGCGATGGCTAAAGCACTACGCCGACACAGTATGGCCGGATCCATGGGCCGCGTCGGGGCCGCCGGCGACAATGCGGCGATGGAGAGCTTCTGGTCGCTGCTGCAAACCAACGTCCTCAACCAGCAACGCTGGGCCAGCCGGAACGAGCTGCGCCTGGCGATCGTGGTCTGGATCGAACGCAAATATCACCGCCAACGAGCCCAAGACACCCTCGGCGGATTGACGCCCATCGAGTTCGAAGCCAAACTAACCCAGTCGCGACACATCGCGGCCTAAACCGAACCTGTCACCGGAACCTTCACCACGCCCGTACCGGCAACATCGGGCTGCCCGCCGTCTCATTAGTTGGAGACTTCACGGTCGCAGGATGCGTCAACCCTTCTGCTGGCTTCACGAACACGACCGGGCTACTTCGCGGCTCAGGCATGGACATCAATTTCTGGGCCGGTACGCCTCGGTTGTACGCCGGGTCAGATCGAGTGGTTGCCTCGAGGACCATCCCTGCGGGGGCATGGACGCACGTCGTCATTACTCGAACTTCTGGAACGTTGAAGCTTTACCTTGACGGTGTGCTGGACAGCCAGGGCACGTGGACCGGTGCTTTTGAACCAACCACCATCGGCCAGTCGCTGGCCGGGAACGGGCAAATTGGAATAGATGAGTTCCTCCTCTACGACCGCGCATTGAGCGCTTCCGAGATCGCAGGCCTCACGTGAGCAATAGGGCTCGCCTCGGCTGAACAGTTCACGCTGTAATCAGGGGCCGTGCGGCAACTAAGCCGTACGGCCTCAGATTGCTCTTGGACTCTGTCGCAAGTGCACCTGCGGACGAGCTGAGCGCAGCTACCGCGCTGGTGATTGGACACCTCATCTACTCGTCAGTCGGGGCGCTCGCTGAGCGCGCGCCAGAAATTCTCGTGAGTAGTACGAAGAGCCAAATCCATATTTGTTTCTACCTCCGCGGCGCTTTTCATGCCGAGAACTACCGATGTGACGGCTGGATTGCGCAAAGGAAACGCTATTGATACCTGCGGCAAAGTCGCACCGTGAGACTCAGCAAGCTCCGCTAGGTGCCGCGCTCGACTCAGGACGCGATCGGGCACGGGGCGGTAGTTGTACTTCGCGCCGTCCTTTGGGTGGATCGACGCAAGGATCCCTGAGTTGAAAACTCCTGCAGCGACAACAGCGCGCCCGGCCGCCGCTTCAAACACTTCGTCTGCGCCGCGTTGCTCGAGCACGGAGAACCGGCCGGCAATCATTGCGATGTCAATGTCAGCTTGGCGGAACAGTTCCGTAACGGCGACGCTACTGTTTGAGCCGATTCCCACCGCAGTGACTAATCCTTCGTCCCGCAGTTCTATAAGCGCTGCCGCCCCGGTGAGCGCTGCATCGGGGATACTTGCGAGGTCAGGATCGTGCAGATAGAGCACATCGAACCGGTCTACTCCTACTCGATTCAAGCTCTGTTCCACTGATCTACGAATGCCGTCGCGACTGAAATCCCAGCGGCGTGTGAGGTTCCCTGCCACTGCAAAGTGATCGTCGTCGAGTAATCGTGGGGACGGATTATCGACAAGCAATCTGCCCACCTTGGTCGACAGTACGTACTCGTCCCGGGGATAGCGCTTCAGCGCTTGCCCTAGCCGGCGCTCCGAGAGACCGAGACCGTAATGCGGAGCCGTATCGAAGTACCGGATTCCTCGCGCCCATGCCGTGTGCACCACGGTCTGAGCTTGCTCATCCGAAATCGCCGTGTACAGGTTGCCAAGGCTCCCGCCGCCCAACCCAATCTCGGTGAGTTGCAGCGGCAGCCCGGCAACGGCACGTCTAAGCATCGCCGCGGCCCAGGCCATAAGTAGAGACAGCATTACCTGCGAAGAACAAGGCGTGGTCGGGGTCGGGTACCAGTGCCCTCACGACGGCAATCCAATTGTCGATACCGCCGGCGAGCTCAACGACGGGCCAATCGCTGCCGAACATCAACCGGCCGGTGCCGAAAAGTTTAAGGGCCAGTTCCACAATGGGGCGCAAATCTTCGGTCGACCAGCGGCCGGGCGCCGCCTCCACCGTTAGTCCAGAGACCTTGGCCACCACGTTGGGAAGGTTGGCAAGCGATTCGAGGCTCTTCGCCCACCGACCCAACTCGTTCGAAGTGATCGGCGGTCTGCCGAGATGATCAAGAACGAAGGTAACGTGCGGGTGTGAAGAGGCAACCTGCACGGTGTCTGCCAATTGGTCGGCGCGCACGACTAGATCAAACGGCAGCCCCGCAGCGGATAGTTGGTCGAGCCCGGTAGCAACGGTGTCGCGGCATAGCCAGTGCGGGTCGGGATCTTGGTGAACGAGATGCCGAATGCCAACCAGAAGGTGTCCTCCACGACCGCGTCGAAGGCTTTCGAGTTGGGCGGACACATTGTCTTCCAAGTCAACCCAGCCGATCACGCCGCGGATTACGGACCCGTCGGCGGCAGCGAGAAGCTCGGATGTTTCGACGAGGGAGTTCGCGCTTTGCACAACTAAAGAACCACGAATTCCTCGGCGTTCCTGCAGGTGTTGCAAGTCACCCACCCAGAAGTCACGGTCGATCGCTGACATCGTTTCGAGGTCGATCCAAGGCTGCGGAATTATTGTGCGCTTCCACAGGTGGGTGTGGGAATCCAGCACCTCAGGTAGCGGCAGCGGACCGAGGTCGGGTCTGGGTATGTCCTGCATTTGGTTGGGTCTCGCTCCTCTTCGGCGGTCAGAGGTTGACACGCAGACATCCTATCTTTAGGATCGGCACGACCAAAGGTTTGGGGAACTGCGTGACAACGATCGTCGGATTCCGGACCACCGACGTGCGCTTCGCAACGTCCACGCTTCTCGATGGTTCGGATGCCATGAACCCCGACCCGGATTATTCAGCCGCGTACCTCATTATTACTACCGACGCGGCAGACGGGCATGAGGGTCACGGCTTTGTCTTCACCATTGGTCGGGGCAATGAAATCGAGACAACCGCAATCGACGCGTTGGCACCGTGGTTTTTGGGCCGAAATGTCGAAAGCATGCTTGACGACATGGGCGGACTTTGGCGAGAGCTGGTCTACGACTCACAATTCCGATGGCTCGGCCCCGAAAAGGGCATCATGCACATGGCGATCGGGGCTGCAATCAATGCCATGTGGGACCTCAAAGCCAAACGGGCTGGGCTACCTCTGTGGAAACTTCTGTCGAGCCTCTCACCTGAAGCGATCGTCGCGCTGGTCGATTTCCGATATCTGCAGGACGCCATCACACCCGCAGAAGCGCTTTCCATCCTCAGATCGGCATTGCCCCTACGCGCCGAACGCGAAGCTTCACTCCTTGCCGATGGATATCCTGCCTACACAACGACGCCGGGATGGCTAGGCTACTCCGATGAAAAGTTAGCGCGGCTGAGCGAAGAGGCCGTGCGCGATGGGTTTCGCCAAGTCAAAGTGAAAGTGGGGGCGAACAGAGCGGATGATCTTCGCCGGTTGGGCATTGTTCGGTCGGTAGTAGGTCCCGACATTGCGGTGGCGATCGATGCCAACCAGGCATGGGGCCGTGACGAGGCAATCGAGCGCATTCGGGAGCTCCAACAATTTGACCTCGCGTGGGTCGAGGAGCCCACACACCCCGATGACATTCTCGCCCACGCGGCTATTTCTGCCGCGATCGCTCCGACCCCGATTGCCGCGGGGGAGCATGCTGCAAACCGCGTGCTCTTCAAACAATTTCTTCAAGCCGACGCATTGCAAGTGCTACAAATCGACGCGACTCGAGTAGCCGGCGTCAACGAAAATATTGCGATTCTGCTGCTCGCCGCCCGCTTTGGGGTACCGGTGTGCCCCCATGCCGGAGGGGTGGGCCTGTGCGAGATAGTCCAGCATTTGGCCATGTTCGACACGATTGCTGTTTCTGCCACTACGCAGGGTCGAGTGATGGAGTTTGTCGACCATCTGCATGAACATTTCGTTGAGCCAGCGGAGGTGCATGACGGGCGTTACTGGCCTCCAATATTGCCTGGCAGCGGTGCGGAGATGCTGAGCGAGTCTGTGGCCGCGAACGCACACGTTCACGCACTGCGATGAGATGCCGACGCCCCAACGTCGCGCGAATGCGACCCAGCAATAGGATTACCGTATGGCCGTGACCGAGGAAGCGATCTTCCGCATCAAGGAGATGATTGTTGACGGTCAACTCTCGCCGGGTGACCGACTGCCTCCTGAAAAAGAGCTCAGCGAGGTTCTGGGACTGTCGCGAAATTCGCTGCGCGAGGCCGTGAAAGCGCTCGAACTCATCAAGGTACTTGACGTGCGACGGGGCGATGGCACCTATGTCACAAGTCTGGAACCGCACCTGCTGCTGGACGCGATGGGATTCGTCGCCGACCTCTACGGCGACCAATCGCTACTCGAGATCTTTGAGGTGCGCCGCGTGCTCGAGCCCTACATCACTGGCCGTGCCGTCGAACAGGCAACTGCCGCTCAACTCACGGAACTTCGCCGCATCATGAATGCCGTTGACGATTCCAAGGACGTCGAAGAACTTGTCGCCCACGACATCCAGTTTCACCGCCAGATTGCGCAAATAGCGGGTAACGCCTACCTGACGAGCCTGCTCGATGGACTCTCTAGCGCTACAGCGCGGGCCCGCGTCTGGCGCGGCCTCGCACAAGAGCGATCGATTTCGCGAACGCTAGACGAACACCGCGCGATTGTCGAGGCGTTCGAAGCCCACGATCCAGAGATGGCGCGGTCTTGGTCGAAAGTGCACATCGGGGGAGTTGAGGCTTGGCTGCGCACGACTCTGGCGGGCGGCCAGGCCGAGCCCGCTTCCTGACGACGTGCCGGGATGCGTCCTATCTCTGGCGAAGTTCGCTGCGCCGAAGCAATTCATCGGGCCTCGAGTCGATGCGTAGGGCATGATCGGGCGAGAGTGGCACTACGCCACCCACGCTTGTAGCGCCCAGAATCACCTGTGCAGTCTTCACCGCCATCTGCGTGACCTGAATGGCCTCGGCGACACCGCTTCCGAGTGCGAACATTCCATGGTTCTGCAGATAGATGACCTTAGGTGCGGAGCCCGTGGCCCCGATATGTTCAGCCAGCATCGCGTTCACCAGCTGAGCGAGCGGCAGGCCCGGGTCCGTATACGGCACGAGCATCGGGTTAGTACCGAGCGTGACAATTTGATCGGGAAAGTAGGAACCACTCACCAACAGGTTGGCCGCAGTCGAGCACAAGAGTGCATTGACCGGTGTCGGATGAGTGTGCAAAACCGCAACGACCCCATCAAGGGCCTGACACACGACATGAAGTAGCGTCTCGACCGATGGGCGTCGTTCTCCCCACAATCGTGCCGCCAGCAGCTCTGCTGCAACCTCGTCATCGGTCGCGGTGCCCCCGTTCACAAGCTCCGCCAGTCTGACCCGGTCAACCTCCACGAACTCAGCAATACCGCCCGATCCCATTGATGCTCCCGACCCCTTGATAAGCATGGATTGGCCCAAATTAATCGAGGCGTTTCCCTCCGCCAGGATTACGAGGTCACGCTGCGGTTCTGCCGCCCAGGCGGAAAGCGAGCTGACCTCCTTCAAGGCATCAATTGAGTGGTAGTCGGTCATGCGGGTGTCTCCTGTCTACGAGGTGCATAGGTCTCGACGACCCAGTCCTCAGGTGCAATTGCGGCGTAAGCCGCAGTGATCGAATAACGTTGCCCGCTTGCCCACAGCTGGGTGGCGATATTGCCCAGTGCGCTGGCCTCGGCCGGCCCAGCTACGACGAAAACGTCGCTTCGGTTAGCGGTCAGCTGGCACAGCAGAGCATTCCGCGAGCCACCGCCGACAATACGAACGTTGTTTATGGAAACCCCCGCTAAATCGGCCGCCTCGTGAACAGCCGAGGAGTAGGCGGCAGCGAGCGAATCAAAAATCGTGCGAGCTATCTCGGCCGGCGTAGTCGGGAAATAGCGACCTGACTCAACGGCGAGCTGAGCGATGCGCCGCGGCATGTCGCCGGGTTCAAGCAGCCTCGGGTCGGCCAGATCGAGAACGTGCTCGTCCTCTGCCGCCTCACCGGCGGCTCGCACGAGCTCGGCGATCGCCGCAGTTCCCGTGTCGTCACCCCAAGTCCGCAGGGACTCCTGCAATAGCCACATCCCGCTGAGATTCTTGACAAGAAGGTGACCCTTCAGGCCGCGCTCGTTCGTGAAACCCCGGGTGCGTGCATCAGCAGTCAGCACTGGATCGGCTAACGAGAGGCCGGCGAGTGACCACGTCCCGCTCGATACCAACCCACTGGTCGCTGCATTCCGTCGGGCTGGAGCGGCAAACGCGAGTGCGCTTGCGGTGTCATGCCCAGCAACTCTGAAAACCGGCACTGGGTTTCTTGCGCCGATGAGCGACGTGATGCGTGCGCTAGTCTCGCCGGCGATATCTCCTACATT
>Ga0209512_1005378_pt1 | contig 10675 bp, 9 predicted proteins | sample frozenSSSSmetaG_FD_184142 | JGI IMG/M metagenome (GOLD analysis project Ga0209512, IMG submission 184142) | Glacier valley bacterial and archeal communities from Borup Fiord, Nunavut, Canada, to study Microbial Dark Matter (Phase II) -... | ecosystem: Environmental > Aquatic > Freshwater > Ice >... | reverse complement strand
TCGGCCTGGATCGCGCGCTGGATCGCACTGAGCATCGCGCTGGGGTGATAGCGGGGCAATGCCCAGCATCTCGGGGGGTGCGGCCGATAAGATGTTGCCATGGCATCCTCAAACCCTGCATTCAACCGCTCCCCCGCGTTCTCAACGAATCGCGACGTCGTAGCGAAACTGCAGGCGAATTCCGCGCCGAAAGTGTCGTCCGAGGGCATGACGGCTGCCCAGCTCACCGAGCTGTACAGCGTTCCCTCGGCGACTCCCGTCGACACCGATCGAATGACCTACGAAGACACGATGGTCAAGATTGTCGTGTCCTTCGTGATCCTGCTGGTCGGAGCCGCAGTCGGTTGGTTCATCCCGGTGCTTGCGCTTCCGGCGGCCGTCGTCGGCTTCGTGCTCGCCCTGGTGAACATCTTCAAGAAGAAGCCGTCACCGGCACTGGTGCTCAGCTACGCCGCAGTCGAGGGGATCTTCGTCGGAGGGATCACGGTCTTCTTCGAATCGAGGTTCCCAGGGATCGCTGTCCAGGCGGTACTCGGAACCCTCGTGGTCGTCGGCGTGACCCTGGCCCTGTTCGTGAGCGGCAAAATCAGGGCGTCGAAGCGGGCCACCAAGGTCTTCCTGATCGCGATGATCGGCTACGGCGTCTTTTCCCTGATCAACTTCATCGGAGTCGCGACCGGCCTCAATTCCGACCCCTACGGTATGAGTGGAAGCTTCAAGATCGCTGGTATCCCGCTCGGGGTCATCCTCGGCCCGCTCGTGATCATCATGGCGGCGTACTCGCTCGTGCTCGACTTCGACAGCATCAAGACCGGCGTTCAGCGCGGCGCGGCGCGCATCTACAGCTGGACCGCCGCATTCGGAATCATGGTCACGGTCGTCTGGCTCTATCTCGAGATCCTGCGACTGCTGGCGCTGCTCCGCCGCTAGTACGCCGAACGCTCACTCCCACTCGATGGTGCCCGGCGGCTTCGACGTGACGTCGAGCACCACGCGGTTCACCCCGGCCACCTCGTTGGTGATGCGGTTGGAGATGCGGGCGAGCACGTCGTAGGGAAGTCGAGTCCAGTCAGCGGTCATCGCGTCCTCCGATGACACCGGACGCAGGACGATCGGGTGCCCGTAGGTGCGACCGTCCCCCTGCACGCCGACGGAGCGCACATCCGCCAGCAGCACGACCGGGCACTGCCAGATCTCCCGGTCGAGGCCGGCGGCGGTCAGTTCGGCACGAACGATCGCATCCGCTGTGCGCAGCAGCTCGAGGCGGTCACGCGTGACCTCGCCGACGATACGGATGCCGAGACCGGGGCCGGGGAACGGCTGGCGGCCCACGATCACCTCCGGCAGGCCAAGTTCGCGCCCGATGGCCCGCACCTCGTCCTTGAACAGGGCGCGCAGCGGCTCGACGAGCGCGAACTGCAGGTCTTCGGGCAGGCCACCCACGTTGTGGTGGCTCTTGATGTTCGCGGTTCCGGTGCCGCCACCCGATTCGACGACATCCGGGTAGAGCGTGCCCTGCACGAGGAAGTCGATCGACGCACCATCCCCCGCCGCTTCCGCGACGAGATCGGCGGCCGCGGCTTCAAAAGAGCGGATGAATTCGCGCCCGATTATCTTGCGCTTGGTCTCCGGATCGCTCACCCCGGCGAGCGCGTCGAGAAACTGGTCGACGGCATCGACGGTCACGAGCCGCACCCCGGTGGAGGCGACGTAGTCTTCCTCGACCTGGCGGCGCTCGTCCTGCCGCAGCAGTCCGTGGTCCACGAAGATACAGACGAGCTGGTCGCCGACGGCCTTGTGCACGATCGCGGCGGCGACCGCAGAGTCGACACCCCCGGAGAGCCCGCAGATCACCCGCGCCGAGCCGACCTGGGCCCGGATGCGCTCCACCTGCTCCGCGATCACGCTCCCGCTATTCCAGTCGGCGGGGATCCCCGCGGCATCGTGCAGGAAGTTCTCGAGCACGCGCTGGCCGAACTCGGAGTGCTTGACCTCCGGGTGCCACTGCACCCCGTACATCCGCTTCTCGTCGCTCGCAAACGCCGCAACCGGAGTGGATGCGCTCGACGCCAGCACGGTGAACCCCTCTGGCGCCTTCGACACCGAGTCGCCGTGACTCATCCAGGTGGTCTGCTCGGTCGGCTGGTCCCCGAGAAGTGTGGAGCTGCCGGCCGCGAGCATGACAGCGGTCGAGCCGTATTCACGAAGGCCCGTGTTGGCGACCTCGCCTCCGAGCTGCTGCGCCATCACCTGGAAGCCGTAGCAGATGCCGAGGGTCGGGATCCCGAGCTTCAGGATGCCCGGGTCGAGAGTCGGCGATCCGACCTCGTACACACTCGAGGGCCCCCCACTCAGCACGATTGCAGAAGGGTTGAGGGCGGCGACTTCCGCTGCCGTGATCGTGTGCGGCACGATCTCGGAGTAGACGTTTGCCTCACGCACCCGGCGGGCAATCAACTGCGCATACTGGGCTCCGAAGTCGACAACGAGTACTCTCCGGTGGTCGGTCTCGCCGCGTACCGTGCTAATGATTCGTTACCTCCGAGGGGGCGGCCGGAGCCGGAGCAGCCTGTTCGAGCTCGGCGAGCTCGAGACGCACGCGACGCGTGATGAAGTGCTCGACGATGAAGGACAGGAACGGCACGACACCACCGAGCGCGATCTGGATGAACCGGAGGAATGGCCAGCGCATGAAACTCCACAGGCGGAAGTCGGCGAAGAGATAGACAACGTACAACCAGCCGTGGGCGATGAGGATGCCCGTGGACAGGTTGACCGCACGCACCGTGCCATCCGGCACCAGCGCGATCAGGCCCTGCGAACCGCCGAGTTCGATCTCCCGCTGCATCGGCGTGTACTTGAGCAGCATCTCCAGAACGAGAAGCAACAGCAGCGTGCCGGTGACATATGCGGACACCCGGTACCACTTCACCGCCCCGCGGATCTTCGGGAAGTCGGACAGTCGGGGTCTCAGCGCCATACGCCTAGTTTAGGTGCGCCGGTTGGGCATCCGCCGCGTCGCCCGGCGACCCGGCCGCCCCTGCATCCTGCTCGGCAGCCTCCTCTTGCTCCCGCTCCCAGGTGTCGCGCACGAGGCGGTACCACAGGAAGATCGCGAAGCCCGCGAAGACCACCCACTCGACCGCATAGAAGATATTGAGCAGGTTGACCTCGACGTCCGATGAGGGCTTCGGCGAATCGATCCGGGTGAGGCCGGGTGGAGCCACCGCCGACGTGAGGTAACCGCCGTAAACGCCTGCGGCATCCTGGGTCGTCCAGGTGTTGAGGAACGCCCCGGGTGTCATCGTCGAGAGCGCTCCGTGTTCGAAGTCGCTGTCCTGCGGGCCTTCGGCGGGGATGTAGCGCCCCCCGATGGGCACGACCGCGACGCTCGCCTGCGCCTCGAGAGCCTTCTGTGCGGACACTGCGCCAGCTCGATCCGCGGACCATCCGACCGCTACCGCCAGCCCCGCTGTCGTCGAGCCGGAGTCGAGCCCGGCGGAGAAGTGCCCCACGACCCAGTAACCGGCGGTTCCCTTGTTCAACCGATCGCTCACGATCGAATAGTCCGCCGCATTCCAGCGACCGGTCGCGGTCACGAGCTGCGCGTTGGCACGGTCCGTGACGGGAGACTGGGGCTTCGCGACATTCTCAATGGGCAACGCCGTCTCGGTGTCGCGCTCGATGACGGTACCGGTCGCGACCGCTCGCGCGAGCTGCCACTGGCTGAGCCCGGCGAACCCGGCAGCCACCACCAGGGCGAGCGCCAGCGCCGCGATCCAGCGCGGGCGGCGGGCGACCGTCCACACCGTCACTGTCTCGGTCATGGCCTCAATATTCCGCATCTCTCGTGCGCTCGGCCTGCGCATCTGACTGCAACATCGCCTGTTCGATCAGTCGGTCGGCTGCAGTGACGGCGTGCTCAGGATCCCCGGCATCGAGCCCGACGGTCGCCGCCTCGACCAGGGCGATATTCTCCTGCGCCATGACGGGATGCTGCTTGGCGGCGGCCTCTCTCTTCTTCTTCTTCTTGGTGCGCAGAATCACGGCGCCGATCTTCTCCGAATTGACCGCCAGTATCGGTCCGATGATCGACAACACCAGCACGTAGAGCCCGGCGAACGGCACGATTCGGCCGTCGAGGCCCCTGCTGATCGACAGTGTCGCGAGGATGAGCGCGAACTCTCCACGGTTCTGCAGGATGACCGCGGCGTTGATACCGGCCTGCGGTCCAAGCTTGTTGAGCCAGGCAACGAACTGGCCGGCAATCACATTGAGCAGCACCGTCATCACGACCGCGCCGGCCACCGGGAGGAACACGGTCGGAAATTGAGAGATATTGAGAGAGAGACCGAAGTTGAGGAAGAAGAAGGCGCCGAAGACATCCCGCATGGGCAACGAGAGGTTTTCAATCTTGGAGCGGTACCTGGTGGCGCCGAGCACGAGTCCGATCAGGAAGGCGCCGATCGCATCCGTGACGCCGAGCAGTTCGCCGATGCCGCCGAAGGTGACCGCGAGCCCGAAGAACAGGATGGTGAAGAGCTCATCATCCTTAGTACGGAAGAGTTTCGACACCCATTTACCGCCCCAGCGCGCGATGGTGAACATCACCACGAGGAACAGGAACGAGACCCCCAGTTTGCCGACCACCGGCCAGATGGCCGTCTCACCGCTGAGGACGACTCCCACAATGGCCAGGTAGATCGCGATGAAGATGTCTTCGACCACGGTCACACCGAGGATCATCGGCGTCTCGCGGTTGGGAAGCCGGTTGAGCTCGATGAGGAGCTTGGTGACGATCGCGCTCGATGAGGTAGCGGTGATGCCGGCGATGATGAGGGCCTCACGAGTACCCCAGCCGACCCAGAATCCGAAGGCGAGACCGACGGCCATATTCACCAGGATGTAGGACCCGCCGGAGACGATCAGCTTGCCGGCATTGCCGAAGAACTCGTCCTGGTCGAACTCGAGCCCGAGGTTGAACAGCAGCAGGATCAGTCCGAAGATCGCGATGAGCTCGATCTGACCCGAGTCGAATTTGAACGGGAACCAGCCCGTATGCGGGCTCGCTAACAAACCCACGAGCATATAGACCGGGATGGCCGGAAGGCCGATCAGCTTGCCCAACCTGCCGAACACGTACGCGATGAGGAGGAGCGCCCCGAGAATCGCGAGCTCTTCACCCAGATGCACGACTAGCCCCCGGGCGGTGCGTCGACGGGCGTCCTGGTGGCAAGGGCGAGCTCACCCGTGCGGTAGAAGTTGAAGGCCTTATTCACCTTCTCCGGGGAGCCGGCAACCACGAGGGTGTCGCCGGGAAAGACCTTGAAGTCGTCTGCCGGGGCTGGATTCGCCGACTCGCCCCGCACCACCGCGACCACCGTAAGGCCGACGACTCCGTGGGACGCGAGATTGCCGAGCTGCTGCCCGGCGATGTGGTCGTCGTAGTCCACGGTGAACCAGTCGATTGAGAGACCCGGGATCTGGTCGAGCTTGCCGAGACCCTCGGTGATGCGGGTGCCGCCGAGCAGTTCGGCGAGGGTGTGTGCCTCATCTTCGCTCAGGCGCAGGGAGACCTTACTGGCATCCGATCCGTCTTCCTCGTCGGCAAAAGTGATCAGGTCGCTGTGTCCGGAGCGGTGGGTTATGACGCCGGCCTTGCCGCCATCGGCGGTCACGAAGGTGTGGAGAACACCTACACCCGGGAGTTTGACCCGTCGGACATCGACCATTGTGCTGATCCTTCCAGGATCCGTAAAACCGATGGCCAGTCTACCGTTGCGCTCCCGGGCCACCCCCCGGCAGGTCGGATCGGGCGGGCGACGATGCCCTCGACAGCTACCTCACCGAGATGATGTCCGGCGCCTCAAGCCGCACGCGATCCGCCGACTCATCGTCGGGTTCGAGCTGGCTATCGCGCTCGGCCTGTACGCGTTTGAGGTAGTTGTTGGTCTCGCCCTCTACCTTCGCGGCATCCCAGCCGAGCACATCGCCCATGAGCTTGGCCGCGACCGGGGCTGCGGAGATTCCCCGATCCCAGGCTTCGATCGAAATGCGGGTGCGGCGCGCGAGCACGTCCTCGAGGTGCAGGGCGCCCTCGTGCGTTGCCGCATAGACCACCTCGGCCTCGATGTAGTCGTCGGCACCGGGCAACGGGGTGTTGAGCGAGGGCGTCTCGCGGATCAGGTCGAGCAGCTCATCCGTCATCACGCCGTAGCGGTTGAGCAGGTGCTCGATCCGCACCTTGTGCACGCCGAACGCCTTGGCGATCTTTGCCCGCTTGTTCCACGCCGCCTGGTAACCCTCCGCACCGAGCAGCGCGATGTCCTGGGTCACGCTCTTGGGCACGTTTGCGTCGAGCGCTGCTGCGGCGGCGTCGATCGCGTCCTTCGCCATGATGCGATAGGTGGTCCACTTTCCACCGGCGACGACGACAAGGCCCGGCACAGTGTGAGCCACAATGTGCTCCCGCGAGAGCTTCGAGGTCTGGTCCGACTCGCCGGCAAGCAAGGGGCGAAGGCCCGCGTATACGCCTTCCACGTCATCACGGGTGAGCTTCACCGCGAGTACCGCGTTCACATGCTCGAGGATGTAGTCGATGTCCGCCGCGGTCGCTGCGGGGTGCGATTTGTCGAGATGCCAGTCGGTGTCGGTCGTGCCGATCAGCCAGTGGCGACCCCACGGGATCACGAATAGCACGCTCTTCTCGGTGCGAAGAAGCAGTCCCATGCTCGACTGGAAGCGGTCACGCGGCACCACCAGGTGCACGCCCTTGGAGGCCCGCACCTTGAACTGGCCGCGCTCGCCCACCATCGACTGGGTGTCATCCGTCCAGACACCTGTGGCGTTGACGACCTGCTTGGCGCGGATCTCGAACCTCTCGCCGGTCTCGAGGTCGTGCGCCTTGACACCGACTACTCGCTCGCCGACCTTGACGAAACCTTCCACACGCACCCGACTGGCTACGTGGGCGCCATAAAAGGATGCCGTGCGTGCCAGGCTCGAGACATAGCGTGCGTCATCCACCTGGGCGTCGTAGTACGTGATGCCCCCGATCAGCGCGTCGTTGGAGAGGCTCGGAATGGAGCGCATCACCTGCGTCTTGGAGAGGTGGCGGTGGTGCGGCACGCCGGGCGGACGACCGCCGCTGTAGCTGAAGATGTCATAGAGCAGCATGCCCGCCCCGATGTAGAGACGCTCGATGACGCGCTTTTTCAGCGGGTAGAGAAAACGCACCGGCTTGACCAGATGAGGGGCGAGCCGCTGAAGCAGAAGGCCTCGCTCGATGAGCGCCTCACGAACGAGTCGGAAATCCAGCTGCTCGAGATAGCGGATGCCGCCGTGGACAAGCTTCGACGACCGACTGGAGGTGCCGCTCGCCCAATCCCGCGCCTCCACCATCCCGACGCTCAAGCCTCGGGTCACGGCGTCGAGGGCGCTGCCTGTTCCGACGATCCCACCCCCCACGACCAGGATGTCGAGTTCTTTCTCCCTGAGCGCGGTTATGGCATCAGCGCGCTCCTCCGGTCCCAGTTTCGTCGAGCGGGTAACCGTCTTGAGCCTGGCCATCTCTGCCTCCGTCAGTTGTGCGTCTTCGCACCTTCGGTGTTTCTTTTGGTCTCTACTTCTGGTAGGGCGCGACCACCACTTCGACCCGCTGGAATTCCTTGAGGTCGGAGTATCCGGTCGTCGCCATCGACCGACGCAACGCGCCGACGAGATTGACTGTGCCATCCGCAACTGTGGATGGGCCGAAAAGGATCTGTTCGAGCGGTGCGACCTGTCCGACCTCGACCCGGTTGCCGCGCGGGAATTCGCTGTGGTGGGCCTCGGTCCCCCAGTGCCATCCGCCGCCCGGTGCCTCGGTCGCGCGCGCGAGCGTCGACCCGAGCATCACGGCATCCGCCCCAACCGAGAAAGCCTTGGCGATGTCGCCGGAGGTACCGAGACCACCGTCGGCGATCACGTGCACATAACGCCCGCCGGATTCATCCATGTAGTCGCGGCGCGCGCCCGCGACATCCGCCACCGCAGTGGCCATCGGGGCGTGGATTCCGAGGCTCGCGCGGGTGGTCGACGCCGCTCCCCCGCCGAAGCCGACAAGCACGCCCGCCGCGCCGGTGCGCATCAGGTGCAGCGCGGGCGTATACCCTGCCGCACCACCGACGATCACCGGTACATCGAGCTCGTAAATGAACTTCTTGAGATTGAGCGGTTCCTGGTTCTTGGAGACGTGTTCGGCACTCACTGTCGTTCCGCGGATCACGAACAGGTCGACCCCGGCCTCGACCACCGTCTTGTGCAGTTCCTGCGTGCGCTGCGGAGAGAGGGCAGCAGCGACGGTGACACCGGAGGCGCGAATCTCTGCAAGGCGCGAGATCACGAGCTCCGGTTTGATCGGCTCCGTATAGATCACCTGCATACGGCGGATGGCGGCGGCGGGCGGAAGTGCCCGGATCTCCGCGAACATCGGCTCCGGGTCTTCGTAGCGCGTCCAGAGTCCCTCGAGGTCGAGCACCCCGAGGCCGCCGAGCTTGCCCATCAGTATGGCCGTGGCGGGGGATACAACCGAGTCCATCGGGGCCGCGATGAACGGGATGGAGAACTGGTACGCATCGATTCCCCAGTTGACGGATACATCCTGGGGATCTCGGGTGCGTCGACTCGGCACGATTGCGATGTCATCGAAGGCATACACCCGGCGAGCGCGCTTGGCACGGCCGATTTCTACGTCACTCACAGACCCAACCCTACCCGCGCTGCGTATCGGGGGGCAGCCCCTCGCGGTGGCAGCCGCGCGGTGGCCGCGCGGTGGCCGCGCGTCCTCGCGGAGGGGGACTCGCGGTGGCCGTACGGCGGCCGCGCGGTGGCCGCGCGTCCTCGCGGAGGGGGACTCGCGGTGGATGGCCTCGCGGCGGGAGATACGCACGCTCGCGGCGACCCTGCGTCCTCGCGGAGCGAGTCACACCTCCCGCTCTGAGGACGTAACCCCGCCGCGAGGTATGGCGGCGTCAAGCAGCATGCGTTCCAGCCGTGCCGGGGCCTCCACGTGCTCGGTGAGAATGCGAGTGATACCCACTTCCATCGCTCGCAACCTGTCCTCCCGTTTTTTCTCCCGCCAGACGACTTCGCCCGGGTTCCCGAGGGTGTATTCGGCGCGGGTGTATTTGGCTTTGCCATCGAATTCGGCGACTTTCCGCACCGAGCGCCAGAAGAAGTCCGGCTCCATTTTTCCCCGGGCGTCAAAGAACTCGACCTGCAACTCGGGAGCATCGAACCCGAGGAGGTGGATGACCGCTCGAGCCTTCGATTCACCAAACGAATCGGAGAGATGCGTTGAAAATGCCACACAGCGCTGAAGGTGACGGTTTCCGAAACGTGGATTGAGGCGGTGCAGCTCATCGACCAGCACCGTTTTATGCAGGGCACCCGGCCGCTTTCTCCATAGGACCCAGTCCAGAGAGCCGATCGCCTTCGCGAAGCTGTGAGTACGTGCCACATCGAGTGCGGTTCGCTCGATCGACGTCACCGAGAGGCCATCCACGACCTCAGTGGATGCTGTCCGAAAGCCGGCAGCGGTCTTCCTCACGCCCGGTTCGGATCTGCCACCCCCTCGCCACTCGTCGAGAATCGTGATGTCGAGGGGCCAGTCCTCGTCGATTGGCATTCCCCAGACGGCCGCGGCGGAAACGCCAGCGAGCGCCGTCGGCCGTGCCGTCACAGCGAGGGCAGCCCGCGCTCGGAGCACGTGCCGCTCGCGCGAGTCGGCACAGTCCCAGACGCCTCGAGTGACGAATGCGCCGCGTCGAAGCCGAACCAGGATGCCTCGCTCGGCGTCACGCCGAAGCCCGCGCGAATCACCGATGGCATCCCGCACCCGGTTGAAGAGGATGAGGCCGTTGTGGCTGAGAGCGTCGTAGTCCATGCGCAGAATCTGCCAGCACTCGGTGGGCCGTGCGGCTCGAATCTGTCGTTCTGGGAGTCCTCTTGATCATCCGCGGCCTGTCTAGGAGGGGATAGACCCTCGCGGACGGCGTTACAACTCCCTCCGGGAAGTCCACCAACCGCCGCGAGGGAGCGTATCCCCCGCCACCGGTAAACCCGACCCTCCGCAAACCCGCAAACCCGGTAACCGGCAAAACTGGAAACCTGGAAACCCGACCCTCCGCAAGCCGGCAAGCCGGCAAACCCGGTAACCCGCCGTCAGCGCCACCCCGCACCCTCGGGGCTAGCGCGAGTAGTTCGGCGCTTCGACCGTCATCTGGATGTCGTGGGGGTGCGATTCCTTGAGCCCGGCGGCGGTGATGCGCACGAACTTGCCCTTGGCCTTGAGCTCCGGGATGGTTCGGGCGCCGGTGTAGAACATCGACTGCCGAAGCCCCCCGAGAAGTTGGTACGCCACTGCGGAGAGCGGCCCGCGGTAGGGCACCTGGCCCTCGATGCCCTCGGGAATGAGCTTGTCGTCGGAAGGAACGTCGGCCTGGAAGTAGCGGTCTTTGGAATAGGAGGTCTTCTCCCCGCGGCTCTGAAGCGCGCCGAGCGACCCCATGCCGCGGTACTTCTTGAACTGCTTGCCGTTGACGAAGACCAGGTCGCCGGGGCTTTCGTCGCAGCCGGCGAGCAGCGATCCGAGCATCACGGTATCGGCTCCGGCGACGAGCGCCTTCGCGATGTC
>Ga0209512_1005373_pt1 | contig 10681 bp, 11 predicted proteins | sample frozenSSSSmetaG_FD_184142 | JGI IMG/M metagenome (GOLD analysis project Ga0209512, IMG submission 184142) | Glacier valley bacterial and archeal communities from Borup Fiord, Nunavut, Canada, to study Microbial Dark Matter (Phase II) -... | ecosystem: Environmental > Aquatic > Freshwater > Ice >... | reverse complement strand
ATATAACACAGATAAAACCTGGGTTGGCAGCAGTGTAGCTTTTTTTGAGCGATAAAAAGGAATCAAATAATTTAGCGGGTAATGATTATTTTATTTTACAAATAAAAATATAGAAATGAAAAAAGGCCCAGCAAGATTTGTTTACTTTCTTAATAAGTTACAGGTACTATTAGATAATGCAGCCAAACAAAAAAATCCAGCCCTGTGGCTTTATAGTAATGATGCCCGCACGCCGTTGTTTATGCTGGAAGGTTTGGCTAAGTTGTACACTCAAGTTCATAATAAAAAGAAATTTACCAAACTGAAAGAACAGTTTAAGTTATTGGAAGACACGCTGGGTGCAATTGACTATTATGATAACATAGCAAAAGACATTAGTAGCAATAAAAAAATACCTGCTTCGGTTATCGCTTATTTACAGGCACAAACAAGGGAAAAAATACAAAGTTTGAATGAAATACTTGTTGAAAAAGAATGGCTTTCACCAAGCTATAGCCGTATCAAAAAAATACAAAAAAAATTAAATGAAGCAGATTGGCTGGAAGAAAAAGAAGAGGTGAAAGCAATTAATGAATTTTATGGAGAGGCTATTTATGATATTACCGAGTTTATTCAAACCGAAGCTTATCATTTTAATAATATAGAAGCAGATGTACACGAGCTTAGACGCAAATTACGCTGGTTAAGTATTTACCCGCAGGCTATCCGGGGCAGCATACAATTAACCAAAAATAAAATAACTCCAAAACACTTGTCAAAATATCTTACTAAAGAAATTACTACTTCTTTGTATAATAAAATGCCGGATGCAGGTGACAGCATTTATTTTTTAATGCTGGAGCAAAACTATTATTACTCCCTCAGCTGGATGATTGCAGCACTGGGGAAAATAAAAGATAAGGGTTTGCACACTGTTGCCATAAAAGAAGCTTTGCAACAAAACGCTGGTTTGGCTGACGCAGAAGCTTTAAGAAGGACTTATCAACTTTTAGGTACAAGACAACCAAAGTTGGAGGTTTTACTCAAGGAGGCTGCCACTATTAGTAAAGTTTTTTTTACTGAACAGAATCTTGAAAATTTAGTGGTTGGAATTAAAACAACAAAAAAAATTAGCAAAAATTCAGCAGATGGCAACAAAAAACCCCAATAAAATTATTGGGGTTTTAATTTATACTTTTGCTTTAGCAGGTACTTTTTTCTTTACTTTTTTTAAAGCTGCTTCCACGGCCTTGCTAAGTTCATCATAAGTTACTTTACCTGTAAATCGTTCTCCGTTTACAAAAAATGTAGGAACGTCTTTCACACCCCGATTAATCCCTTCCCTCATATCTCCCTGTACTTGCCATCCATAGGTAGCGTTTACCAATTCATCCAAAAAACGTTTATTCTGTACACCTGCTTCCCTGCTATGCAACTTTAAACTGGTAGTTCCCAGGTTTCTGCGGTTTGCAAAAAGAATGTTGTGCATTTCCCAAAATTTTCCGTCCTGAGCTGTTGCTACTGCAGCTTCCCCAGCTTTTAAACTGCGTTGATGAATATTTGTCATTGGAAAATGACGAAAATTAAATCTCACTTTTCCTTCATATTCTTCTAACAACTGTTTTACAACTTCGTTAGCTTTTGCACAAACTTCGCTTTCATATTCTCCAAACTCTTCTAATGTTACAGGTGCGTTAATATCCCCAACAAATACATCTCTTGGTTCTATAATTTCTACCACCTCTTTTTTAAATGCCATAATATATAATTTATTTTATGTCATAATCCACATTTACTTACCTGGTTTATGACTTGTTATTATAACCAATCCTGAAAGTTAATTGTTGTAATTTTTTTTAATATAAAGTAACAACAGGATAATTGCGTAATTTATTGAAGGTAATATTTTTTGCCTTTTTATCTTTACCATTTAAGGATATTTCCTTCACAGATTATCCACAATCCTACTAATCAAGTACTTAGTTTTGTATTTGCTCATTAAATAACTATAAATTAACCAATTTTCACAGCTTTGGTTTTGCCTTTTTCAGCTATTGCCTCATTTCTAAAAACCACCACCCCATCAAAAACATCTACTAAAACAGGCTTTTCTTTGTCGATATCTCCTGCCAAAATCCGTTTACTAAGCTTATTTATAATTTCTTTTTGAATCAGCCTTTTTAAAGGCCTTGCTCCAAATTGAGGGTCATATCCATTTTCAGCCAGGTAGTCTAAGGCATAATCGCTAAACTCAAGCTGAATACCATTTTTAGCTACCAGTTCCTTTAGATTATCTAATTGTATGCCAATAATACCCTTAATTTCCTTTTTCATCAGAGGCTGAAACATAATCACTTCATCTATCCTGTTCAAAAATTCGGGCCTTATTGTTTGTCTCAATAAACTGATTACTTCTGCTTTTGTGCTTTCAACTACCTGTTCTTTGTTGCTTTCGTCTACTTTTTCAAAATTTTCCTGAATAATCTGGCTTCCCATATTACTGGTCATAATTATAATGGTGTTCTTGAAATTTACCACCCTCCCTTTGTTGTCTGTTAAACGGCCATCGTCCAATACCTGTAACAATACATTGTATACATCCGGATGCGCCTTTTCAATTTCATCTAATAAGACAACACTATAAGGTTTACGCCGTACTGCCTCAGTTAACTGGCCACCTTCCTCATATCCCACATATCCGGGAGGTGCCCCTACTAACCTGCTGACAGAATGCTTTTCCTGGTATTCACTCATATCAATCCTGGTCATCATACCATCATCATCAAATAAATAGTTTGCCAATGCCTTCGCCAACTCAGTTTTACCTACACCTGTTGTACCTAAAAATATAAATGAACCAATTGGTTTTTTAGGATCCTGCAACCCGGCCCTGCTTCTGCGAATGGCATCACTTACGGCTTCAATGGCTTCATCTTGTCCAACCACTCTTTTGTGTAATTCTTGTTCCAGGTGTAACAATTTTTCTCTTTCACTTTGCAACATTTTCATAACCGGGATTCCTGTAGCTTTTGCTACACTTCCAGCAATATCTTCAGCATCCACTTCTTCTTTCAGCAAACGTTTTTCACTAATGTCATCCAGTAATTTGGTTTGTTCTTCAATAATTTTTTCCTGCTCCTGAACTTTTCCATATCTTATTTCTGCAACACGACCATAGTCCCCTTCTCTTTCTGCTTTTTCGGCAGACGCTTTCAAATTTTCAATTTCGCTTTTTGCAGATTGTACTTTTTCAACTACTTCCTTTTCCTGCTGCCATTTTGCTTTAAAGGTATCACGCTGCACAGATAGATTACCTATTTCTGAATTCAGTTCCTTTAATTTAGCTGTATCATTTTCTCTTTTGATTGCTTCTCTTTCAATCTCTAACTGGCGAATCTGTCTTTCCAGTTTATCCAGTTCTTCCGGCATTGAATTCATCTCCAACCTTAGTTTGGCTGCACTTTCATCAATTAAATCAATGGCCTTGTCAGGTAAAAAACGATCTGTAATATATCGGTGCGATAATTCTACTGCAGCAATAATGGCTTCATCTTTAATTAATACATGGTGATAAGATTCATATCGGTCTTTTAAACCCCTCAGTATAGAAATAGCATCTTCAACACTCGGTTCATCAATAATTACTTTTTGAAAACGACGCTCTAATGCCTTGTCTTTCTCAAAAAATTTTTGATATTCACTCAGTGTGGTTGCACCCACTGCTCTTAACTCTCCTCTTGCTAAAGCAGGTTTTAAAATATTGGCTGCATCCATTGCCCCATCACCTCCTCCAGCACCTACAAGTGTGTGAATTTCATCAATAAATAAAATAATATCACCATCGCTTCCCGCAACTTCTTTTACTACCGATTTTAATCTTTCTTCAAACTCTCCTTTATATTTAGCTCCAGCAATTAACTGGCCCATATCCAATGCATAAATAATTTTTGATTTCAAATTTTCCGGCACATCGCCATTTACAATTCGTATGGCCAAACCTTCTGCTATTGCAGTTTTACCAACACCCGGCTCACCTACTAAAATTGGATTGTTCTTGCTTCTTCTCGATAAAATGTGAAGCGTTCTCCGTATTTCTTCATCCCGTCCTATAACCGGATCTAGTTTGCCGGCCCTTGCCATTTCATTTAAATTCTTTGCATATTTGTTTAACGCATTGAATTGCGTTTCGTCTGTTTGGGAAGAAATAGTTGAACCTTTACGAAGTTCTTTAATTGCTGCAATCAAACCTTTTTCTGAAAGGCCTGCATCCTTCAACAATTTAGCGCTGTTATCATTTCCCTGCAAAATGGCTAGCAACAAATATTCTACACTTACAAATTCGTCTCCAAAAGTTTTTAAAGCACCAGTGGCTCTTAACACCACACTATTCATATCCCTGCTTACAGATTGAGCAGGTTCTCCACTTTGCACTTTTGGTAATTTTTGAAGACTCTCATCAATTTTAATTTCAATAAAACTTGTATTGACGTTGTTTTTCTTTAATAAAAATTCAATAGGCGAATCTTCTTCGCTTAACAGAGCTTTTAGCAAATGTTCGATTTCAATAGTAGGATTTTTATTATTAAAAGCCAGTTGCTGTGATTGAGCAATGACTTCCTGTGCCTTAATGGTAAAATTATTCAGGTTCATATATAGATAATTATATTAATGGTTAATTAGTTTTTTTAAAAGCTTATCAATGATAACTTTACTCCTAATTGGTAGCAATCCTGTTAAGAATGTTTAATAAGAAATTAAGTTAAAAAAAAGTACTGCTTTTGATTATTTTATTTCGAATAGCTTTATATAATAGTCAAATCCTTATCCAATTTAAAATGTAGGAAATTATGTCGCATATAAATAAATCAATCTGCCTAAAATTCATGCTGGCATTGAGTTTACTGCTAGACTGTCTGTTTGGTAAAAGCCAATATAATTTTACTGAGGTTGATAAACTGCTAATAGCCAACCAAAAGACACTTGGCAATAACCTGGTAGCTTTGATTTATAAGAATGGCCAAATAATATACCAAAAGCAATTAGGCGATTTTACAATAAAAAGTAAAGCTCCTGTTGCCAGTTGTAGTAAATGGCTTACTGCTGCATTGGTAATGACTTTTGTTGATGAAGGCAAAGTTTCTTTGGATGACAGGGTGAGCAAATTTTTACCCATATATGAAACTTATGGAAAATCTTATATTACCATCCGGCAGTGTTTATCTCACTTAACAGGTATTAACGATAATCAAAAAACCTTAGTTAAAATATTTGAGCGTAAAAAATTTGAATCATTGGAAGATGAAGTAAATTCTTTCGCAAAAAGAGAGATTGCCAATAACCCAGGCACTTCTTTTTTTTATGGTGAGATAGGATTAAATATTGTCGGCAGAGTTTTGGAAGTTATCAGCAAAAAGAAATTTGAGGCTTTGATGAAGCAACGGATTTTTAACCCGCTGAATATGAGAAGCAGCTCTTTTATTGGTGAAGAAGATGCAATAAATCCTTCGGGAGGAGCTTTCTCTTCACCTACGGATTACATGAATTTTTTAACCATGATTTTGAATAAAGGAACTTTTATGGGTAAGCGAATTTTAAGTGAATCTGCAATTACACAAATGCAAACTACACAAACGAACAACATTCCGAAAAAATATATTCCTAAAACTGCAGAGGGCGCTAATTATGGTTTAGGAGAATGGATACAGGAAGCGGATGCAGCTGGCAACAGCACTGTTTTGAGTTGCCCTGGCTTATTTGGCACGTGGCCATACATTGATAAATGCAGGGGCTATGCCTGCATTATATTTGTTCAGAATTTATTAAGTGAGCAAAAAAAAGATATTTATTTAGCACTAAAAAAATCCATCGATGAGCAAATACCTTCAGGCTGTAACTGAGGTAAAATAAAATCATTTTCCTTTTATGCCGCAACCTGAAAAAAATACATTATTTATAAAACAGTTTGCTGCCAAATTGGGTTTTGATTATTGCGGCATTGCAAAAGCAGAATTATTAAGTGATGATGCCAAAAGACTGGAAAGCTGGCTGAACAAGGGGATGCATGGCAGTATGCAATACATGGAAAATCACTTTGATATGCGAATTGATCCCCGAAAGTTAGTACCGGATGCCAAATCTGTTATCACTTTATTGCTGAATTACCTGCCAGAACAGGAACAGAAAATCACGTCGCCAAAAATTGCCAAGTATGCTTTTGGAAATGATTACCATCAAGTGATAAGAGAAAAACTAAAATCGTTTTTAGAAGAAATAAAGCTGGCTGTTGGTGAAGTAAATGGCCGTGGATTTGTGGACAGTGCGCCAGTATTGGAAAGAAGCTGGGCCCAGAAAACAGGTTTGGGATGGATAGGTAAAAATGGAAACCTCATAAATAAGCAAAGCGGTAGTTTCTTTTTTATTGCAACACTGATTGTAGATCTTGAACTTGAATATGATGATGCTTTTGCAAAGGATTATTGCGGCACCTGTACCAGGTGTATTGACAACTGCCCTACAGAAGCTATACTGCCGGATAAGGTTGTTGATGGCAGTAAATGCATCTCTTACTTTACTATTGAACTAAAAGATGCATTGATACCTGATACAATGAAAGGTAAATTTGATAACTGGATGTTTGGTTGTGATGTATGCCAGGATGTTTGTCCTTGGAATCGTTTTAGCAAGCCCACCACCGAAATAAAGTTTACATCCATTCCTGCCATTTTAAATTTTACCAACAATGATTGGCAAGAATTGACAGAAGAAAATTTTAAACTGATTTTTAAAAACTCACCAATAAAAAGAAGCAAATTTGCGGGCATAAAAAGAAACCTGACCTTTATTAAAACGAAGAATTAAATTTTATACTGATTCTTCTAAACTTGTAATGATAGCTATCCACAGGCGAATCAAATCACCCAACTGCCGGGCATCAAGATTTACAATTGGGTTTTCGTCTGATACAGGATGCAGCGGCATTTCTGCAAATACCATTTCTTCCCTGTATCGCTTGTTTTTCTTTAAATAATTTAGTGCTGTTGTTACCATAATCCTCCTTATCCATGCACCTAGTTCGCCTGTAAATCTATACTTGCTTAAATGAATGAATACTTTGATAAAACCTTATTGTAAAACATCTTCAGCATCTTTCACCGACTTGGTATAGCGATAACAAACTCCTAACATAGATGGCGCAAAGTATTCGTACAATTGCTTTTGGGCAACCGGCTTGTGTTTAAGGCAGTCTTTTACCAATGCTGTATAATCCATCATATATTAGAATATATGTGACAACTAATTATTGTGAAGGGTTGCATTGAAATCGCAGACTCTCTAAAGGAAGCTATTTTAAGACGGTGCTAATCTGCACTTAAAAAAGTTTTAGCATACAATATTAGTTGAACCTGTTGCAAGTAAATAAATATAGCAGCACCAAAGGAAGTGTTCAAAATAGCTAAAAAGTACAAGAGAGTGACACAACAATTTCCCAGCTAGCTTCTTTGCCCGGACAATAATTTAAAAAAATTATGGCGTGTTTTCAATAAAATCCTTTAAGCCATTTAAAGCCGCATCGTAACCGGGGCCGGTTATTTTATCAAGAAAAATGGCGTAAAATTTTTCCCATGGATACCAGTGGAGTTTTGTGAGTGCTCTCCACTCTACCCTTACTTCGCTGGAAGTTTTAATTGGAGTAATAGTAATAGCATTTTCAATATCATTTTCACCCTGAGATTGCAAAATAAATTTTATGGACGTAGTGTCTGCATCTGTAATTAACAGGTGGGTAGTTTTATTGTTGTATACGATATCACAAACTGTATTTTTACCATTAGAATTAACAGTAAAAATGATAGTGGCTACACCTTTTTTAAAAATAGGATGCCAGTTTTTCCAATTTTGTAAATCAGCTATTTGCTGATAAAGTTTATCTGTAGTTGTATTATTAATTACCGTTGTCCTAATTACCCTTACATTAGAAGTGATTAATAAAGAAAGCAGCGTTACAATAATAAAGAGGCCTGTTATCCCAAAAAGAAATGCTTTTATAAATCGTATCATTTTATTCCCATTTAAAAACTTTTACTGCAACCGCATATACAACTACACCCCATATTAATAAAATACCAATTTCACTTTTTACGTCCCATAAGTTTTGTCCTTCAAAAGCTACTGCACGCATGGCTGTGTTAAGATGCGTAAGCGGCAATGCTTTTGAAATTGGCTGTAGCCATTTTGGAAAAGCCTCCACAGAAAAAAATGTACCTCCCAATAAGAATTGGGGTAAGGTGAGTAAATTAGCAAAAGGAGGAATACTGCTATCACTTGTTGCAAGTCCGCTTACTATAAAACCCAGTCCCATAAAGACGATTAAACCAATAAAACTTAATACAAGCATTTCTAATAATGTTACTACTCCATTAATTAATGTGAATCCAAAAAGAAATCTGCCCGCCACAATGATAACAATTGCCGTAAGCATTTGAAATATTACCCTTGCTAAACCTTCGCCTAAAATAATATAGGTGCGGCTGATGGGCGTGGCAAAAAACCGTTTTAATACAAGGGTATTTCTTAAATTAAAAAACATAAACGCAACACCAAACACACCAGAACTTAATAATGAAAAACCTAGTTGCCCTGGTAATATAAAATCGATGGTTTTATATTCCCTTATTTCTTTTACGTCTCTTTTATAATCAAAATCCGCCACGGCGTAAGTTGGTCTGTTAGCAAATTTTTGGTTACTTATCTTGTTTACTATATTATTTATTACTGGCATAAACTGCGGCCATTGATCGTTGCTGGCTGTTGTGGTGGAGATACTGTATGTGTACGCCGGTATTGCGGTTGCATTCTTTATTATAGTAAATACCCCGGTTATCTTTCCTTTCTCAAGGCTACTATTTAGTTCTTTTTCATTTTCAAAACGTATAATTTTTATCCTGTTGCTGGTTTTTATTGAATCAAACAAAGCATTTGTGGTATCGCAATTTTTAGCCAATGCAATTTTATAAACTGGCATACCGCCATTATTACCAATAAAACCAAATACCAGGATAAATACAAAAGGAAAAACAAAACTAAAAATTACTGCTGATGGGCTTCTAAAAATTGATTTTAGGCTTGCTTTAGTAATGGCCAACATGGCCTTAATCTGACTGTATTGTTGCATTAAAAATGTAATTTGAGGCGTAAAGCTATTTGTAAAAAGGGTGTAAAAAAAATTTGAAATTAGCGACAAGTGACGTACATTTGAACGACAAAAGACGCATTTATGGAAAAGAACATAAAAACTAAAAAAGCAAGCCCGTATGCACAGGTTAGTAAAGTTACAAAAACTGAAGAGCCCGAAGTTGTTTACAACAGAACAGTAAAAGTAATTCCTTCTATAAAAAATTACACCTATAACGAATTTAAAAAAGTTGCCGATAAAACACCTTTTACACAAGCTGAATGGGCCTCCATATTACATGTTAGCGAACGCACGCTGCAACGATATGCAAAAAACAACAGTAGTTTTGCTCCTATCAATGCAGATCGTGCCATACAAATTGCCAACCTAATCAATGAAGGAAAAAAAACCTTTGGTAAAACAGCACTTTTTTATCAATGGCTAAAAAGAAAACCATTAATGCTGGAAGGTTCACTTTCTTTTGAATCTTTAACAACCACCCATGGTATTCAACTGGTGTTAACCCAATTAGGAAGAATTCAACACGGTATACTTGCATGATCGTTTACAGGCTTGCTTCCGAAATGTATAAAGATGACCTATCCGGCAACGGTGCAAAATTGTTTGGTGGCAGATGGAATTCTGTGGGATTACCTGTTTTATACACGACAGAAAATATTTCATTGGCCGTTTTGGAAATATTGGTAAGGGCTGATATGCAAACAATTCCATTAACCTATCATCTTATAAAAATAGATGTCCCTGATGCAATACAATCACTATCCATAATTACTGGCAAATTAAAAACAGCCTGGAAAGATGATCTTGGCTATACACAATGGATGGGAGATGAATTTATAAAATCAAATAAACTTTTACTGCTTAAAGTTCCTTCTGCTATAGTGGATGAAGAAAATAATTACATTTTAAATCCAGTTCATGGCGATTTCAAAAAAGTAAAAATCAGTGCCGTTAAAAAATTCCAATTTGATAAAAGATTGTTTTTAAAAGATGAATAAAACCTACCTCCTTCTTGGCAGCAATATGGGTAACAGTCAACAGCAATTATCCATTGCTATAAAAAATATTACCCAAAAAATTGGTGCTGTTATCCGCAAAAGTAAATTGTATACAACAGCAGCATGGGGTAATACAAATCAACCCGATTTTTTAAATCAGGTAATTGTTGTTGAAACAAAACATACAGCCCTACAAACTATCAAAACTATATTAGGCATTGAAGAAGAAATGGGCAGACTACGAACAAAAAAAAATGCACCTCGTATTATTGATATTGATATTTTATTTTTCAACAAAGAAATTATTACTGAAAAAATACTAACTGTTCCGCATGCCGAAATTCAAAACCGGCGGTTTGTATTGATTCCGCTAAATGAATTGTCACCTAATTTTAAACATCCAGTTATAAAGAAAACCTTACATCAATTATTAGTTAACTGTTCCGATACGCTGGATGTTAAAAAGTTTTAATTGTTCAACTGGTTATTCAACTTACATTCGGCATTGTAA
>Ga0209512_1005369_pt1 | contig 10689 bp, 4 predicted proteins | sample frozenSSSSmetaG_FD_184142 | JGI IMG/M metagenome (GOLD analysis project Ga0209512, IMG submission 184142) | Glacier valley bacterial and archeal communities from Borup Fiord, Nunavut, Canada, to study Microbial Dark Matter (Phase II) -... | ecosystem: Environmental > Aquatic > Freshwater > Ice >... | reverse complement strand
TTTTTACCTGCTTCCGTTGTTTGGGTGTTCATGTTTTCACGGTCGAATGTGGCACCGATCCTGATTTGAGAGGCGTTTATTGGGATCAGCCAGTTACCGTAGTTTATAATTTTGTTGGGCAATTTGACCGTGTGGTTAAGCGTTAAAATCTCCCCTTTGACTGGTTGAAAAGGAAGTCCTGAAAACCAGGGATTTTTGGTTGCCAGATATCCTTCACAAAAAATGATCTGTTTTGGAAAAGTGTCCCTCCACTGTAAGATAGGGCTAAGTTCTATTTCCCGGTAGTCAAATTCGGCAAGCTGGTAACTGTTTCTTGAAATCAAAAACGTCTTCAGGCAATCCAAAAGAGGCCGGGTTAATAAGTAGCCGGTTTGTTTTTGTTCCAGGTAACCGAAAGGTGTTGCAAAATCACCGGTTGAGTTGGCCTTCGGGCAGATATTATTGAGGTAAGCCTGGTAGTCAGGATCGGTAACTCTTTTTTCTGCTGCATTTAATTCATTTTCGCTGCTGAAAATCCGCATCATTGGCTTTCCTACAAAAAACTCTTGTTGAAAAAGCGTTGAGAGTTCTGAATAACAACTTCTCGCTGCGGGTAGCAGCGTATCCACTTCAACTGATTTTACAAATCGCATGCCTGTTACCGGGTTAATCAGTCCGGCTGCTATCTGTGAGGCATTCTCCACGCCATTATCGACAACGAGGACGGAGCAACTGCGTTGCATGAGTTCCCAGGCCAGCAGGCTGCCGGCCAATCCCTGTCCTATGATTAGAAAGTCGATCCTCATTTGCCAAAGATACAATTTGAATTGGTTCGATACGGGAAACGGAGAAGTGAGTGCATATCATACAATGATTGTCTCAAAATTCTTCCCTAACCACTTAGCAAGCAAGGGAACTCAAATATTTATTTAATATATTTACAATCCGAAACACAGCTTGTCTAAATATATTATCATCGGTTATATCCCCTTTCACACTATGAAAATCAGCATCTTCATCGTCATGTTATCCTTTGGCTTAATGGCTAAAAGTCAGGAGCCTATGAAAATTACTGTTCAGAATTCAGCATCCTATCGCTGGCTCAATAAGGAGGTAAAAGAGAGCCGGCTTTTGGATAATATGGAAACTTCAGGTCGTTGGGAACCATTCACAGTCGGCGCGATCGCTGTAGTCGATGCGAGGGTCACTGCCAGGATTGAAGAATCAAAAAGACAAGTAACCCGGACGAGCTACTCCCATGATCAGTCTCACAGTGGACAGCGGTCTCTTTTGATGAAGTTACCCACAAAAATGGAAGGTCCGGGGCCTCAAAGTGGTCGCGGTTGGGGGAGAGCTGGCGTGATACGGAATTTTGAAAATGAGGATTTGAGCAAATTCAACAGGATTTCTTTATGGATTTATCCTGATTGTCCGGGTTATTATCAGGATTGGCTCGAGATGAGGCTCTTCAATGAGGGGAGTGAGAAACTTCCTGCGCTGTTTGCACAGGAAGGTGAAAATACGGTTTTGTTACGAAACGGGGAGTGGAATCATGTGGTTTGGGAAATTGGGAACGTGGCGCGTGACAAAATATCAAAACTTGAAATCTCCTCATGGATGCCTGGAAGCGAACCCGAGGCAACCGACAGCGTGGCTTATTATTTGGATGATTTGGTGTTGGAAAAGGTTGACCCCGATTATACAGAAGGATGGGAGGTCTGGCCTGGGCGAATATCCTTCAGCCATACAGGTTATCAGGCTGGGGCGTCAAAAAGTGCAGTTGCGAATAATTTGATAGCTAATGATTTCAGTCTGGTTGATCTTGAATCGGGTAAAACAATACTTAGCAAACCAATTCAAAAAGTTGCAACCCACCTGGGAACTTTTCAGGTATTTGATTTCTCCGAAATTCAAAAAGAGGGTTCCTATGTTCTTAAAGCAGGTGAAACGGTTACGCAACCTTTTCGTATTGATTCGAATGCATGGGAAGCCACGATCTGGAAAGCGCTTAATTTCTATTATTCCGAACGTTGCGGGACTCCGATTCCGGGTGTACATGGCACATGTCACCGCGACTGGACCTGCATTCATGGTGATAAAAGCATCGTTATTAATGGCGGGTGGCACGATGCCGGGGATTTTACCCAAGGACTCGGCAATACAGGTGATGCCGTGTATGCGATGTTCAGCCTGGCAGAGAAGATGCACGCGAGAGGGGATAACCCGAAATTGTATGATCGACTTCTGGAGGAGGCGCAATGGGGTCTTGACTGGATTCTGAAAACCAGTTTTAGCGATGGCTTCCGAAATGAAGGGTCGATTAACAGCCGCAGAACCAACGGTATCATTGGTGATTACGATGATATTACTTCAACAGCAAGAAATTCACCGAGAACTAATTTCGTGGCCGCTGCATCAGAAGCAATCGCTTGCCAGGTTCTTAAAGAGAAAGATGAAAGGCTGGCCGCTTATTCGTTGAAAATGGCGAAGGCTGACTGGCAATTTGCAATTGACAAGCTGAATTTTAAAGAGGAATCATCTTCTAATGATGTTTTTACCGGTTCTTTTGATTCGGGGAATGTGATACATGAACTTGCATCAGCAGGCATTTTAGCGTCCGTAGAGTTGTGGCGCGCTACAGGAGAAGCGCTTTATGCGGCAAAAGCTACCGAACTGGCCAACGTTATTCTTGAGTCACAACAGCGCAAACTTCCCGACTGGGAAATTCCAATAACCGGCTTCTTTTATACAAGTCCGACGAAAGAACATATTCTACATTACTGCCATCGTGGTCATGACCAGGAGCCAATAGTTGCGCTTACTCAGCTATGCGAAGCTTTCCCTGATCATCCGGATTGGATGAAATGGTATTCGGCAGTGACATTACATTCGGAGTATTTGAAGGCAATTGCCAAATATACTGAACCCTATGGCGTTCTGCCGGCATCAATTTATACCGATAAGGAATACCTCCAGGTACCTGTTAGCCGACAGGAGTCATTCTGCAAGCAGGTTTTAAATGGAATTCCTTTAGGTAAAGGGCATTACCTGCGGATTTTCCCGGTATGGATGGACTACCGGGGCCATTTTGGAACCATTTTACCCAAAGCTCTATCGCTCAGCAATGCTGCCCGTCTCAGAGGCGACCCCGAATCAGTTAAACTTGCACAACACCAATTGGAATGGGTTGTTGGCAGAAATCCATTTTCGCAAAGTACAATGTATGGCGAAGGATACGATTTCAGCCCTTTGTATACGCCTTGCTCCGACGATATTGTGGGGGCGCTTCCGGTTGGAATTCAGACGCGTGGCGATAACGATGTGCCCTACTGGCCGGTGCAGAGTACATGGACCTACAAAGAAGTGTGGACGCACCCTGTAACGCAATGGATTTGGTTGATGCGCGATCAGGAAGGGCCTGCGCTCGTGAAGGGAAAAGCTGACAGTAAGGTGGAATTTAAGAATTTAACTTCCGGACAAATAACAGTTATAGAATCTGATTCGCAAGGTCTGTTTAATGCAGCATTGCCGGAAGGAAGGTATGTTGTAAAAAGTGGTGATGTTGAACAGTCCGTTTCATTTCTTCCTGCCGGAAGTTATCAGCTGGACCTTCGAAAAGAAGAGGCGTTTAGTTTCGAAGTCTCAAAACAGTCATCAGGTAAAGGGATCGTCACTATAACTTTAAAAGTTCAGGGAAATGGCAGTCACCAATTTACCGTAAGATCAAACAATCTGACAATTAAGGATGCAACTAAGAAAATAGACCTTCAGCCGGGTGCAAACCTGACGCTGAAATGGCAATGCAAAATAAACGCAATGGATGAGCCATGGGTTGCAGTCGTAGTTCCAGATAATGACCTTACCCATAAAAAAGAACTTACGGGAGCTGTTTGGGAGAAGTAAGCCAAGAGTTGAAAAATAACTTTATGATCCCTGCAGCTTACCAGATTATGAAATTATTTCAGAAGATATCATTAAGAATATGCAAGCAGGTCTTGAGTGCGTTAAGAAATCGATAAAACTCATTGGCATTATAACAACCTCAGCTTTCAATGCGGATCGCATTCAATTTATCAATTTTGAAAATGGAAATGCTATATTTGAAGTGGCTTCCTTCAAATCAGCTTATAAATTAAATGTCTCAAAAAGATACAGTAATGAAACAATTGACAAAAATCAAAAGTGTAATCAATAAGAATCCATCTATCCTTCTATTGCTAAGCATATTTGTGCTTTATTCATTTACCCGTTCCGAAAGCGTCCAGGGGAATTTGGAGAAAAGCAATAGTCACCCCAAAATTGTAAACATCATTAATTTCATTCGGTTACTCGAACCGCGGGATGCTAAAATTACGGAAGAAGTGCTGTATGAAACAGTGGTTAAGCAAATTGAAATGATGAAAAAGTACAAGCTTGGCGGCACCTTTTTGTTACAGTACGATGCCTTGATTGATCCACGGTATCAAAAGCTGTTAAAGAGCCTGCCCGACAATTCTTTCGAAATAGGCGCCTGGTGGGAAATCCCCCAACCTATGGTAGAAAAGGCCGGACTCAAATGGCGGGGCCGGTATCCGTGGGACTGGCATGCTGATATTGGGTTCTCAACGGGTTATACGCCGGAAGAACGGGAGAAGCTGGCCGATGTTTATATGAGCGATTTTAAACAGATATTTGGTTACTATCCGAAATCGGTTGCTTCGTGGTTTATTGATGCCCATACCTTAAATTATCTATATCAAAAATATAAGATCGTAGCTTCCGCTAACTGTAAAGACCAGTATGGTACTGACGGTTACACGATGTGGGGAGGCTATTGGAACCAGGCATACTACCCAAGCAAAATAAATTCTTACATGCCTGCCCAGAATGAAAGCAACCAGATCCCTGTACCTATTTTCCGGATGCTTGGAAGTGATCCTGTTCGTCAGTACGATACCGGTCTTGGATCAGACAGGCAGGGCGTAATTACTCTTGAACCCGTTTATAAAGATGGCGGTGGAGATGCTGCCTGGGTTAACTGGTATTTTAAAGAGTTTGTCGAGGGGAAAGCTATGGAATATGCCTATGTTCAGGCAGGACAGGAGAATTCGTTTACATGGGATGCAATGTCAAAAGGTTTTGAAATACAACTGCCGCTGATTGCACGTTTGAGGGATGAAAAGAAAGTAACCGTTGAAACCCTGGCGGAGTCAGGTAAATGGTTTCGCGAACACTATAAAACCACCCCGGCAACCTCAGTTACTGTGAATGAAGATTTAAAAGGTAGTGACCGTAAAACGGTATGGTTCAATAGCAGGTTTTACCGGATTAATTTATTGTGGGAAAATGGCAACCTGCGCATTCGCGACATTCATTTATTCGATGAAAAATTCCAGTCAGCTTACTTCGCTAAAAAAGCCACAAGCAACGAATGTTCTTTTTTTACACTTCCATTTGTGGACGGATATATCTGGAGCACACCTCAAAAAATTGCAGGTCTCAGATTGATGGCAATTATAAACGGAAAAGAAACATTGATAGAAGGTAAAGATCCAACGATAACGGATTCCATATCCGGGAAACTGCACATATCCTGGCCGCTAAAGTCGTTTGACGGAACACTTGTGATGGACATTGACGAACGACAGATTAAGATGAAATTTGAAGGTGACAAATCAATCGACTGGTTTCTTGATATGACCACTGCAGATAAACTAAAATTACCATTTAAAAAGATAAGCGCCAACCGGATTGATTGTGAGTTTGATGTTATGAAATATGCAGTTACAGCTACGAAAGGTTCTTTTTCGGTACCAGGGGATGGAATAATTTTCAGAATGAAGCCGGAGAAGAACACTTTGATACTGAGATTAACAGAGTAAAATAGTGCCATATCAATGGTAGATAAGGGTATTTTCATCAAAGTCCATATCATCCGATAATGTAATCAATTTGGTTAGAGCAGACTCTAAATCACTACCGAAATAAAAATGCTATGATTTACAGCAAATTAAGATTAGCTTTTCTTTTTATTGTAATTGTTCTGAGCAATGTTCCAGTCATTGGACAGGATCTGGATTCTTTAAAAAGTTCATTTATTTCCCCTCCCGATTACGCCAAACCGCGTGTGTACTGGTGGTGGCTTTTCAATAGGGTCGATAAAGAAGGAATTACGCGTGATTTAGAGGAGTTTAAAGCCAAAGGGATTAGTGGTGTGAACCTGATTTGTACCGGGGGATATGCAGGAAAGGCACCTCTACTTGGTGTCAAATATCAAAGCCCCGAGTGGTGGGAACTCTTCCGTTATGCGGTCAAAGAGGCCACGCGGCTTAACATTGAGTTTGGCTTCAACCTCTCCGCAGGCGGCTGGACGATGGAGGGCCCTTGGGTAACAAAGGATAACGCGATGAAGAAGGTTGTGTCAGCTGAACTGAGCGTTTCAGGGCCAACTAAATTCTCAGGGAAACTGCCTCAGCCCGAAACGGTCGATGGCTATTATCATGATATTTGGGTACAGGCGTTCCGGGTACTTGGCAATACGAAAAATATTGATCCGTCATCGGTCATCGATCTGACAGATCGGTTGAAACCCGACGGTCAGCTTGACTGGGACGTGCCGAAAGGACAATGGGTAATTTTGCGGAATGGCTACACGCTGACCGGACATCTATGGAGTAAGTGGTACGCCTATCCCGCTGCTCCACAAGCTGACACGTTCGAGGGGGGCGACGGCTATGAGATTGATTATTTAAACTCAGCCTCATTGGACGATCATTTCGAACACCTGGGCAGACTGGTACTTGATGAAGCGAAAAAGGCCGGTGGGCATATTGCGTATTTATGGTCGGATAGCTGGGAATGTGGTAAACTTACATGGACACAGGATTTTTCAAAACAATTCAAGCGGTTTCGCGGCTATGATTTAAAGCCTTATATGCCTGTTTTAGCCGGATATATAGTTATCAGTCCTGAGGTGTCAGCGCGGTTTCGTGATGATTTTGATCGTACGATTCAGGATTGTATTGCAGAGAACTTTTATGGCCATTTCATGGAGTTGAGTCATCAAAACGGGGTAAAAGTTGGCAATGAGGCAGGAGGGCCTAATGACATTCCTCCGCAGGATGCTTTGAAGAATCTGGGATATTGTGACATACCCGCTGGTGAGTTTTGGGTTAACGGACATCGAAAAGCAAAAAACGGATACAATTCTGACCGGTCGTTGAGGCTCAATTTGAAGCAAACAGCAACCGCTGCGCATATTTATGGAAAGCGGGAAGCGATGGCAGAGGCATTTACAATGATGGATGGGGACGCAACACATTGGTCATTGGGACCAGCCGATTTAAAACCTTATGCCAATGATGCTTTTTGCGAAGGGATCAATCGTCTGATGTTGCATCAGGCTACATGCCAGCCACCTTCGGATGGGAAGCCGGGCTACGAATTCTGTGCAGGCCAGCATTTTACTCCAAACATTACGTGGTGGGAACAGTCCCCGGCATTCTTTACATATCTCTCCCGGTGCCAGTACATGCTTCAAAAGGGGACCTTCGTTGCTGACGTTTGCTTTTATCTGGGGGAAAGGCCTCCAACGCTGGCACCTCCCAAATATATTGTGCCCTCACTTGGTCCCGGTTACGACTGCGATTACAGCAATTCGGATGTGTTGCTCAACCGGATGTCTGTCAGTGATGGTCGGATTGTGCTTTCTGACGGAATGAGTTACCGTCTTTTGGTGCTGCAGAATTGTACTTCGCCTTCCCAGGAGATTTGTGACAAGGTGGGCGCATATCAGAAGTTATCGGTTTCATCGGTCCCTTCGACGGAAATGTCAGTAGAGGTGATTAAAAAGTTAAGGGAGATGATTCTCGCAGGTGCAACGGTGGTTGGTCCCCCACCGGAGAAAGCGGTCGGGCTGAAAAATTATCCTGAGCGTGATAAACAACTGAGAAATATAGCGTTAGAAATCTGGGGCGATCTTGATGGTAAAATCCGTACTGAACGAAAACTTGGTAAAGGCCGTGTGATCTGGGGAAAAACACCCCGTGAGATCCTTCTTGCCGATGGTGTAACTCCCGACTTTACATTCACGGGGCAGGCAGAAAGTCCTGAACAGTTCGATTATATTCATCGTAAACAGGGCGATACAGATATCTATTTTGTGATCAACCGGACCAATCAGCCGGAGATGAGGGATTTTACATTCCGTGTTACCGGAAAACAGCCTGAGATATGGAATGTTGTAACCGGAGAAATCAGCAAAGCGAATTCCTCTATACAGGCAAATGGAAGCACAACCATCAACCTGCAGCTGGATCGTTTTGAATCCTATTTCATTGTGTTTCGAAAACCTGCTCCGGTTGATGCAGGCAAATCGCAAAAGACGAATTTCCCCAAATTGAAGGAATTAACAGAACTGAGCGGTCCATGGAAAATTTCATTCGATCCGAAATGGGGTGGTCCTGATACCGTCACATTTCCCAAACTGGTGAGCTGGACCGATCGGCCGGAGGACGGAATTAAGTATTATTCGGGGACGGCCAATTATAAGAAAACGTTTGATTTGACACTGGAAACAGCTAAAACGGGAAGACTATTTCTTGATTTGGGAGAGCTGAAGGATGTTGCCGAAGTTCGTATGAACGGGAAGGCCCTGGGTATTCTTTGGTGCGCTCCGTGGTGTGTTGAGATTACAGAGGCTGTAAAACCGACAGGCAATTTATTGGAGGTCGACGTTATCAATTTATGGGCAAATCGCGTTATTGGCGATTTAGGTCTGCCGGTGAAAAACCGCTTTACGACAACCCATGATGGTTTCCGTTTTGATTTTCTGGCAAAGAAAACACCGTTGCTTAAGTCAGGATTATTCGGACCCGTGAAAATCTATTTGGCAACTGATTTACTGTTAAAATGACTTCCGCCGATGCAGGAATTCTTTCAGCACTACACTGCGAACAAAATAAATAGTATTACGAAAAATAGCTTTATGTCGCAATTACTGCCATAAAGGAACCATGAACAAAGCATGAACGAACCATGAAGGAACCATGAAGGATCACTAAGCCTGTTTTGACACTAAAATTGACAGATATCGGGTCGAAGCGAAGATTATATCATACATAATACAGACAATCGCCCGATCGCTGCAACAGTGATACGAATAAAGGACGCAATAAAATTAAACCAACATGTAAGCAACTAAACGCAAACAGTTGGTTAAAAGAATTATTTTTAATAAAAAATTAAGATCAGATTTATGAAGAAGAACTATTTGCCATTGAAGTTGATTCTCCTGTTTATTCTTTTTGCCAATTTATCAGCAGAGGGTCAAATCAGTATATCGAACCGGCCGGCCGATAACGTCATCGTATTTGGCAACAGCAAGCTTAAAGTTACACTCGATTACGCTTCAAAATGTGTTGTCACCGGCATGGAAGTGAACGGCGAAGCGGTTCTTTCCGGCAAATCGGGCATCTATTCAGAGATCAGGACTTCTGCGGCCACCTATTCAACGCTTAAACTAGCCACATCGCCCAAAATAAAAACCCAAAAGAACACTGTGACGCTCTCCGGCATTCGTTATGGCGAAGATAAAGCACCCATTGACGAAGTCTGGACTTTCCTGATCACAGAAACCGACATCCAATTTGATATTGAACGGACGGTTTCAAAACCCCTTGTTGTCGAAGAGGTTTCCTTTCCGATGGTCAACTTTAAAAGCATTCATACCTGGGACGGCTCCTTTCTTGGTTACGGGGGATTGGCGTGGTTCTATCTCTTTAACGAAAAACTATGCACCTATGGCGTTCATACAGGCGCTTCGGTTTTCTGGAACAGTACGACCGGGAATGGGTTAAAAGTAACTGCTTCGGCGGAAGGTAAGCAAGTTGCATCAAAATTCACACGATCAAATGATGATCAGTTGGTTTACGCTGTATCTGTTTCGGATAGCGGGATGAAATACAGGTACGATGCCGGTACCAACAGGAGGAGGTTTGTAAGGGGGAAAACAGATGTCTGGGATTCCTTTCAGTTATCAGCTGGGAAATATGCTGAATCAGTTACCTTTTCGTGGGTAAACTATAACGAGGAATATAACCGAGGTCATTTGGCAGGAATTAATGGCAAACAGGTTACCAGCCTCGCAAATACAATCGCAAGGATTGGTGTTATTGATGCGAAGCATTTCGGTGGCAACAGCTGGCACACACCTTACGGACCGATCTGTCTGCATGAGCAGTATATTGGGCAAATGGGAATAGCGATTAACGATCCGGATTACATCAATGGATATAAGGAATGCCTGGATAATTACCGGGATAACGCCATTCAGCCGGATGGCAGGGTGCTTTCACGATGGGCCTATACCGACGAAGATGCCATGGCCGGAACTGCAACCTCAAAAGGCTTTTACGAAGCACAATGGGGATATTTGCTGGATTCAAATCCCGACTTCGTTACAAATGTTTCGGATCTTTACAATCAAAGCGGTGATTTAAAATGGGTTAAAAAATTCAAGCAACCCTGTGAAAATGCGTTGGAATACATGTTAAAAAGAGATGCGAACGGCAACCACCTGGTTGAAATGATGACCAACAGTCATACCGAGAAAAGAGGAAGCGACTGGATTGATATCATTTGGGCTTCGTATGAAAATGCCTTCGTAAATGCCAAACTCTATTATGCGCTCACCTTATGGTCGGATATTGAGAAACAGCTCGGAGATATAGA
>Ga0209512_1005368_pt1 | contig 10690 bp, 12 predicted proteins | sample frozenSSSSmetaG_FD_184142 | JGI IMG/M metagenome (GOLD analysis project Ga0209512, IMG submission 184142) | Glacier valley bacterial and archeal communities from Borup Fiord, Nunavut, Canada, to study Microbial Dark Matter (Phase II) -... | ecosystem: Environmental > Aquatic > Freshwater > Ice >... | reverse complement strand
GGCGCTCTTCAGTAAGAGGTGGGATCGGGACACGGATCACTCGCCCGTCATCGCTCGGGTTGAGTCCGAGGGCTTGATCTTGGCGGATACCAGCAGCGATCGCCTGAATAGTACTTGGGTCGAATGGAGTGATTGTTAATAATTGCGGTTCTGGAGCATTCACATTCGCCACTTGGTTCAACGGCACTCTTTGGCCGTATGATTCAACGTGGATGCTATCGAGCATTCCAGGGTGAGCGCGTCCGGTGCGGACTTTTTTTAATTCATCCTGAAAGTGAGCAACGGCAGCGTCGAATCGATCTTGGTAGGGTTTTAGTTCAAACATAGTACTTCTAGTATATCAGGCTAGCCGTCAATTTCGGCCGTGGTCGCACGAAGAATCACGACACCAGATGTCCGACCGCGTTCGGCACCAGTTTCAACACCGTCACGTTTCGTGACAAGGACATAGTCAGTACTATCCTGCTTGCCACTTCCGAAGTCTTCACGAAGCGCATAGACTTCTCCTTCAGCCCCACTGCGGCGCAAAGAGTCCACGATGGCTTTATTTGTATCGAGTAAAATAGTTTGCCCGACCTCGGTATCATCCATTACCATTAACGCGAGAGCGATCGAGGCTAAAACTCCTCGAGCAGCGAAATGATTTTCGCCACCGTGAATCTTTCGCTCCGCTCTATCGATAATTCGTTCACCGAGATCAGACATATATGTTCTCGATTAGTCGTTCACACCAAGTTCAATACGCTTGAAACGACGAACAACGATGTTTTCACCGACTTGTCCGATCGTTTGCTTGAGATATGTTCCAACTGTCATAGAATCGTCCATGATGTATTGTTGGTTCAAAAGCACCTTGTCAGCAAAGTACTTGCTGACTTGGCCATCGATGATCTTTGCGGCGATTTCAGCTGGCTTGCCTTTGGCAGCACCAGTGTCTTCAGCTTCTTGGCGAACTCGAGCGAGTTCTTCGGCTGGAATTTCAGCTTCTGTGACATAGACGGGTGACATTGAAGCAACCTGTAATGCAATCATGTGAGCAAATTGCTTAAAGCCTTCAGTGCGAGCGACGAAGTCAGTCTCACAGTTTACTTCCACGAGAACACCAATGCGTCCACCGTGTACATAGCTGTCGATGACGCCTTCGAGGGCTTCACGGTCAGCTTTCTTTTCAGCCTTTGTGAGGCCTTTTTTGCGCATTGCGTCGAGTGCTTTATCGAAATCACCATCAGCTTCAACAAGAGCAACTTTCGCGTCAGTCAGACCGACGCCAGTAAGTTCTTTTAGCTTTTTGATGTCATCAATTGATACTGCCATAGTTTACTTGTCCTCCCCTTTTTCAGCGACTGGTGGTTTTGCTTGGCTTTGACCTTCAACGATTGCTTGGCTGACGTAGTCGAGCAATAGGTGGATGCCTTTGATAGCATCGTCGTTTGCAGGAATGACGTAGTCAACAAGTGATGGGTCAGCGTTTGTGTCGACAACAGCAACAACTGGCACGCCAATTGTCTTTGCTTCTTTGATTGCGTTGATGTCACCGAGGACATCGATGATAAAGACCGCGCCGGGCTTGCCGTTTAGGTCTTTGATACCACCGTACTTCAAGTTCAGTTCGTCGATTTCCTCTTGGAAACGTTGGATCTCGAGCTTGTTGTACTTGCTTTCAAGTTCGCCACCAGCCATTTTCTTTTCAAGATCTTTTAGTTTCTTGACCTGTGCAGCGATAGTATTGACGTTCGTCAATGTTCCACCGAGCCAACGGTTAACCATGTATGGCTGTTTGAGGGCTTCAGCTGTCGCTTTAACGGCGTCTTTAGTGTGCTTTTTAGTTGCAACGAAAAGGATTGGCTTTCCGCTTGCAGCAACCTTTGTCAAGAAAGGTAACGCAACTTCGAGGCCTGCAACAGTCTTGTTGAGGTCGATGATGTGGTTGTCTTGACGCTTGCTGTGAATGTATGGCGCCATTTTAGGGTGCCAACGGCTCGTTTTGTGTCCAAAGTGAACGCCAGATTCGAGCAGTGCTTTAATATCGACAGATACTGCCATAATTATTGAACTCCTTGTGCTTCACCTTCTACCCTGGTAATCAATTGATTGCTAGGAGTTATGCAGAAGGTTGTGTCATTAAATGTTATTACCTATTTATTATAGCATTACGGGGGTGACCTGTCCAGAGTATGCAAAATAGACAAAGTTCGGGTTTGCACTGGACAAAACACCTAAAAACAGATACAATAATGCAGATTATGAAGACAAACCTACACCCAAGTGACTATCGCCCTGTCGTATTTAGCGACGAAACGGCTGGTTTTGCTTTTTTGACTCAGTCAACTGCACAGACCAACGAAACTATTAAATGGGAAGACGGCAACGAATACCCTCTCGTAAAGCTGCACATCTCGAGTGCTTCTCACCCGTTCTTTACCGGTGAAGAAAAGATCATCGACACCGAAGGACGTGTTGACCGATTCAAGAACCGTGCTGCAGCTGCAGTCGCCCGCAAAACCGAGCTTGCTAACAAAGCGAAGAAAAACGCTGCGAACAAAGCCAAAAAAGCTTCAACAGATAGCTAGTCGTTTCTACTTAAAGAGCCTTATATCTGATAAGGCTCTTTTTTGTTAGAATAAAGATAGTAATAAGGAGATCCGCATGGAACCAACGACGCTACCAACCGAACCAACGCAACTCGCGCAACCCGTTCAACCCGCGCAACCAGCTCGACCTATCGTGACAGGACGCACAAAGGCGGCGCTTTGGCTTATGATTGGACCAACAGGGTTACTCGTGGCGACTTTTATGCTATTCGCTCTGACAAACTGGGTCGTCAGCTACTTCACTACAGTGGGTATCGCGACGACAATCATAAACGTGCTCCTCTTCGTCGCTGGTGTCATCAGTATACTTACCTGGCTCCCAGGTTTGATTATCGGGATCATTCTGCTCGCAACAGCAAAGAAATAATATATGCCAAAGATTAATCTAGACATCACTACCCTTCAGGCCGAGCTCGGCGAGCTCGATGCCTTTTTGGCGCGACCAGATGCCTATACCGATGAAAACTATACAAAAAAGAACAAACGCTTCATCGAACTACAAACCATTCTCGAAAAGGCCCTGCTTCGTCAATCACTCGAAACTCAAATCGTCGAAGCGAAAGAGCTTGCTGGCGGAAATGACGAGCTAGCCGAACTCGCGAAAATGGAAATCGAAGAGAACACTACCGCACTTGAAGCACTCGAAGAGGAACTCTTCACCATGTTGGCACCAAAAGACCCAAATGACGAAAAGAACGTTATTATCGAAATCCGAGCCGGTGCTGGTGGTGACGAGGCCAGTCTTTTTGCAGCTGAACTCTACCGTATGTACCTTCGTTACTGCGAAAACCACAACCTCCGCACTGAACTTATCAACGAAAGCGCCAACGACACAGGTGGCTACAAAGAAGTTATCTTTGGTGTGCGCGGCGACTCTGTCTATTCAAAACTAAAATTTGAATCTGGTGTCCATCGCGTCCAACGTGTTCCATCGACCGAATCTCAGGGCCGTATTCATACCAGTACCGTGACTGTCGCTGTCCTGCCCGAAGCCGAAGAAACTGACCTTGAAATTAACCCAGCCGATCTTCGCATCGACATCTACCGATCTGGTGGCCACGGTGGTCAGTCGGTCAATACAACCGACAGCGCTGTCCGTATTACTCACGTCCCAAGTGGACTCGTCGTGATTAACCAAGACGAAAAATCACAACTCAAGAACAAAGAAAAAGCCATGAGCGTGCTGCGAAGTCGCCTCCTGCAGATTAAAACTGACGCCGAAAGTGCAAAACTGATTGCTGAACGCCGTAGCCTCATCGGATCAGGTGATCGCTCAGAAAAAATCCGCACCTATAACTTCCCGCAAGACCGTATCACCGACCACCGCATCGGTTACAGTCGTAGCGGCATCCCTCAAGCACTAAATGGATCGATTGATGATCTCGTGGAGAATTTACAGGCTTATGAGCGAGAACTCGCTGCCTCAACCGCTGGCAATTAACGACTGGCTCGCTGACGCAACTCGTCAATTGGTATTTGCTGACATTCCCAGCGCCCGGCTCGATTGCGAGCTGATACTTGCGCATACCCTCCGCGTCACCCGAAGTCACCTCCACGCTCATCCCGAAGAGATTCTGAGCGAGCGTAGCCTCGAGATTGCGAATGCTCGGCTATTACTTCGACTAGAGCGTGTTCCCGTCGCCTACATCATTGGCCACAAAGAGTTTTACGGACACCAGTTTACCGTAACGACAGCGACGCTCATCCCCCGCCCCGAATCGGAAACGTTGATCGAGCTCTTACGGCAGGTTATCCCGCGAAATATTTCACTCCTGAAAGAAAATCCGCTACGACTCGTCGATGTTGGTACCGGCAGTGGCGCACTTGGTATTACCGCCAAACTACTCGCGCCTGAACTCAGTGTTACGCTGGCTGACATTAGTCGGCACGCCCTAAAGATCGCTGAAAAGAATGCCGAAAACCTTGAGGCTAAAGTTTCAATCCTTCAGAGTAATCTTTTGGCAGACTACCCGTTCACCGCTGATATTATTATCGCTAACTTACCGTACGTCGACCCTGAATGGGAACGATCACCCGAAACCGAACATGAGCCCGCCGAGGCACTATTCGCAGCGCAGCACGGTAAAGCACTCATCTACGAACTACTCGTTCAAACAAAAGATAAACTCGCCAATGGGGGTTCTCTGATCCTTGAAGCCGACCCTGAACAACATAGTGACATTATCGCCGAAGCAAAAAAATATGGCCTGCTCGTGTCTGAACAGGATAGCTACGGATTGTTATTCGAAAAGATTTCTAGCTAAAAAGTCGGGACTAGATCACTGTTCCAACGCGGTTAAAGACGAATACCAGTACGGTAATGACGCTGAGCGTAAACAGAAGTGGCAAAATAATATCGCTGGTGCGGATCTTTTGGTGGTAATGAAATGAATCATAGGCCTTGTATGCAACAAACCCAAGCAGAGCGGCAATAATAGCAACCTGCGGCACCAAGAGGCTGTTGACGACAGGTAGTGAGTACGCGATCGTCCAGTGGTAAGCAACCCAGCCGATTTCAGCAAAGACGAGACTCCAAGCAAGACTCAGGAAAAGTGGATGCGTCTCGTCGTCGTAGGTGTTCAGGATGTGGTTTGCAGCACTGAATCCAATCAACCACATGCCAAGGACAACAGCAGAAGCCGGCCAGCTAAAGGCAATCGAGTACAGCGCTGCTGTTCCAAAAAGAATCGCGACACCAGCCTGAAGAGCGACATATGAACGCTTTGAACGTGGCTTGATGACAAGGAGCCAGGCCACATACAGAGCGGTCAAAACAAGCAGTAAAATGATTTTTCGGAAATCATCAAGCGTCGATGCGTTGATCGTTGCCATATGCAATACAACGCTGACGCTCACGATAATATCAACAAGATTGGAGCGAATATTCACAAACCAGAACCGTGCGCGCACCGCGAGAACACGCCACTTACTAATCAAAACAAGCCCGAGTGCGAGCGGGATTGATTCGGTATAGCGGATTACAACTACCAACGCAACCGCGAAGGCAATGTTCAGCACCGTGTACACTACTTCGCTCACAAATGAACGACGACGGACTAGTTTGAGGAACTCCATAACTACCTTCTATTATATCACGACAAGCGCGTTACTGAGTGGGACCAATAATGACGAGGAAGTCTGACGATCCAACGACACTGACGGGTGGCGCCGTTGTCTTTAGTGTCACGCCATACAGCGTCTTTAGCTTCGCGGCCGTCAACGGTTTTTTATCTGTTAATTGATAGACGGTCGTTGCGGGATAGGCTTTTCCGTCAGTCGTATCTGGCGCGTTCCCGACCGTATCAACCGTAAATCCCTTGGCCGTCAATTTATCAGACTCTACTTGAGCCATTCCTGCCGTACCACTGCCATTCAGAACCGTCACATGAGGCTCTTCTTTCATATATGGTTCCTGGGTAATAATTTTGTTTAAGTAGGCACGGAGGGCGTTGTAAGAGTATTGTCCGGCAACTGGCTGTCCAGAAGGATCAAAGACCGCATCCCCTACTTTGTGGAGGTCAATCGAGGTGATCTTGTCGGATGGAATATCTTTCGCAAGACCCATCAACGTACGAATCTCTTTGGTTTCGATGTTTGTGCGCAAGTTTTGACCCAATGCGTCGATCAAGTTAGTGACCGAGCCAACATTCGTCAACGTTCCGGCGCTCATCGCTTTTTCACGAATTGCGATCATAATTTTTTGTTGGTTACGTTCACGGTCAAAGTTAGACTGCGCAAGGCCAACGTTTGCAGCGTCTCCACGAGCTTGCGCTAGGTAGAGCGCGTGTTCTGCGTCAAGCACCTGTGGTCCCGGTTGGTAGTCGATAAAATGGCCATCCGGAGGACAGACAGTTTTACGTTTTGCGTAGTTCGCGCCACACTTCCAGTCAAAGTTTGCATCCATAATACCAATATTTGGCTTTTGACCCTGACCTTCATCACCTTCGATATTGACTGTAATGTTGCCGCCGATTGCATTCACAACATCGCGCATCACCGTGTAGTTAACGTGAACGCCGTATTGTATGTCCATGCCAATGATGTCACCAATGAAAGCCTGTGTTTTCGAAAGGCGGTCTTGTTCTGCGGCAGCATCTTGACCCTCGTTGGAACAGCTAAAGTAGACGTTAACCTTGCCCGAGTAGCCAGATAAACACGCTTCACCATATTGCACGTTCAAGTCACGCGGAATACTGAAAGTAAAGGCGTCTTTTGTCTTTTGGTTGACGGACAAGACGAGGATGCTATCTGTTAAGTTAGCGCCTTGGTGCCCCGGGTCGTCCTCGGAAGTTCCAAGAATAAGGAAGTTACTGCGGCCATTCGCGTCTTCTTTTAGCGGTTGGGATTGTGCAAGATCCAGAAAACTCCCCTTAAAGACCGAGTTGCTGGCATTCACAGCCTTGAATAATAGGTATCCGCCGACAATCAGCGCAATAACAAGTAACGCGATGAGCACGAACTTAATAGTGCGGCGTACTTTATGTTTTGGGTGTTTTGAGTTGTTATCTCGCTTCTTTTGAGCACGCCGTGCTTTGCGGCTCGTTCCCTCTTGTGGACCGACATTATCAATTTCGCGAAGTGATTCGTCGATGTCTGTTCGGCCAATAATTTTCTGTTGGCGCGGGGCGCCAACAATAGACTGGCGAGTTGTGTCGCCAGTGTGGAGTGATCGGTCGATCGGGACCGCTTTTTTCCTCTGATGAAGTTCACCAAGCTGGGTGCTAGTGCGACGCGGGATAAAGCCATCAATTGAAGGTCGGGTAGTTCTCTTCATAAATACTGAAACCTACTATACCCGACCAAGCTTAAATTTTGAAGTATGACATAAGCATATTCTGTACTACGCCATGATACATCCACGTTTTTCACAGCGCTCAAACTGCTTATACTCTCAGCTTGGCGTGATATAATAAACCAAGTTTATGAATCCATCTTATTTTACCCGCCATCCCTTCGCAAAAGACGTCATCAGTATTCTCGTCTTTATTTTTTTTGTCATTATCGGCACCGTTCTTATCAACACGTTCGTTTTCCGCAGTTTTAACGTCGTCGGGCCAAGCATGGAGACGACACTTTATACAGGTGACCGCCTGATTGTCGACCGACTTCCTGTCACTTGGGCTCAGTTACAGAACAAAACCTACATACCAAAACGTGGACAGATTATTGTGTTCAAAAACCCACAGTTCGCCCCTGGTAGCGCTGACGAATACATCGTCAAACGTGTGATTGGCCTACCTGGTGAACACGTCGTCCTAAAAGATGGCACCTACACTGTCTTTAACGACCAGTATCCAAACGGCTTCAATCCAGATGACGCTAATCACGGTGAACCTGGCAGCCCAACCAGCGGTCAAGCCGACGAAATCGTTCCAGCTGGCGAACTCTTCGTCTCTGGTGACCACCGTCAAGATAACTATTCTTATGACTCGCGCAATGGCCTCGGTACAATCCCCCTTTATGATGTTATCGGTCCAGCTGAACTACGCATTTACCCGTTCAATAAAGTACGAACCTTCCCTACTTAGTTTGTCGTAGAGAACGCCGCTCGGTACGGTCGCAAAAACACTCTTTAGAAGAAACCTCCATTGGAGGTTTCTTCTTGCGTTGGGCTGGAATACTCCCTATCGGTCATATTCCACACGTTTTTTCGACCGTACCGAGCGGCGTTCTTTGCGTGAATTTGCTATAGTATTGAGATATGAAGACGCATCCTTCGGATCGAATCGGTCGAATATCAGAAGAGTATTCTTTGATCGCACTACTATCTCAGGATAGTGCGCAGGCACTCCTTCCTATTGAAAAGCTGCTACAGGATGATTTTTCTGAAGAAGTCTATTGCTTTCGCCCCGCACAACGACACCTCACGATTACGGCAATCATGCGCGATATTACTTTTGGCGAACGTACGCGGAGTGAGTTTTTAAAACGAGAACACGATATTATTACTGACTTGCACGCGGTTATCGACCATCACAAGGCCTTTGCGGTGCATTTTGATACAGTCAGAGCAACGCAAGACGCCGTCATCATAGAGAGCCCTGACATTGATGCGATCAATGGATTGCGTACCGAGATTATCAACACGCTCTCGGTGCCATATGCGCCAGCAACCATCGCACACAGCACGGTCGCACGATTCAAGACCGAGACTTCCGTTGAATCACTGAACGCGCGCCTTGCCCCGCTCAACATTGATTTCACGGAGTATATCAGGGAGTTATTGCTCGTTCGCGAAACAATAATGCCGCTCAAACAATATGAAGTCATCGCTCGCTTTTCGCTTCGATAGCACAAGGAATCTCCGCGCTGCATGGCAGAGAGAACGTGTGAAATATGACCCTAGGGAATATTTCAGCCCAACGCTAAAACAAACCTCCAGCGGAGGTTTGTTTTAAAAGAGTGTTCTCTCTGCCATGCAGCGCGGAGATTACGATTCTCTATTCGCCAAGTAATTGCTGCAATCTATCCAAGTCTTTTTCATTCGTAAACTTGATCACAATCGTACCGGCACCTTTATTATTCACCCGAATATTTACATCCGTATTAAGTCGTCCGCGAAGTGAGGCGATCTTTGCCTCGTGGCGAGATTCAGTCTCTTTGACTGTCTGTACTTTTGGTACCAGCTTGCCATTACGGGCGTTCACGACGTATTGTTCTACCTTGCGGGCACTCCACTCCTCGGCGATGATGCGAGGAAAGACGTCATTAATGAACTGTTCGTCCCACGAGATCAATGGACGGGCCTGTCCTTCGGTCAACCGACCGTCAGCAATCGCTTCACGCACATTTTTCGGAAGTTTCAATAGTCGCATCGTGTTTTGGACGGCGCTTTGTGATTTGTTGACACGTTTTCCGATAGCTTCATTTGTCAGGTTAAATTGATCGCGAAGCTTTTGGTAGGCAGTTGCTGTTTCGATCGTATTAAGGTCGCGGCGTTGCAAGTTCTCGATCAGTGAGACTTCCAGTTTGTTTTGATCGCTCATCGAACGAACAAGCGCAGGAATCTTGGTCAAGCCGGCTATTTTTGAAGCACGGAAACGACGTTCACCAGCGACAATCTCGTAGCCATCGCCTTTTTTCGTCACAATGATCGGCTGCAGAACACCGTGTTCTTTGACGGATTCAGCTAATTCAGCCAGTGCCTCTGGGTCAAAGGTGCGGCGTGGCTGATCTGGATCGGCTGTTATTGAACTGATGTTCAATTCACGCAGTTCGCTCAGCGCGTCGTCGAGCTCGTTAGTTGGATCAAAGCTATCATCTAAAAGATCAGTTGGGATAAGTGATTCAAAGCCGCGGCCAAGCCCTTTTTTCTGTGCCATATTATGTCGTCCTCGCGATAACTTCTTTGGCGAGCGCTTTATAGGCTCGTGAACCCTTCGAGAACTTATCATACACACCGATTGGGATGCCATGACTTGGGGCTTCGGCTAGGCGGATATTACGAGGAATCGTGACATCAAAGACTTTGCCTGGGAAGTGACGCTTAATCTCTTCGTAGACCTGCGTACTCAGCGTCGTGCGGCTATCAAGCATAGTTGGTAGGACACCAAGCAGTTCTAGCCCAGGGTTCATCCCCTTTCGTACGATCTTCATCGTCTCGAGTAGTTGCCCGAGGCCTTCGAGTGCATAAAACTCAGCTTGAACTGGCAATAGAACGAATTTAGCCGCAATCAGGCCATTCACCGTCAAAAGGCTCAAACTTGGTGGACTATCGATCAAAATGTAATCGTAGCCGTCACCAGCAGCTTCAATAGCCTGTTTAAGGCGCGTAAACCGCTTCTCTGTCTTTGCAAGCTCTACTTCTGTATTCGCGAGTATCGATGTGGTTGGAGCCAGCCACAGGTTCTTGTGCTCGGTCTGAACAACAACCGAGGCAAGTTCAGCCGTTCCAGTGATAACGTCTGTCATCGTGACAGTTAAGGTCGATTTATCAATACCGAGTCCGCTGGTTGCATTCCCTTGGGGGTCAAAGTCGATCAAGAGGGTCTTTTTATCAGACTTGGCAAGGAAATATGCCAAGTTAATAGCGGTCGTTGTTTTACCGACACCACCCTTTTGATTTGTTACTGCAATTACAATCGGCACTTTCAGTATGT
>Ga0209512_1005367_pt1 | contig 10690 bp, 7 predicted proteins | sample frozenSSSSmetaG_FD_184142 | JGI IMG/M metagenome (GOLD analysis project Ga0209512, IMG submission 184142) | Glacier valley bacterial and archeal communities from Borup Fiord, Nunavut, Canada, to study Microbial Dark Matter (Phase II) -... | ecosystem: Environmental > Aquatic > Freshwater > Ice >... | reverse complement strand
CATGGTTGAAGCCTGCCAGGCCGGAAAAGATATCTATTGTGAAAAGCCGCTGGGAAATACAATCGAAGAAATAAACATCATGGAGCGTGCTGCCAATAAATACAAAACTGTCGTACAGGTGGGTATGTGGCAACGCAGCGACCCGCACTGGAGGGCAGCTGTCGATTTTGTTCAGTCCGGTAAATTAGGAAAAATACGCACCGTGCGCACCTGGGCTTACCAGGGTTGGATGGAACCTGTGCCCATACAACCTGATGGAGAAGCGCCAGCAGGTGTCGATTATGATTTCTGGCTCGGGCCTGCAAAGAAACGTCCGTTCAATCCAAACCGGTTTCATTTTAATTTCCGTTGGTATTATGATTATGCTGGAGGTTTAATGACCGATTGGGGTGTTCACATCATCGACTATGGTTTATTCGGAATGGGTGCCAAAGCTCCCATATCAGTGATGGCCATGGGTGGAAAATATGCCTACCCGGACGATGCGGCTGAGACTCCCGATACCCTGCAAGCCTTGTATCAATTTGATGGCTATACTTTATTGTGGGACCACGCCACAGGCATTGATGGCGGACACTTTGGACGTAATCATGGCGTTGGATATGTTGGAAACAATGGAACTCTGGTAGTCGACCGCGATGGATGGGAAGTCATCCCGGAGAAAAAAAATAAAAAGGATATGATGGAGCGTGTCCCAATTCAAAAAGGAACCGGACAGGGCCTTGATTTGCACATGAAGAATTTTATTGAAGGGGTCAAAGACCGTAACCGCAACCTGAATGCAAGCATCGAAATTGCAGCCAACACTGCCCGCGTAGCTCATTTAGGGAACATTGCAATGCGCACAGGCCGCCGCTTGTATTGGGATGCCGATGCCAGTAAATTCATCAACGACGATGAAGCCAATAAATTCCTGGTTCCCCAATACCGCGCCCCATGGGTATTGCCTAAGATTTAAAAACTCATTTATTGTTCCATAGTAAGACCCGGTGCTGATGCACCGGGTCTTTTTTATGTGCCACTCTATTAGTTAAGCATAAAATTAGCACAATATTCCTGTTCAACCAACATTGTAAGGGGAACGTATGATTATAGTTATGTATATTGAATATAAAATACATCAATTAACTTTCTCATTCAGACAATTATCAGCCCCGTTAATTGATCTGCTCAACAATTTAACTCACCTAACTCAAAAGAAGAGGAACATTGATGTAAAGGAAGGAAAAAAGGAAAATGGGAACACTGATATCAGTGTTCCCATTTTCCTTTTTTTCTTATACATCAGTGTTCTTTTTCTTTCTTTTATTAAATATATGTGTTTATGCGTAAGGTGAGTATTTAATTCCTAAGGCCAAGGCAATAGCTACTAAACCTGCTCAAAGATAACTGATCACCGGTTTTTCACCATAAGTTGCCTATATTTGCGTGATACTTAATCAATATTAACTCAATACCAAGTCAATATTAAGTCAAGTATTAACAGGTATAAAACAGGTATAAAACAGGTTGTAAATAGGTTGATAATAGGTTCATGAACCTATTATCAACCTATTTACAACCTGTTTTATACCTGTTGACACTAGACTTAATATTGACTTGGTATTGAGTTAATATTGACTAAGTACCGACTTAGTAATGACTTGTTATCGACTGTACATTGCCCAAAACTTTCAGAAATAGCCGCAGGCTGTATGCCTGGACAAGTGAATTAATAAACATACAGGTAAGTGAAACCCGGCATCCAATGACTTCACTGGCTTCCAAAGTGCTTGTTGCTATGTGTTTTACTAAAGGGGATGAGCTGTTTTTTGAGCATAAAAAAAGCCCCGGAGTATTTCCAGGGCTTTTAAAAGTTGCTATTTTATTCAGAATAAATTAGTCGGGCATATAACCACGGATGATCCCGCGTTTTGAATCTTTAATGAATAAAAGAACTTCGTCGCGTTCGGTTGAAGCAGGCATCTCAGCCTCAATAATTTCAACAGCCTGCGAAATGTTAAGTCCCTTTTGATAAATGTAACGGTATATTTCTTGCACCTCACGTATTTTTTCATTGCTGAAATTACGGCGGCGAAGGCCGATTGAGTTAATTCCCACATAAGAAAGAGGCTCGCGGCCTGCTTTGATAAATGGAGGTACATCTTTCCGAACAAGCGATCCACCCGAGATCATCACATGTGAACCCACATGCACAAATTGATGAATGGCAACCATTCCGCCCAGGATGGCATAGTCGTCAACAATGACTTCACCGGCCAACTGGGTATTGTTCACCAAAATTACATTGTTTCCTACAATACAGTCGTGGGCTACATGTACGTATGCCATCAAAAGGCAATTGCTGCCAACAACGGTTTTACCTTTTGCAGAAGTACCGCGGTTGATGGTCACAAACTCACGGATAGTGGTATTGTCGCCAATTTCGACGGTTGAATATTCGCCTTTAAATTTCAAATCCTGTGGTACAGCTCCGATTACAGCTCCGGGGAAAATCTGGCAGTTTTTGCCAATGCGAACTCCGGGCATGATACTCACACTCGATCCGATTTTTGTTCCTTCACCGATCGTTACATCCTGGTAGATGGTTGCAAAAGGTTCAATAACTACGTTGTCGCCGATGATTGCCTCCGGGTGTACGTAAGCCAATGGTTGTTTCATTTTCTAAATCTATTTTCTGTTTCTAATTAACTGATTTTGACAATCTGAGCCATATAGTCACCTTCGGCAACAATGGAATCGCCCACGTAGCACAAGCCGCGCATTTCGGCAATACCGCGGCGAATGGGGGAGGTAAGCACTACTTTGAAAACAATGGTATCACCGGGGACTACTTTTTTGCGGAATTTGACATTGTCAATTTTCATAAAGTAGGTTGAATATTTTCCTATCAGATTACGAAGCACAAAAATTCCACCTGCCTGAGCCATTGCTTCCACCAACAGAACTCCCGGCATAACAGGTTCTTCGGGGAAATGACCCTGGAAAAAAGGTTCATTCGCGGTCACATTCTTGACTCCCACAAGGTATGTATCGGTAACATCAATTACTTTATCCACTAACAGGAAAGGAAAACGGTGGGGGAGTAAAGTTTTGATCTTGTTTATATCCATTATAACAGGCGAATAGGCATCATAATGGGGAGCCTTTACTCTGCAATGGTCTTTCTGAATAGCTTTTGCCAGCAATTTGGCAAATGCAGTATTGGCACTGTGCCCGGGTTTGGTGGCAATAATTCGGCCTTTGATCCTTTTGCCCGCAAGTGCCAGATCGCCAATTACATCGAGTAGTTTATGACGGGCACATTCATTGTCGTATTGCAACTCAATGTTATTTAGTATTCCCTGCGATTTTACCTCCACGCGATCGTGATTGAACAGGTCGGCTAACCGGTCCAGTTCATCCTGGTTTACAGGGCGGTCAATAATTACAATGGCGTTATCAACGTCACCGCCTTTTACAAGGTTATTTTTGAGTAAAAATTCAAGTTCATGTAAAAAGACAAAGGTGCGGCAGTTGGCAATTTCGTGCTTGAAATCTGACAATGAATTTAAGGAAGCAAATTGATTGTTCAGCACTGAAGAGTTAAATGAAATTAACACATTCAGTGAATAATCATTGTCAGGAAGAACGATAATTTCGGAACCAGTCTGCTCGTTTTTATAAACGATCTTTTCGGTGACCACGAAATATTCGCGCTCGGCATCTTGTTCAACGACTCCGGCTTTTTCAATTGCTTCTACAAAATACCGGGCGCTTCCATCCAAAATCGGTACTTCTTCGTTGTCTATTTCAATCAACACATTGTCCAGGTCCAGGCCGGTCAACGCAGCCAGGCTATGTTCGATGGTGCTGATGCGGGCTCCCTGGCTCTCGATGACGGTACCGCGGGCGGTATCAACAACAAATTCGACATTTGCGCTGATGATTGGTTTATTTTCCAGATCGACCCTTTGAAATTTAAATCCGTGGTTGATGGGGGCTGGTTTGAAAGTCATGCTCACCTGACAGCTGGTGTGTAATCCTTTACCGCTAATGGAAAATTCGTTTGCTAAGGTTTTTTGTTTAATTGTCATTCCGTATTTTAATTATTCTTCCAGCTTTTTTTTAATCTGAGCCACCTGTTTCTCCAAATCCATTACCTGTTCCCGTAATTGAGGAAGGTTTCGGTAAATAACGGTAACCCGGGCAGCTCGTCCAATTTCCATGGCAGGTGCCCCTAAAACGGTCATATCTGATTTAATGTTGTTTGAAACACCCGACATAGCGCCTAAGTTTACACGGTCGCCAATTGTGAGATGGCCTGCAACTCCCACCTGGCCCCCAAAACGGCAGTTGTTGCCAACTTTTGTTGAGCCTGCGATGCCGGTTAGGGCTGCCATTACTGTATTTTCGCCAATTTCAACATTGTGTGCAATTTGGACCAGATTGTCTATTTTAGTTCCTTTTCTAATAATGGTTGAACCCATGGTGGCACAATCAATGGTAGTATTGGCGCCAATTTCAACCAAATCTTCAAGGATTACATTTCCCATCTGTGGTATTTTCTGATAGGTGCTATCCTCATTGGGGGCAAAGCCGAAACCATCAGAGCCAATCACGGCACCGGCATGTACAATACAGGCCTTGCCTATTTTGGTGTCTTCATATATTTTTACCCCTGCAAACAGGATGCTGTCGTCACCAATGATGGTATTGTCGCCAACATACACCTGGGGATATATTTTCACATGATTTCCAATTTTTACATTTTTCCCGATGTAGGCAAAAGCGCCCAGGTAAATATCCTGGCCTATAGTAGCCGTTGGATCAACAAACGAAGGGTTTTCAATCCCTGATTTATTGCTTTTGGCTTGCTGGTAAAGTTCAAGCAGGGAAGCAAAAGCCTTATAGGCATCCGGGACCCTGATCAACGTTGCCTTTACTTCAGCTTCCAGCTCAAAATCCTGATTTACAATTACAATGGAGGCTTCGGTCTCGTATATATATTTATTATATTTTGGATTGGAGAGAAATGCCAATGTTCCCGGTTTTCCTTCCTCAATTTTAGCTACGCCCGTTACGGTCACATTTAGGTTGCCTTGAACTGTACCTCCCAGAAAATCAGCTATGCTTTGAGCTTTGAATTCCATATATATATTCTTAATGCGGGGCAAAAATAGATTTAAATTACTTAATGTCCAATTCTTTCGGATAACAGATAAAATATTTCCTGACAGTTTCAGAAAATACCGACAGATTGATGTCTGAGGCATCTGCTATATCGCTGATGGTATTATTCTTAAACAGGACGTTGATTTTATCGTTGGAAACCTTGTTATATGCACTGTTAGAGATAGTATCAATAATCAGAAAGTAGTGCAGTTCGTCTTCTGTTACATTAAAATAATGACAAATTTTTTCTTTCAACAGTTTAATTTTATGTTCTGGAAACGGTTTCGGGCTGATTTTAATTTTAAACAAACGTCGGTTGATCATACATTTTGAGAGGTAAGATAAAACCGGATCCGGGTTTTCCTGCCACTCTTTTATTGAAGCGAAGATGTCGTTATCGTCTAAGCTGGCAAAAAGATCAAGTGCCGGTCTGCCGTTGATCATCCGGTTATGAATAAAATCTTCGCGTGTAACTTGGTTGGTGAGGAAGGCTTTCAAGACGGGAGTGGCGAATAGCCCAGCGCCTTTCATCGCCAGTTCGCGCGCACGCACAAGAACATTAATCAACAAATATTCGGCCGACAAAACCGTCTTGTGCAAATACACCTGCCAATACATCAATCTACGGGAAATCAGGAAGCTCTCAACCGAATAAATACCTTTGTATTCAACTACCAATTCATCATTTCTTACATCCAGCATTTTAATAATTCGTTCCGAGCTGATAATTCCTTCAGATACTCCGGAGAAGAAACTGTCGCGGCTCAGGTAATCCAGCCTGTCCATATCTAATTGGCTGGAAACCAATTGATGTAGGAAATGTTTGGGGTACTGATCTGTAAAAATACGAATGGCCAGATTTAATTGATCATCAAACTGACGGTTCAGTTCTTGCATCAGTATCAAAGAAATTTGTTCATGGGCAACTCCCTGCACCAAAGTGCTTTCCAGCACATGTGAAAATGGGCCGTGCCCGATGTCGTGCAACAAAATGGCCACGGTAACCGCCTCGGCCTCTTGATCGGTAATTTTTTGACCTTTCAGGCGCAATGCCCCAATGGCCGAACGCATTAAGTGAACAGCGCCCAGGGCATGTTCAAAACGGGTATGGTTTGCGCCAGGGTACACCATGCATGAAAGTCCCAACTGCTTGATCCTTCGCAGCCGCTGAAAATAAGGATGTTCGATTAAATCAAAGACCAGTTCGGAGCGGATGTTGATAAACCCAAATACCGGATCGTTGATGATTTTCTTTTTATTTGTTTTCAAATCGTTAATGGCCTGTTTATGAAGACGACGAATACAAAAATAGGAAATTATTTGTATTATATGACACTTTAATGGCTGTTCATTTGTAAAAAATAATATGAATATCAAAAACCTTAAACAATTGATTTTGACAATTTAATTAAAATTACTATTTTTGTGCCGACAATTTGGGGAAAACCAATTGTAGGGGATCTAAAGTCCCCTATTTTATTACAAAAATATGATCGACAAAGCTAAGATAAGCGTACTTGTAAATGAAAAGCTCACAGAGGACCAGTTTCTGGTGGATGTGACGATTTCATCGGGCAATGAAGTTCATATTATGGTTGACAGCGATACGGGCATTTCAATCAATCAGATTGTTGAAATTAGCCGGTATGTTGAAAGTAAACTTGACAGGGAAGCAGAAGATTTTGAATTATCGGTCTATTCTGCCGGATTAACAGAACCTTTCAGACTGATACGTCAGTATAAGAAGAATCAGGACAAAGAAATTGAAGTATTGCTGGCGAATGGGCAAAAACTGAATGGACTGCTGATCGGGGTTGCAGAACAGGGAATTGACCTGGAGATCACAACCAAAGAAAAGCTGGAAGGATCGAAAAAGAAGGAACTCGTTACACGGGTTCACCATTTGGAATATTCTGAAATAAAAGAAGCAAAAAAAGTATTGAAATTTTAAATTAAAAATAGGGACCAGATGGAGACTCTTAATCTTATCGACACCTTTGCCGAATTTAAGGAACTGAAAAGCATCGACCGCGCTACCATGATGAGCGTATTGGAAGATGTATTCAAAAATGTTCTGCAGAAAACCTACGGCTCAGATGAAAACTTCGATGTGATTATTAACATCGATAAGGGTGACTTTGAGATATGGCGCAATAGAGTTGTAGTTGCTGACGCGGATTATGAAGATCCCAACAGGCAGATTACACTGAAAGAGGCCAAAAAAATTGATGCAGATTATAACATTGGAGAAGAAGTAACCGATGAGGTGAAGCTTGCCCAGTTTGGCCGCAGGGCTATTTTGAATTTGCGCCAAAATCTTGCCAGCCGCATTATGGAACTTGAAAAAGACCAGATCTTTTCCAAGTACAAAAATAAAATCGGTGACATCGTGACCGGGGAAGTTTACCAGGTCTGGAAAAAGGAAATTTTGATTCTCGATGACGAAGGAAATGAATTGATCCTTCCCAGAACAGAACAAATACCTTCCGATTATTTCAGAAAAGGAGATAATCTGAGGGCCGTGGTTTTTAAAGTTGAATTGCGGAACAACAATCCGCTGATCATTCTTTCACGCACCTCCACCGTATTCCTTGAACGATTGTTCGAGCTGGAAGTTCCTGAAATATTCGATGGTTTGATTACCATCAAGAAAATTGTCAGGGTGCCTGGCGAAAGGGCTAAAGTGGCGGTTGAATCTTATGACGAACGCATTGACCCTGTTGGAGCATGTGTTGGGATGAAAGGATCGCGTATTCATGGCATTGTCCGTGAGTTGCGCAATGAAAATATTGATGTGATTAATTATTCGGCCAATACTCAGTTGTTTATTCAGCGGGCATTGAACCCGGCCAAAGTATCCTCCATCAAATTGCATGAAGACACCAAACGGGCCGATGTATACCTGAAACCCGATGAAGTATCTATGGCCATCGGAAAAGGTGGATTAAATATAAGGCTTGCCAGTCAGCTTACAGGTTACGAAATTGATGTTTACCGCGAGGTAGCGCCAGATGATGAAGATGTGAACCTGGATGAATTTGCCGACGAAATTGAAAGCTGGGTAATTGATCAATTAAAATCAATTGGTTGCGATACGGCTAAGAACGTATTGACCCTTACCCGGGCCGAACTGATCAAAAGGACCGACCTCGAAGATGAAACAATCGATGAGGTTCTGAGAATTCTTAGAAATGAATTTGAATAAATTTAATAGTTTATTCCTATTATTGCATAAAAATTAGGGTATTTTAGATTTTAAGTGTAGAAATGCATGATCGTTAATTCCTTAAAAATATTTTTGAGGTTTATTTAACTGAGTGGGTTTATGGTTATAGGTAGTATTAAACGACTAAGTAAAGTAGCGCGGGATTTTAATGTTGGTATTTCAACCATCGTTGAATTTCTGCACAAGAAAGGATTTGCCATTGATACAGATCCAAACAACAAAATTACAGACGATGCATACCATCTTCTTGAGAAAGAATATAAAGGTGATGTAAGCCTGAAGAAAGAGTCAGAAAAAATTAACCTGAAAATTCATCGGGGAGCGAAAGAATCCGTTTCTCTGGATGATGTGAAGGATACTAGTCGCCGTGTTGATGACGATGATTTTGACGATGATGAAGTAATTATTAAGGGAAATACTTCCAGAAAAACTGAACCCATTCAGCATTACGAGCCAAAATCTGTAAAACAAGAACCTAAAGACGAACCCTTTACGATCAGCAGGCCCGAGATGGAACCTTTAAAAGTTCTTGGCACAATTGATCTTGATAATTTGAATGCTCACAAGAAAAAAGAAGAGCCGTCTGTTGCGCAAACCCCGGTGGTTACTTCCAATCTTCCCAAAGAAAGCCCAATAGTTACTCCTAAAGAGACTCCGGTGGCTACGGCCAGGGAAACTGCGGTGGCTGATCCACAGCAGGCCATAGTTGAACCAAAGCCAGTTGCGGAAGCTCCAAAGAAGGTAGAGGAAGTAAAGGCTGTGGAGCCAGTTGAAGAGGTTAAAGTTAAAGAAAAGAAGCATCCGGTCATTGTAATACCTGAAGTTAAACAGGAAAAGGTTCAAGCGGAAGAAGAAGCCAATCGGTTCGATTCAGATGTTATCATAACCAATGTTCCCAAAGTCGAGGAAGTAAAAGTCGTTGGAAGGATTGATTTGGATTTACTGAACCAGAAAACCAGGCCAGCCAAAAAAAGCAAAAGACAGAAAGAAGAAGAACGCAAAGACCGCGATCGTGTTCGTCGGGACATCCCGAAACCCGGAGAAAAGGAAAATAGCATTCCTGAAGTAACCAATGAGCCGGCAAGAACTCCTCCAACAGTCATCAAAGCCAGAGCTGAAAGACTAGCCGGGCCTACAGTTGTTGGTAAAATTGAATTGCAGGGAGACCGGAAACCTCCAATGTCGGAGGCTGCTCTGCAAGCGGCAAGAAATAAAAAGAAGAGAAAACGTATTTCAAAAGATATTCCCGGAGCTCAACAAAGGGTAGCTGTGGGTGAAAAACCTCCTGTTACAGGCGAAAGGCGAAAGCTGGTTGTTACTAAAAACATTGGTGGGGCAGCTGCTTCATCTCATGATAAATCAAAACTATTAAAGAAGCGTCCACTGCTGAAAAAAGAAGTCAGTGAAGAGGATGTTCAAAAGCAGATAAAAGATACACTAGCCCGCCTTACCACCAAAGGTACCAAATCCAAAGGGTCAAAATACCGGAAAGATAAACGCCAGTTGGTCAGTGACAAAGCTGCCGCTCAGCTTGAACGTGATGAAGCCGATCAGAATATCTTGAAAGTAACTGAGTATGTTTCAGTGAACGAATTGGCTACCATGATGGATGTTGCGGTTACGGCTGTAATTTCCACCTGTATGAGCCTTGGTCTGTTTGTTTCTATCAATCAACGCCTGGATGCAGAAACGATGGCTATCGTGGCCGATGAATTCGGATTCAAAGTTGAATTTGTAAGTGCTGAAATTGCAGTGGCCATCGAAGAAGAGCCCGATACCCCTGAGATGTTGCTTCCCAGGGCGCCAGTGGTCACTGTAATGGGACATGTTGACCATGGTAAAACTTCATTGCTTGACCATATCCGTAGTACAAACGTTATTGCAGGTGAAGCCGGTGGAATTACCCAGCACATTGGGGCCTACCATGTGAAACTAAAAAACGGGCGTGAAATAACTTTCCTTGATACTCCCGGGCACGAAGCCTTCACGGCCATGCGCGCCAGGGGTGCACAGGTAACAGATATTGCCATTATTATTGTGGCGGCTGACGACAACATCATGCCACAGTCAGTAGAAGCCATTAACCATGCTGCCGCCGCTAGTGTGCCAATTGTTTTTGCCATCAACAAGATTGACAAAAACGGAGCAAACCCAGAGCGAATCAAAGAGCAACTGGCTGGTATGAACTACCTGGTCGAAGATTGGGGTGGAAAATACCAAAGTCAGGAAATTTCAGCTAAGTCAGGATTAAATGTTGACCTGTTGCTGGAGAAAATATTGCTGGAAGCCGAAATGCTTGAGTTGAAAGGT
>Ga0209512_1005360_pt1 | contig 10699 bp, 9 predicted proteins | sample frozenSSSSmetaG_FD_184142 | JGI IMG/M metagenome (GOLD analysis project Ga0209512, IMG submission 184142) | Glacier valley bacterial and archeal communities from Borup Fiord, Nunavut, Canada, to study Microbial Dark Matter (Phase II) -... | ecosystem: Environmental > Aquatic > Freshwater > Ice >... | reverse complement strand
AAAATTTAATTGCAGCCACAGAAGCGCGAATTAGCGAACTCAAACAACAGCGTAAAGCACTCTCCCATGAATTACAAGCCCAGATGCATGCTAGTTACAGCCTGACTAATTTTTCCGGGCGATCGCAATCATTGCAAGAATTGATGCCAGGAGGCTCCCCCACTGGCACAGGAGACTGTTGTGCCCCAAAGCTGCTCCATTATGCCGCAACACATAATTTAAAACCACTGGCAATGGCAGAATTTTGGTGGGGTGCGTCTTCTGTAAATCAGGATAAAATTCCGGGAGAATTTTATGGAGCATGTGCCGAACGATGTCAGCCATTAATGGGGTTTTTGCTCTCAGGTTTGAAACCTATTTCAATCCCAAATAGGGATTTTCACACAACTAGCCCACTTTTCCCTACCAAAACAGAGATCCCGATTATTTATGAAGACGAATGGCTGATTGCTGTAAACAAACCTGCTGGGTTACTTTCGGTGCCTGGACGTTATCGCGATCGCCAAGATAGTGTTTTGAGTCGCTTACGTCATCTCTTAACTGATGGTATGGCACTTGTATCTGTGCATCGCCTAGATCAGGAAACTTCTGGTATTCTGTTGTTGGCACGCGATCGCCAAACCCATCGCCAATTTAGCCAGCAGTTTCAGCAACGCCAGGTTCACAAGGTTTATGAAGCTATCCTTTCCGGTGCTGTGACAGTTGAGCAAGGCGTGATTGAACTACCACTGTGGGGAGATCCGCAAAATCGCCCTAATCAAAAAGTTGATTGGCAGCACGGTAAACTCAGTTTGACACACTTCCAGGTTATAGCCAGAGAAGGAGACTACACCCGCGTAGAATTTACGCCGTTAACAGGACGCACTCATCAGTTGAGGGTTCATGCAGCTGATGCGCGAGGACTTGGGGTAACTATTTTAGGCGATCGCCTTTATGGATGCTGTGCAGTTACCAGTCGGTTACATCTGCACGCCAGAGAACTTCGCTTCCAGCATCCGCAGTTAGAAAAAACCCTGCATTTACAAGCGATTACGCCCTTTTGACGCATCATATCATGTCCGCTTGACTACTTATTAAACCCCAAGAACCCCAAAGAGCTAAAGCTGCGCTTTGTCTCCCCTAACAGCAAGCCTATTGCTTTTTAAATTTGTATGTGATAATTTCTGCTTGTAGTAAATCAACGTATATCCGACCGATTTACCGTATTTTTAGGAATTATACTAAAAACGGCTGATTTCTAGACTTTTGCCTGGGCAAAGAAAATTTTGCCTGCTAATCTCTTAGCGATTTTAAAAGTAAAGCTCCAACCCGTTTTGAGTATAATATCACACCTAAGAGACTTCCCAATAAAAAAACATCCCACAAGATTGAATAATTTCTTTTTGGAAATCCCTTAGAGCAAGATTGGATGATTGATTTTTTGGTAGTCCCTTAACAACTTTATTCGTAAGGAATATCATGCATGACCAAAGTATTAATACTCGATGCCAACCAACAACCCTTGTATCCAGTACGCATCAGCCGTGCTAGGCTGCTATTGTCACAAGGTCAAGCTACCGTATTCCAGCGATATCCCTTTACGATCATTCTGAAGGAGTCCCTTTCTGGTCTAAAACTTGAGCAACTTGGCCTCAAGATTCACCCTGGCATTAAAATAATTCGTAATTCGTAATGACGCTCGTTCGCCCTTGGCGTCTCCCCTTGGGAGAAGACTCGCTAACGTAATTCGTAATTGAATTTTTAACTAGGAATTACTTGCAATCAAGAAGAAACAGTCTATCGCCGTGTAGATAACAGCGATGCCGAAGGACACGCACAATTACAATTAACTGAAGTGCTTCGGCATAGCCAGCCGTAGGCATCGCTTCAAGCAGGTGATATCTACCGCCTGTTACCCCCAGATGGTGATATTCACGCCGTCAAAACCATATCTCTGAGCGCATCTGTATCCATCTTCTGGGTAATAATAGTGGTTGCATCTTCCCTCACCAGTTCATCATAGAATCTCATAGCGTCAAATCCTTTGGCTCTGGATATTCCACCGCTCCCTGTAAACAAAAAGAGGAAAAAGAATATGCCCAAGTACGATAGACCACAACCCCCTGTATTCGAGCAAGTTGAAGACGAACGCCTGCACCGTAAGCAACGCCTAGCTGCTGCCTTTCGCCTATTTGGTAAGTTTGGGTTCAGCGAGGGAATCGCCGGCCATATTACAGCTCGTGATCCGGAGTTTACAGACCATTTCTGGGTCAATCCCTTCGGGACATACTTCGGTCACATCCGAGTTTCTGACCTGATCTTGGTTAACAGAGAAGGTGATGTGGTTAAAGGCGATGCTCATGTAAACCGAGCCGCTTTCGCCATCCATTCTCAGCTTCATGAAGCTCGTCCTGATGTGATCGCCGCGGCTCACGCTCATTCACTTTATGGTAAAGCTTGGTCTAGCTTAGGTCGTCTCCTTGACCCCTTAACTCAAGATTCCTGTGCTTTTTACGAAGACCATGCGCTATTTGACGATTTCACAGGTGTTGTTTTAGAAACTTCTGAAGGTCAGCGACTGGCGCAAGCTTTGGGGCTAAAGAAAGCGATAATCCTACGTAATCATAGCATTTTAACTGTGGGACATACAGTAGATGAAGCTGCCTTTTGGTACATTAGTTTAGAGCGATCGTGCCAAGCCCAACTGCTGGCAGAAGCTGCGGGTAGACCGACTACTATCAAACACGAAACAGCCCGTTTAACACAAACTCAAGTGGGGTCACATACAGCTGGGTGGTTCAGCTTCCAGCCACTTTACGACAGGATTGTGCGCGAAGAACCTGATTTGCTGAATTAGTGCTGTGTTTCTTGGCACTGCTAAGGCGCGGAAGTATTAATTTACCCCACTTCCCGCTATTTTTAGCTCAAATTTCCCGGAATTTATTTATATACTCCGGTAAACCTATAAGTTTATAGTATTCATATAGTTCAGAGAAATCATTTTGATGATTAACCTAATCTTTCGCCGTTTGATTGCAAAGTGGATATCCTTGATCAAGTTGAGGAATATCCCCTTTAACAACCAATATAAATTCTTCTTTTTTCCTCTGCCAATAGTGGGGGCTTTTGTTACAGGTCTTTGTCTGAGCTTGCTATTTGCTGCCTGTTCATCGACACCTACCCCTAATCTCAGTGCCATATCTGTTGGAAATTCTGCTTCCAGTAAAGCCACAGTAGTCAGATTTGGCTATCAGAAACAGAATATTTTGCTGAGAACTAAGGGTGTTTTAGAAAAGCGTTTTGCACCAGAAGGTATCACTGTACAGTGGACTGAATTTCAAGCAGGGCCACAACTACTAGAAGCCATGAATGTAGGTAGTATTGATATGGGCGCTGTAGGAGAATCACCGCCAATATTTGCCCAAGCAGCAGGAGCATCACTAACTTACGTTGTTGGTATTGCTGTTAGTCCTGCTAGTTCAGCAATTCTTGTTCCCCAAAATTCCTCGATTCAAAAAGTTACTGACCTAAAAGGCAAAAAAGTTGCTTTTCAAAAAGGATCTAGTGCCCACTTATTATTAGTCCAAGCTTTAGAAAAAGCTGGATTAAAATATACTGACATTGAACCTAAATATTTAGCTCCAGCTGATGCCCGCGCTGCATTTGTCAAGGGTAGTGTAGATGCATGGGTAATTTGGGACCCCTTCTATGCAGCAGCTCAACAGGCAACTCAAGCCAGAGTCCTGATTGATGGCACAGGAATTAATAAACAGGGAGGATATTATTTGATGACCCGCAAATTTGTCACGGAAAATACCCAAACTGTCAAGGCAATACTGGAGGAAATTCAAAATGTAGAAAAATGGTCTCAACAGAATCGAGAAGAAGTAGCAAAAACTCTAGCACCTGTGTTAGGAATTGATCTAGAAACGATGACGAAAGCAACTAGTAGACGGATTTTTGGGATTGTACCAGTTGACGACAATCTGATAAATCTACAACAAGGTGTTGCAGATACATATTATAAATTGAAGTTAATTCCCAAGCAGGTAAATGTGAAGGATGCAGTGTTGACAAAAGAAGAATATGCGGCATTTTCACCAAAAACTTAACCTAGTACAGTGAATCGGCTGTAAGGGCATATATCTCTATGCCCTTAGAGATGAAATTGGTTATCCGAATCCTGAAGTAGAAGCAGCGATTAAGCCGAGGTTGCCCCAGTCAGCGATATTGCATCGTGAAACCTATAAATTGGCAGATCAAGAAGAAGCGATCGCTCACTACAATGACATCATGAAAGAATTCTATACTGAACAAAAGATGGATGTTGCTGGCGATTGGTCAGAACACTCAGCCCAACGGATCGCAACTGTGGAGTCATTGAGAGGACGCGATCGCTTGCGTGAAGTTCTCAATCATCTCGGCTTCAAATTGCTGTAAACAAGAAAAATCAAGCCATGAGAATAATTTACTCAATTGACAGGCGATCGCACCAAGATTGAACTAATTATCAGATAGAGATGCGATCGCTTCACTCGTTTGATTTATTGATTAAGTCGTAGTTCCAGGTATAAAAACCGATTTGATTGGGAACTCTAGAGAATCGCCCTGTACGATAACCCCGCGATAATTCCTTCTGTACCCCGCCTTTCACCTGTTTAAGTTCATGTTCATCAAGTTTTCCATAAATCCCTTCAATGATTTCATTAATACTGAAAACTTTTAAAGAATTTTGTTCTAAAAAATCGGAAATGGCATCAATCAAAATTAGCTTTTCAAATGGTTCAAGCTTTGGTACTTTTTGAGGTATTATTTCCCGAAAAGATTGGTGATTTTTGTGCTTGTTTTGCCCAAAGTAATTCTTATTTTGATTAGAGGTAAGCAAACGTGAATCTAGAGTATAATACCCAGGTTTCCCTTTAACAGATGACCAATTATGGGTTTCTCTACTCTGGGTAAGTGAAGATTGAACTCGACCTTTAACTAGTTTGAAGATATCTGGCTTTAGCTCTCCATAGAGCGATCGCACGATAAGGTCTATGTGAACAATTGTGCCGCTCTGTTTTGCCAACAGCCGTTCAATCGCATCGGCGCGACTTAAAGATTGATACTCTGGCAACATGGGAATCTCTACCCCATATAGCGATCGCTGTTGAGTTGATGTTTGTGTTTCTATAACTGGTGATATGGGTGGCTCTAGTAATTCCAGAGTATCTGTAGCTGCGCCAATTTCTCCCGACTTGGAATCATCCCATTGCAAGAGTTCAAGAGGGCTAGGTTCTTCCAGTCTAATATCAGAGTTATCAGTGAGAAATAATAAGGAATTTTCTTCTTTTTGAGAGGTGAATTCTTCGTCGGCTACCTCCGAGGCCAAAGACCAGTTAGATAACAAAGCTTCTACGTGAGTGAGATTGGCTTTGGCTTGGGTATATAGTTTTTCGTACTTTTCAACTTTGGGTGCGTAGTAATCTCGCAATGCTAACAGTGGCTCTAAGGCACTTTGGGGAAGGTCTAAGGGGAAGGGACTATTCATAAAATTTCAATTTAGCTAGGATTTGATGCAGCAGCAAGGTGATAAAACAATATATTTTAGTATGAATTCATACTAAAAGTTTTATTGGTTAATTTCAGCAAAAACGCCAAACTGCAATTACAGATGAATTACTAGAAATTATTGTTTTTATTTATACTCTAAATGTCCGCCGCAAGCATCGCCCCTATTCAAGCGAGTAAAGTAGGGGAGCGATGTCTACGCTGATCAAAAGCAGAATCAAAAAAAATACTCCACCACTGAGATCGATCAACGGTTAACAGTACTCATGTCAGGGTAGCGATCGCCTGCTGCCACATCTTTTGGTGCAACAGCTACACGGTGTTGATAATAGAGGTCAATCACTTCAACTCCCAGACGTTTTAGCGAGGCATCGCAAGCTGTCTGGACATATTCTGGTCTGCCACTAATCCCTTTCCAACCACCGTCTTCAGTGCGGACATTGCCAAATTTGGTTGCTAACACTACTTGATCTCGGCGATCTTTAATTGCTTTGCCTACTAATTGCTCATTAGTAAACGGCCCATACATATCAGCAGTATCAAGGAAATTAACCCCAAGTTCTAATGCTCGATGAATTGTAGCGATCGCCTCAATTTCATCACGACCACTATAGAACTCAGACATTCCCATGCAACCAAGTCCGATATTTGAAACTTCCAACCCAAGTTTGCCTAGCTTTCTGGTTCTCATAAAATAATTTCCTAGTCAGTAATTGGTCAGATAAAATTAGGTCTTTTAGCATTATCCCTTTCCCGATCACCAAGTCATCTATTCTTAGAGGATGTTTGAAAAGTATTTTTGGTAATATCTAAGCCTCTGAAACCTAACCCCCCTAGCCTGAATAGCCCGTCGTAGCGATCGCTCTCACAAAAACTGTAATACCAGTTTATTAATCTATAATGTTGATTGACAAAACTGCCAGATATAGGTGAACAAACTAGTCTGGAAGGTTATTTTAGTGTGTTCAGGTGACTGGATCTATGATTAAGCTTGGTTTATTGGTACAGTCCCAGAATAACTATTTGGGTATCGGAAAAGTTACGGAAATATCTGATACCAATGCGAACGTTGAGTATTTCTGCTCCATCGGGCAACGTCTCCAAAAAACTTTACCTTTAAATTCGCTCTCTCAAGTCAAGCTTGAACCACAAGCTCGATGCTATGTCAAGTCCCAAACTCAGGATAAATGGATAATTGGTAGAATTTTCATCTGGGATGAAGATACAGAAATGTATCAAATTGATTTGCCAGATAAGAAAACTGCAATTGTTACTGAAGAAGAAATTTACGTTCGTTGCAATTTACCCAACACTGACCCTATCGAAACTCTGGCGATGAAGGGTCATGAAACGCCCTACTTCCACGACAAAAGATTGGCTTTCGTGAAATCCTTGATTCAGCAACGCGCTGTCAGTCGCGGGATGACGGGACTGATTTCGGCAAATATTAATCTTTATCCTCACCAAGTTGAAGTTGTGCGGCGGGTACTGGAAGACCCAATTCAACGCTACTTGCTAGCAGACGAGGTGGGACTCGGAAAAACCATCGAAGCGGGTGCGATTCTCCGTCAATTCCTTCTTGATGAGCCAAAAAAAGGTGCGGTGGTCATAGTTCCGCAATATTTGCTCAAACAATGGCGGACTGAGTTAGAAAACAAGTTTTACATCTCCCACTTTCCCAAACGGGTAGCGGTGCTGGCGGTTGAAGATATTCATAAAATCAACCTGAAAGCGAAGATAGGCTGCTTAATTTTAGATGAAGCCCATCACATCGCAGCAATGGCAACATCTAAGGATGCAGCAGTGCTAAAGCGTTTTGAGACTTGCAAAAATATCGCTCATAAAAGCGATCGCTTACTTTTATTATCCGCTACTCCAGTTCTCAATCATGAGCAAGATTTTCTGGCTATGTTGCACTTGCTCGACCCGACAACCTATAAACTTGATGATTTAGCAGGTTTTCGCGCTAAAGTTGAAAGCCGTCAGGAAATTGGTAAACTTCTGCTTTCTTTTAAAGAAGGTGCCAAGCCTCTAGTTCTCAAAAACAACTTGCAGCAATTGCGAAACCTGTTTGCTGAGGATAAGTATTTACTAAAGCTGGCGGATGATTTAGAAAGTTGTTTACAAGCAAATTCTAGCAACCAAGAGCAAATCGTCCAAGCGATTCGCGTCCACGTTAGCGATACCTATCGACTACATCGGCGAATGCTTCGCAACCGTCGCGCGGCGGTAGAAGATGTGATCTTTGACCGTAATTTTACGCCGAAAGAAGAGTATGATTTAGACGAGCGATCGCCTGATATTCACGAACTGATCAATCAATGGCGTAGTGTCGCTCCCCATGAAAAGCAATATCAGCGAATTTTTCTGCTGTTATTCCTAGCTTCTGGTACTTGGTTAGGTATTTTAGAGCAGGTAATTGCCGCCCGTTTAAGTGGTAAACCTGATTCTAAACTGATCCAGGAGTTTAAAGAAGATGATCTTCACCTATTAACTACAACTCCCAAATTCTCAGGGGAAGAAGAGATTCTGCAATCCTTACTAAAAGTTATTCGTCAACCTCAAGAGGACGGAGAACGCAGGGAAAATTTGCAAACAGTACTGCTGAATCAGCTAGGTACTTACTTCAAAATTCCTGCAAACGTTCGGAAGAATCAAAAGGAATTCATCACGAGAATACAGCAGAGAATCAAGAGGCCAATTACTGGCGATATTCTCCCCAAATTTATTGTATTTACCAGTTTTGTGCAAACTTGCGCCGAAATTGTCCGTTATTTGTCTGATATTTTTGGTGCAGAGACAGTAGCCAGCCATCAATTTGGGGAATCACCAGACAAGGTTGAGGAAGGCATAAATAGGTTCAAGAATAATCCCAACTGCTTTATTTTAGTATGCGATCGCTCTGGAGAAGAAGGGCGTAATCTTCAGTTTGCCGACTGGTTAATTCATTTTGACCTTCCTTGGTCGCCTAATCAATTAGAGCAGAGAATTGGCAGACTTGACCGCATCGGCAGCAAAATTGGCATCCAATCTTGTGCCTTGATTGGCCCCTATATGGAAGATAGCCCTCACAATGCTTGGTATAAAGTATTGAAAGATGGGTTTGGTATTTTTCAACAATCAATTGCCAGTCTCCAGTTTTATGTGGATGAGAAACTTGCAGAATTAGAAACAGTTTTGTTTGAATCAAGTGCTGCTGGATTGTTAGAGATGATTCAGCCGATTCAAGAGCAAATCGAAGCGGAAATAGTGAAAATTAGCGAACAAAATACTCTCGATGAAATTGATGCTAACGATGAAATTGCAACCCAGTATTTTCAAGATTTAGATAATTACGATGCTCGTCATTTAGAAATTAAGCGAGCAATTGAAGGCTGGATTTGTGACGCGCTGGGATTCAAGGGACAAAATAACCCAGATTCATCAGAAATGCGACGTTATCAACCAACAACGCGTACCTTGGTTCCCATAAATGACTTAAAGAACCGTTTTGCTGATAGTTCTCTAGACCAATTTGGTACTTATAATCGCCGAATAGCAAATCAGAATTCTGGAATTAAACTCTTTCGGATTGGGGAAGGATTTGTAGAAGCACTCTTGAACTATATAAACTGGGATGACCGAGGTGAAGCCTTTGCAATGTGGCGCACTGATGCTTCTTGGGATGCAAAAGAAGGGAAAGAGTGGTTTGGTTTCCAATGTAATTATGTAGTCGAAACAAATTTAAAAAATGTCAAACAAGTTTTAACCGATTACAAGCTAGATAATTCTCAATTCAAAATCTTGCAGCGACGTGTTGATGCTCTATTTCCGCCAATTATAGAAACTATCTATGTTGATGGTCGCAATGAGCAAATACGTGTTGTTGAGGATAAAGCGCTCTTAAGTATTCTGCAACGTTCATATAAAGATAAAAACAATAATCAAGGACGAGATTACAATCTGGCAAAAGAGCGCTTAGGAATTATTGATAATTTTGTTGACCCTAATAAATGGCAAAATTTTTGTTATCAAGTGCGTAACACTTCTTCAGAATTACTTTCCAATCGTCCCGATTTTATTGACTTGTGCCAAAGTTCTGCTAATGTTGCCCAAAAGAAATTAGACAATCGAGTAGAACAATTACGCCTACGTCTAAACCAGCAAAGTTGGGATGATGCATTAGCGGAAGAATTGAAAATAGAAAGTGCTTTAAATGCAGCCATTCTAGAAGGAATTCGCCAGCCGCTTCTAAGGCTTGATTCTGTGGGCTTTATTGTTGTATCGGGGCGATCGCTTATGCAATTTGAGTGATATTATCTGCGAAGAATTTCTTCTGCCCTGTACTGAGCGGTGTTTATGACCTAATCAAAGGGAAGCCCGTTGATGATGCCTTACCTCTCTGGTCTAAATTCATTTCTCCTCGTGATGAAAATCATGTTTCCTTGTTGCATGCTCCTGGAGACGAAGACCTTTGTGAAGAGGAAGAGGAAATCATTCAGCAGGTTTATCAAGCTTTTGGGCATCTTGACCCTTTTGAAGTTGCTAAGTGGACTCACTCTCTTCCAGAGTGGAAAAACCCTCATGGCTGTGCCATTCCGATTTCGGTAGAGGATATTCTCAAAAATGTCGGCAAGAGTGACGAGGAAATCGGGGAAATTCAGCAAGAAGCCATTCGAGAAGCTTACCTAGATGGGGCTTTGAATGGCTAGCATCACCATTAATTTGGGAGATGCATTTTTGCTGGATACCCCTCCCAACAATGAACACCTCTACATCGCAATTGCACAAACTTCTGGAAGCAACTATCTGTTCGTCAATGTCACTAGCCGCAGACCTAATTCTGAAACTTCCTGTGTTCTTCTACCGGGTTCAGGTATACCAAGCTTTATAGTCCATGAGTCGGTAAGCTAGTAGTTTAGTGAATGCAGACCTCTTATTTGTAAATTTTACGAAAGCTGACTTAAGAAATGCAGATTTACGAGGCGCAACTCTTAATGAGACTATTTGGTTAGAGACTCTAGTAGATAATTGTCAGCTTGGTGTTGGTACTGGTTTAAATAATCTGCAACGTCAAGATTTACAAGTACGCGGAGCTAGATTTAATTCTTGAGAAGATAGTAATCAAAACACAAAAAATTATAAAATTATTAAATTGAGATTTATCTGGATAAGTTAATGAGTATTA
>Ga0209512_1005355_pt1 | contig 10711 bp, 11 predicted proteins | sample frozenSSSSmetaG_FD_184142 | JGI IMG/M metagenome (GOLD analysis project Ga0209512, IMG submission 184142) | Glacier valley bacterial and archeal communities from Borup Fiord, Nunavut, Canada, to study Microbial Dark Matter (Phase II) -... | ecosystem: Environmental > Aquatic > Freshwater > Ice >... | reverse complement strand
TACATCACCGCTGCCACCAGTTGCCATGCCGGGATTTCCGTTAATATTAAACCAGCAATTGCCATCAGGTAAAACAATGGCCGTATATGTTCCTTTCAGAACAAGGACAATACGATGGATTTTGGCAAAGTTCAGTGCAAGCTTTAACCTTTCAAAATCGGATTCCGCATGTCCGGCCAATCGCTCAAATTCGAGCGGATGGGGCGTGAGAATTGATCCTTCAGGAAGTAATTCAATCATTTCAGGGTTTTCCGAAAGCAGATTGAGCGCATCGGCATCCACCACCAATGGCCCATGATAATTTTCCAAAAGCAACTCCAAAGCAATGGCTGTTTGGTTCGCTTTCCCGATTCCTGGCCCGATACCGATGGCTTTATAATTGTCAAGATGTAGAATTCCTGAAATTAGATTCTCGGATTTATCCATACTGACCATTGCCTCTGGAACGGCGCATTGTACGATCTGATTTCCAGATTTGGGAATATGAATTGTAAGCAAACCGACTCCTGACCGGAGACATCCCTTTGCTGAGAGTACCGCAGCACCCATTTTCCCTAAGCTCCCAGCCACCAAAAGTGCATGCCCGTAAGTTCCTTTGTGTGAAAACTTCTTCCTTGGCTTTAGTAATGACACCATCGATTTGAAATGGGAATAGTGCCAGGGAGTTTCGGTTTGAGCAATTGCATCCGGATGCAGATCGATGGGAATGAGTTCCCATTTGCCAGTAAACTGATTATTCTCTTTAAAAAAGAAGCTCAATTTTGGAAACTCGAGTGTCAGTGTATAAGTTGCATGAATAATGGTATCGGTGTCAATGCCCCCATTGTCCTCGCCCATGAGTCCGGATGGCATATCGATAGAAACAATCGGCAAACCGGCATAATTCACGTGTTTTACTAGCTGGGCCGGAAAACCTGTGAGTTGCCGTGTTAAGCCAGCTCCAAATAACCCATCAAGAATCACATCATATTCAATAAGTTCCGGAAGCGGCTCATCAACATTCCAATTGATTGTCTTTACTACATTCCATTCTTTTAACCTGTCGAGGTTGATTAAAAATAAATCCGTGAACTTCTTAACGGTATCGGGAATAAAAACCGCGACCTCGTAATCGTGCTCTATCAATATACGGGCAACAGCCAAAGCATCGCCTCCGTTATTCCCTGGCCCTGCAAAAACTGCAACCCGATGACTGTTATCAAAATACAATTCGATCCACTCGGCAACCGGTTCAGCAGCTCGTTCCATTAAATCGATTGCCGCTATTGGCTCATTTTCGATTGTATACTTATCAATTTCAGCAATTTGAGAAGTGGTGAAAAATTTCATGGTTCGTCGTTTTACTCCCTTCAAATTTACGAAGAAATCTTTTCGAGGCAAACGAAGATTGCATATAGTTCAATAAATGCAACAGATTTACTCATAACATGACTTTTCGCAGCATTACGACACCAAAAAAGTTCGCTATATTTGCCGCAATTAATCATTTTATTTAACTCCTTAAACAATAAAATCTTATGCTTAAAGGACATCCCAAAGGGCTCTATGTGGCCTTTTTTGCCAATATGGGCGAACGCTTTGGATTTTACACAATGATGGCAATCCTGGTGCTGTTTCTTCAAGCCAAATTTGGCCTGACAGGAGCTAATGCGGGCATCATTTATTCTATTTTTTATGCATCAATTTATGCACTTGCATTGGTTGGTGGTATTGTGGCCGACAGAGTAGTTGGTTTGAAAAAAACGATTGCATTCGGTATTGTTAGTATGGCTATTGGATATGTTTTGATTGCAATACCTACTGCTTCAAATACGACAGGACTAATACAGACCTGCCTGGGTTTGTTCGTTATTGCTTTTGGTAATGGTATGTTCAAAGGTAATCTACAGGCTGTAGTTGGAAATTTATATGAAGATCCTGCCTATGCCAGCAAAAGAGATTCAGCTTTTTCAATTTTCTATATGGGTATCAACATCGGCGCTTTATTTGCACCAACTGTTGCTATCAGTCTGAAAAAATACGTTTTAGGATTGTCTAATTTTGTTGATAAGGCAGAGATTCCGGCTTTATGCTGGAATGTGAAACATGGTTTGCCTGGTGCTTCAGAAAAGTTATCCGAAATTGCTAACCAGGCCTATATTGGAGGAGCACTTCCTGTTGATTTCAATGTAATTACTTTTGCAGATGAATATATCAGGGCATTTTCAACCGGATACAACTATGCGTTTGGATTTGCGGCATTTATGATGTTGGTTTCTTTGCTGGTTTATTTTAGTTTTAATAAAATACTTAATCCCGGTTTCTATGTTGGTAAAAAAGATGCAAACGGTTTAGGATCTAATGTTCCCGATATGCCAAAAGCAGAAGTCAGGGAACGCCTTATTGCACTTTTTCTGGTTTTCGCAGTTGTAATCTTTTTTTGGATGTCATTCCATCAGAACGGATTAACACTCACCTTCTTTGCACGAGATTATACTCAAAGAGTTGTTGGGCCTGAAACATTTTTTTGGTTTGATCTTTGGACACTTTTGCCCATGTTTGGTGCTTCTATTGGCCTCTACTTCCTGTTACGTAAAAGTTCAACCATCATCTATCGTGGGTTTGGTGTAATCGCTGCAGTCGTTCTTGGTTATTTTACCTATTTCCGTATTACTGGGATGCCTGTTCAGAATCTTTTCTCTCCTGAACTTTTCCAGCATATGAATCCATTTTTCATTGTAGCTCTTACTCCGGTGGCAGTTGCTATGTTTTCATGGATGAACAAAAAGGGTATTGAGCCTTCTGCCCCTCGCAAAATCGGTATTGGAATGATTTTGGCTGCAATTGGATTTTTTATAATGGTCGTTGGATCGTTCGGGCTCTCTTCGCAGACGTCTTTGGGCGGCAATCCGGTTCCTTCCGATCAGCTTGTAAGCCCTTACTTGCTTATCATTACTTACTTTGTTCTTACTATTGCAGAGCTTTTCCTTAGTCCGATGGGGATCTCTTTCGTTTCGAAAGTCGCGCCACCGCAATATAAAGGAACCATGCAGGGAGGATGGCTTGCTGCGACCGCAATTGGCAATCAACTCCTCTTTATTGGTGCTATATTTTATAGTAAACTTGAATTATGGCAGCTGTGGTCATTCTTTGTAATTTGCTGTCTGCTTTCGGCAGGATTTATCTTCTTTATGATGAAACGTCTTGAAAGGACTACCAAATAATAGTTTCCATTAACCGATGAAAACGGATTAAATATTAAACAATTATTCGATAGAACTTGAAAAAGCGACAAGTTAAATCTTAAAATAACTCAATGTAAAAGCCGAACCCTTAAAAAGTTCGGCTTTTTTCATTCCTAATTTTGAAATCACTTTACTAAAGTCTTCCAATTTATTTATTGGAATTAGATCATTGCTTTCTATAATTCAAATTAAATTTATTATAATTGCAGAAATTACAGATCAATTCTTCCAAACAGACTAAATTCTGGTTGAACGAATGAATGCCTGTGATAAACTATTTTTTAGGTAATGTTTTAAAAGATTAAAATGACAATTGCAAAAAATTCGCAGCCGACATTATGGGAATATGAAACATTCCTGAATGAATATTATAAAACAGAAGACAAAGAGAAGGTTTATGACAAGTTTGCTTACCTGACTAATTCGTCACGTGAAAAGCCAATGAGAATAGACCGTTTTGAGATTGCAGTAAGAACAAACTCAATAGGAACGATACTTCGAAAATACGACTTTGAGTCATTTCAAGAGAGCTTTGAAAAAGATAAAATACCATTTATCAAACCATTGGCTTAAAATTATTTTCTGCCTTCGAATTTCTCAAAAATTTGACTCAAAACAACGTATAACCGGCCTTTCATAATTGGGAAATCCCCATGACTTGTTTCGTGGTTGTGAAACTCTATCTTTGCGCCGAAAATAAAAGCACGATGACAAAAAAAGAAGCAATAGCAATTCTGCATTCTCAAAGTACTGGAGTCCCTTTTGAAGCTCTCGGGTTTTTAATGAATCTTCCATACGACGAAGACATTGAGAACAAAATTATCTTTCATTTGGATAATGCATACGATGAGCGGGTTTCGATGCTGAATAAGAGTTTGCCCAACCTGCCATTGTGGTACGCCATTCTCGCCGAAGTACATTCTTCGCTTAAAATGGTTCCATCTGTCATTAACCTATTTACAACTCCCGATTCACCCGATTGGGATCTATTAGATGAACAAGGACTTTTTCTGGTTGGAATGCTTTCGAAACGGTATCCGGAAACCATTGCTTCATTTCTGGACGCCATCGAAAAACAGGTGTCGAAGAAAAGCAATGCGCCCTATCTTTTTCTTTACGATTGCATCTACTTTGCCAAAGATGAAATACACGGAGAAAAAATCGCCAAACTGCTGAGTGATCCTGACACAGGCTGGAAACCATTGCTGGCAGTTCATGTTGCCGAGACCCGGCTTAATTCGTGCCGTGGCGAAGTGAAAAAGCTTCATGAGGAGTTTGTTCCATACACACAAAAAGGGACGAATGAAAACCTGATCCGGGAAGAGCTCTTGTATGCGCTCGAATTATTTGATGATGAAACCCATACACCAGGTTGCTATTTTCATCAACGTGGTGATTGGAATACCCATTACAAAAATGCAGAAGGAATCTTCGCAGAAGAAAATCCAATGCTTGCAAGCATTTTCAACAATGTGGGCCGAAATGATCTTTGCCCTTGCGGATCGGGAAAAAAGTACAAGAGTTGCTGTTTGAAGAAATGATTTGAGAAGAGGTGAAGGGGTGAAAATGAGATTTTGAGAATGCTTTGATTACTGTTCACTTTTCATTTCCCAAGGTGCGATCACCCTGTCCAATATCTTTTCTCCATGGATGTAGGAGAGAAAAATACCATAGTTGGTAATCGGTATTCCTGTTGCATTCAGATCACGAAGTCGTGCTGCCATGCGCTGATTTGAGATCATACATCCGCCGCAGTGAATTACCAGCTTGTACTTTTTCATGTCCAGGTCATCAACGAACTCTCTTCCAAAAGTATAGTCAACAATTACTTCCGGATAGAATTTATTCAGCAGATTGGGTATTTGAACTGTTCCGATATCCTCCCTGATACGGGAATGGTTACAAGCTTCGGCGATCAAAATATGATCACCAGCGGTTAAGGAGTTCAATGCCCTGATTCCACTCACAAACTCATTCAGTCTTCCCCGGCTCATGTAATTGATCATCATGATCGAAAATGTCGTCAATGCCATATCGTCAGGTGCCCAGTCTTTCATGATGTCCATCGCCTGCGAATCGGTGATAATTGCTTTCGGCCTTCGGGTAAAACTATTGATAAAAGTGTACCACCTTTCTTTTTCAGACGGGTCACCTGCCCTGGCTTTTGCCAGATTCATCCGGTACGAAACCGGGAAAGCCCATTTTCGGGTGATGTACTCTTCGGCCATCGCCTGGGGTCGTAAATACCTTCCGGGCGGTGTCTCTTCGTCCATCGGAATATTTAGAATATAAAATTCCCCCTTCTCAACAAATGGCATTAATTCGACCGTTACATTTTTTGGAATATAATTCGCAAGAATTGCCTCAAGTAATCGCTGACGATAATTAATATCTATAGCACTCAACACGATTCTGTGATAAACACGCAACCTGGCGAGTACTTCTTCAACTTTATCAATTCGGTTCTTGTCGGTGTTACGGAAAAGATTATAAACAACAATCACCTGTTTTTCAAGCGATCGAGCCTGCTCGAGAATGAACTTATCGTTCTCATAATCAAAAGTTGCCGGATCAATAACCAGCAAAACAAGGTCGCATTCTTTTAATGCAGCAATTGTCTTCTTTAGTTTTTTAAGGCCCAGCACATTCTGCTCATCAAATCCAGCTGTATCCATTATCTTCACCGGACCCACACCATGAATTTCCGTCAATGTTATTTTTGTATCGGCTGTAGTTCCGGGTGTTGGATCAACAATAGAGGTTTCCTGTTGAGTAAGAAGGTTCATCAAAGAGCTCTTCCCCGAATTCATCTTCCCGAAAATTCCTATGATATCGCGTTCTGTCATATTCCTTATTACTAGTAGTGTAAAGAAAACAATAATTGTCGAAACAAAGTTCGACGAAGTCAATTGTTACATTAACGAATTGTGACATTTTTCTTATTAGTTTTGTACAATAAAATATCCATGATGGAAAAAATAGCAATATTTCCGGGTTCCTTTGACCCATTTACCTTAGGACATGAATCGATTGTCAGACGTGCTTTACCAATGTTCGATCAGATTATCATTATGATTGGATACAATTCGAATAAGGAGCCGTACTACCCTTTGGCAAAAAGGAAAGAGTGGATCAAGCGTGTATTCGAAGATGAGCCTAAAATTAAGGTAGGTAAATTCGAAGGGTTGACAGTTGATTATTGCAAAAGGGTTCATGCCCAGTATATTTTAAGGGGCTTACGAACTGCTTCCGATTTTGAATACGAAAGAGCTATTGCACAGATTAATAAAATGATGCACCCCGAAATCGAAACTGTATTTTTGCTCACAACACCCGAAACAACTGCAATCTCATCAACAATTGTCCGGGATATCCTACGGCACAAGGGAGATGCCAGTCTTTTTCTACCCGCTTGTCTTGATATTTCGGAGTTTTACGAAGATTAATATGCTCTATTTTAAAATTCTTACACTTCTATCGCTGATTTCGATTCAGGTCAATGCCCAAAAATCAGTTCTTTCAGGCAAAGCAGTCGATTACAGCACGAAAGAAATTACATTTTACACAATACCCGATCCGGTTCTCCGGCATAAACTTGAGTTAGCCTCGACAAAAATTGCCCCGGACGGAACTTTTTCAGTGGCCTTACCCATCAGCCAAACGATTGAAATCTATGCCGATCTCGAAAAATACTGCGGGACAATGGTGGTTGAACCTGGGAAAAATTACACAGTAACTCTCCCTCCTTTTTCACTCCGAACAAGTAATGAGGCACACAGTTCCTATTTTAAACCAGCCCCCTATTGGCTGGGATTACCTGCGAAAGACAACAGCGATCTCAATTTTGTGGTACGATCGTTTGTGGTAGATTTCAATTCTGAAACAGTTAAAAATACCGTTTTCATCTATCAGAAACAATCAAAAGAGGTTGTAAACGAAATCATTGAACGCCTTGAAGCAAAACATTCAGCCCATAAGAACGAATACTTCAAAACTTTAAAAAAGTATTATTTCGCGGAATTAGAATACGCAGTGAATCAACGTACGCCAGAATTTGTCATTCAGAAATATTTTGCAACTGAGCCAGTTCAACTTCACCATCCGATTTATCAAAGAGCCTTTGAGACAATATTCAGCGACTTTCTCAGGAAACAATCGCAGGATATCCAAAACCGTGAGATCGTTCATCTAACTAATTCAGGCAATTACCTGAAGTTGGTAAATCTTTTCGAAAACCGGGGTTACAAAAAGGAGTTCGCCGAACTTGTCGTGTTGAAAGGTTTAAACGATGGATATTACACAAATACTTTTGCCAAAGAGGGTGTGACGAAAGCAATCGAAATGGCGCAAACAGCAACAACCTCAACTATTTTACAACCCATCGCCCATCAGATTAAACGCAAATTGTCGCTTTTGGCAGTTGGAGGAAAAGCTCCGTCAATAAAGCTTAGTAATCTGAAAAAGATGCCAGTTACACTTGATCAATTCCTCGGAAAGTTTATTTATCTCTCGTTTTTTAACAGTAAAAGTTCTGATTGTCGCGCAGAACTTGATTCTATTGTTTCGATCGAGAAAAGGCTAAGACAAGTTCTTACCGTCGTGTCGGTTGCACTTGATGACAATTTTGATGTGGCGGTAAAACTATGGAATTCCAAAGGCTATAAATGGGAACTACTTGATGGATCAAAGCAGAAACAACTGATTATTAATTACAATGCATCCATCACCCCGGCATTTTACCTGATTGATCCCGATGGTGCACTTAAGCTCTCTCAGGCTCCGTCCCCATCTCATGGCTTCGAACCCTTGTTTTTAAAAATGTTCAGGGATTATAATTTCAAGCGGCAGCGGAATTAACGTTTTTTTAAGAATTGACAATGAATTGATTCACCCCAGAGCCGAAATTCTTCGTATTTTTGCACAAAATATAATGTTTTGAACATCATGGAAAATACACAAATAGAAGTTACGAAACGACTGCTTGCAATCGATACAATCAAAATACAACCCGATAATCCATTCACCTGGGCATCAGGATGGAAGGCGCCTATTTATTGCGATAACCGCAAGGTACTTTCGTATCCCGAAACAAGAACCTTTATCTGTAATCAATTTGTAGAACTCGTTCGCGAAAAATATCCGAATGTAGAAGCAATTGCCGGTGTAGCCACAGGTGCCATCGCAATCGGCGTTTTAATTGCTGAGGCATTGCACCTTCCATTTATTTATGTCAGATCAAAGCCCAAAGGACATGGACTCGAGAACCTCATTGAAGGTGATATTCAGCCTGGTACAAAAGTGGTAATGATTGAAGATCTTATTTCAACCGGAGGCAGTTCATTAAGTGCAGCAGAAGCGGTCCGCAATTATGGAGCAGAAGTTCTGGGAATGCTTGCAATTTTCACCTACAATTTTGCACTTGCAGCAAAGAATTTTGAGGAAGCTCATATTGAGTTGACAACATTAAGCAATTACAATCTGTTGCTTAAACTGGCGCATACTTCCGGAGAAATCACTGATGTGCAACTCGAAAGCCTCAATAAATGGCGAAAAAATCCTGAAACATGGGGTCAGGAATTGAAAGGGTAAGAAAATAGAAGACGGAAGTCTGAAGACGGAAGCTGAAAGATCACATACACCCTTTCTCCCATTCTTCCCTTCACCCCTTCTCATATTCTCTCCTTCGCATAGTCTCTCATTCACACAATTATCCAGCATTTTCTTTAATTTTTCTCAACAATAAAAATGGGAACCGAAAAATATATCAGTGAGGTAAAGATCATTTCCGCTCCTCAGGTTGCAGTTTATAACCGTCTTTCGAACCTCAGGAATCTTGAGCAACTTTTTGATCCGAAGAAAATGGCGGAGATTAAGAAACAACACCCGGATGTTCCTGATATTAAACTTGATAATTTCCAGGCAACCGAAAACGAGTGCAGTTTTTCCGTCAGTCCGGTGGGTACTGTAGGCGTAAATATCATTGAACGCGAACCTTCGAAGATGATTAAGCTGGCTGGGAGTAAGTCAGCGCCGTTTCAGTTTAACTGTTGGATACAGCTTGTAGAGGTTGATGAAGTAAGTTGCAAAGTGAAGATAACCTTGCATGCTGAATTAAATCCGATGATTAAAATGCTTGCGAACAAACATCTAAAGAAAGGCGTCGATCAAATTGCAGAGGCTTTGACAAAAATACCTTATGCCTGAGCAATTTCTTCTATTTAAACACCACCTCTTTAAAATGGTATTTGTTGACGATTCCGGCCCTGGTTTCGATCTTTAACCGGCCGATTTGATCAACGCCAAGGATTTTCCCCTCATAATCGCCGTTTTCATCGGAATAGTGTGACCAACTATCACGCTGATAAAGCATTTCAGTATAATCATCATCAATTTGACTGAAATTTCCATTTCGAAGCTGGTGATAACGGGCATCAATTTTCGCACACAAATTTGAAAGCAATTCTTCGAGATTGTAGATTTTCCCTGTGACCTGACTCAAAGATACCGGATTTGGCGCATCGCTTGTGAATTTCTGCTGATTAATATTCAAGCCAATACCTACAATGCATGATGAAATTTTGTCGATATGAATGGAATTCTCGATCAGGATTCCTGCCACTTTCTTACGTCCAATATAAATATCATTCGGCCATTTAATAGTTACGTGATCCGTCAGTTCTTTCAAAAAATCAACGACTCCAAGAGAGATCGCTTTCGAAATCTCGAATTGCCTCATAATCTCAATAAAGTCGGGATAAAGAAGAATACTGAACGTTAAATTCTTATTTGGCTCACTCTCCCACTTATTAGAAACCTGTCCCCGACCGTCAACCTGACTGTTTGCAACAAAAACAATTCCTTCTGGCAGACGTTTTGTCAGTAGCTGGGTCGCGGCATAGTTATTGGAAGATCCTAACTTGTCGATTCGTTCAATTTTCGATCCGATAATTTCGTTCATTTTTGCCCGTATGTTTGAGATGTCAAAGTAAAAACTATTATTTCAGAAGATTACCTTCACATTTCTTTATTTTTCTATCGGACAAAAAAATTATCTTTGTACTTTAAATATTCCATATGGTTAATCATGCCATTCAAGATGGCTCTATCGATTTAATTGAGGCGATTATTGAGGGTATTCAACGCAAAAAAGGACTTGAAATCGTCGATATTGATCTTCAAATTATTAATAATACAGAATGTGATCACTACATCATTTGCCATGGAACATCTAATACCCATGTAGATGCCATAGCCCATTCAGTAGAAGAGACAGTTGAAGAACTAAAAAATGAACCTGCATGGCATCGAGATGGTTATAAACAGGCACAGTGGATATTGCTCGATTACGCGAACATAATGGTTCATGTGTTTCAGGAACCCATACGTAGGTTGTACGATCTTGAAAGTTTATGGGCTGACGGAAAAATTATAAATATTGATGCTGACATTTAATTGATTATGGCTGAGAAAGAGACAAAAAATAACCC
>Ga0209512_1005353_pt1 | contig 10714 bp, 2 predicted proteins | sample frozenSSSSmetaG_FD_184142 | JGI IMG/M metagenome (GOLD analysis project Ga0209512, IMG submission 184142) | Glacier valley bacterial and archeal communities from Borup Fiord, Nunavut, Canada, to study Microbial Dark Matter (Phase II) -... | ecosystem: Environmental > Aquatic > Freshwater > Ice >... | reverse complement strand
TTTTACCTGACAATTTGCTAAAGCTTTGGAATATCTGCTTTTCATTTCTTCAACCAAAGAATCAGGCTTAAATACTTTTACATATTCGCCATAGGAGAGCAATTCCATTTCGAAATCGTAGGTCAATATAAAGCAAAAGCTTGATTCCCTCTTCATAATATAAATTTCAGGTTACAATGCGTAAACAGATAATGTATTGAACTAGAAATTGTCAATTCATTAGCAATACAATTACACTATCAAAATGGAAGTGGCATCAATTATCTGAAAAGCTGCCTTTAATTTGATGATTTAGATCCATTTGCTTGTTGATTTGTAAGTATATCAAATAGTCGACAAATTTTATCCGTTTCTAACCGAATATATTCGATTAGAAACGGATTGATCAGAATCGTTTATCTACTATTACAATAAATAATTCCGCTTAAATCCAAATATTTTATATAGGTTATTGTCCTATCCGTTTGCAAATAATTTTGTTTGTTTTTGAATTTGACAAACTGTTTGCCTGCGATGGGTAGTGCATTTAAATTTTAATTGCTTTTTCGACCAAACATAAATATCGCATGAAAAAAATTCTACTAATTACTTTTATACTTGTTTCAACAGCAGGTAGGGTAAATTCTCAACAATGCATAAACGGAGGCTGTTCAAATTTTGTAAGCCCAGCATATCCAAGTGATACTAAAACTACAACATCTTCTTCCTGGCAAGTTGTTAGTACTGGTATGAATGCAGGAAATTATTCATTATTTAGTGTAACAGAAGGAAATACCTATGAATGGAGTTATTGCGAAAGTGATACTGGTGTACCCTTAACCTGGGATGCTCAACTTACTTTATATAATGAATCAAATATCGCGACATCTCTGTGTTTCGTGAAAGACTATTGCGGTTTAGCTCCAAAAATAAATTGGAAAGCAGATTTTAATGGTACAGTAAGGTTGTTAACCTCAGCAAATATAAATGGAACAGGATGTCAATCAAATGGACATAGTGCACCATATAATAAATTAGTTTGGAGACAATCGGCAACAGGAAGCAGTTCATTAGGAACACCTGCATTATCTGCACCTGCAAATGCAGCATCTATTGATGCAGGTGCGACTATAAATTTCTCCTGGTCAACGGTTGTCGGTGCAGACTCTTACGATATCGAGTTCGACCCGGGTAAAACTTGGGCTGAAACAGTCTCAAGAACAACAACTAGTTACAGTACTGTTACAAATACTTCAGGAGAGCATTCATGGCATGTTCGGGCAAAAAAAGGAAGTACTGTTGGAGCGTGGTCGTCTACCAGAACTTATACTGTTGCTGCTCTCGGTACACCAACCTTATCTTCTCCTGTAAATGCAGCATCTATTGATGCAGGTGCGACTATAAATTTCTCCTGGTCAATGGTTGTCGGTGCAGACTCTTACGATATCGAGTTTGACCCAGGTAAAGCTTGGGCTGAAACAGTCTCAAGAACAACAACTAGTTACAGTACTCTTACAAATACTTCAGGAGAGCATTCCTGGCATGTCCGGGCAAAAATAGGAAGTACGGTTGGAGCATGGTCGTCTACAAGAACTTATACTGTTGCTGCTCTTGGTACACCAACTTTATCTTCTCCCGCAAACGCAGTATCGTTCGATGCAGGCTCGACAATAAATTTCTCCTGGTCAACGGTTGTCGGTGCAGACTCATACGATATTGAGTTCGACCCAGGTAAAACTTGGGTGGAAACAGTCTCAAGAACAACAACTAGTTACAGTACTCTTACAAATACTTCAGGTGAGCATTCCTGGCATGTCCGGGCAAAAAAAGGTAGTACTGTTGGAACGTGGTCGTCTACCAGAACTTATACTGTTGCTGCTCTCGGTACACCGACCTTATCTACTCCCGCAAACGCAGCATCCATGGATGCAGGTTCGACAATAAATTTCTCCTGGTCAACGGTTGTTGGCGCAGGCTCATACGACATCGAGTTTGATCCAGGTAAAACTTGGGCGGAAACAGTCTCAAGAACAACAACTAGTTACAATACTCTTACAAATACTTCAGGTGAGCATTCCTGGCATGTCCGGGCAAAAAAAGGAAGTAATGTTGGAGCGTGGTCGTCTACCAGAACTTATACTGTTGCTGCTCTCGGTACACCAACCTTATCCTCTCCCACAAACGCAGCATCGTTCGATGTTGGCACGACAATAAATTTCTCCTGGACCTCAGTTGCAAATGCGACCTACGATATTGAATTTGATTCCGGGCAGACTTGGGTATACCAAACCAATGCAATGACAAATAGCTTTAGCCTGATGGTTAATATTGCCAGTATTGGAACACATTCCTGGCACATTCGTTCAAAAATTGGAACAACAGTTGGGGCATGGTCAACATCCCGTTCTTTTACAGTAAAGCCAACAACATCAATATCCACCATCAAATGGTCTGGTTTTACATGGAATGTCAAAAATGGAGAAGGAAAGGGTCCAGGACCAAATAATTGGATGGCAAATTCATCAAATATATGGGTTGATACAAACGGCAATCTTCATTTGAAAATTGTAAAAGTTGGTGAGAAATGGTATTGCTCTGAAATATATTCTTTGCAATCCTTGGGTTATGGTGAATATACTTTTGAGGTTTCAAGTAATGTTGAAAACTTCGATAAAAATATTTATTTGGGCTTGTTTACCTATGAAGGCGATTCAAAAGAAATTGATTTAGAATTTGCCCGAGAGGGAAATCTTTCAAATCCTGTTGGTTGGTACATTGCTCAACCCTCTTCTCCTGAAAGCAGGAAGAATTTCGCACTTAATTTATCAGGCGATTATTCAACTCACAAATTTGCATGGTCTCCAAATAGTATATTCTTTCAAAGTTTTCATGGATTATCAACTGATTATCCTATTAATCAATGGAATTATACTGGTCCTAATAATCCACCAGCAGGTAATGAAAGGGTCCACCTTAATTTTTGGCTAAAAAATGGATTAGCACCATCCAATAATATAGAAACTGAGGTGATAATCAAATCATTCAAATTCAAACCAATTGAACCAACAATTACTTTAGCAGTTCCAACCGGTGGAGAAAAATGGGAAATTGGAGAAAAAAAATTGATTCAGTGGAGATCAACATACTTGACAGGTAGGGTTAATATAGAAATTAATGGGGACTACCCCAATAGGGGTTGGGATCCATTAGCAATGAATGTTGTCAATAACGGTAGTTATCTGTATAGTGTTGATGGTACTGAAGGTTCTGCAAAAAGAATACGAATATCCTCCGTAAATAATTCCAATATTAATTGTGAGTCTGGAAATTTAATATTCACTAACCCTTCAGAAACAATCACTTTAATATCGCCTAAAGGCGGTGAACTTTGGCCAATTGGATCAATACAAAAAATAGAATGGACAACAAATAATCCTTTTCAAAATGTAAATATAGAAGTGAATGGAAATTACCCTAATGGGCAGTGGCAAATTATCAAAAAAGATATTCCTAATGATCAAATTTACTTTTATACGGTTAGTGGTACAGAAGGAACTGCGAAACGGATACGGGTCTCGCTGACTAATAAACAAGCAGTGAAAAGCGAATCAAATAATTTTTCATTTACTCAACCAGTTGCCACAATTAAAGTATTGAGGCCAAATGGAGGAGAAATGTGGGATATTGGTACCACACAAAAGATAGAATGGGAATCAAAAAACTATACTGGAAAAGTTGCAATTGAAGTGAATGGAAATTTTCCTTATGGAAAATGGGAACCTGTCGTTGAAAATATTGAAAATAATGGCTCATTTACATATAAAGTAGATGGTTCTATTGGGGTGCAAAAGAGGATTAGAGTAAAATCAGTTACAAATCCAACTATTTCAGATATTTCAGATGCTAATTTTTCATACTTTGCACCAACTAAAATACCTGAGTCAATTGTTGGATCATTAGTAAATTTAGCTAATAATCTTGAAGTTGTAAATGAAATTGAAAATAGTAGACTGTTTAAAGAATATCATTCCGGAAATAAAATTTATGGTTACATTTCTTACTTGTTTGGTGTAAAATCATTCATTGATTTAGCTGATTATTATTCTGCCGAATGGACAATAACCCACCCCGATAAAGCAGGAATTACAGCAGAGGGCAATAAAGGATGGGTCACTGTTTGGATTAATAAACAGTTTTCAAAAGGTTGGGGAATGCCAGTAGGCATGGGAATTACTCCACCTATATCATACAATGATGAAATGGATATGCCTGATCCTAAGAAAGATCTTAGTTTAAGTCTTATTAGTTTAAACCTCCCTGGCATTCAAATAACAAAATTTGAAAGCAATTCTGATTCAAATGGCGACTCTTGGAATATTCTTGAGCAAGAACCAACTACGGATTGGGGTTTTTCTGTTGGAGAAATTAGTATAAATATGTACAGATTGGAAATAAAAAAGAGTACTCTTGACCAATTAATAAATACTGCATTTTTGAAATATGTGGATGAAGGGGAATTGAAAACATCAAACATAAACCGTGCAATTGAGAATTTAGGTACCGCTCTATATATTATAGAAAGTAATGGTTCTGTTAATTCCAATCCGAATGAAGAGGGAGAATTCCGAGCATTTACAAGTTCCGACAATAATAATACAATTTATGATGGCGTAATTGATTTTCTTAGAGGAGGTGTTGATGTTGACAATGACAAGTATGCTGATAATTATTACCCTATTGTACCAAAAACCTATAAAGGCCTACCGTTAAAAGAAAATAATACAGACTTATTTTTTCAAAATACAGGAGGTAATACAGCTGATTTTGTTATTAAAGTAATAAATAAAACAAGTGATAAGTGGCTAGTAGGCTCCAATGACGATTTTGTTGGGCTAACTTCCGATAAAAGATATGATTTTCCCAATGTTCCAGTTTCAAAGTTTTATAAAAAAGATTTATATACTCAGTATCCCACAAATTGGACAATTGGTTGTTTGTATGATGCACCCGATGAAGCTGAAATTACATTTGAATTATATTACAAAAGAAGCCTTTTAGAAGGTAAAAAAGCTCTTGATACAAAAACAATAAAAGTAAAAAAACTTCCTCGAAATGGGAATACTCCCCCCACAATCAACCCTATTTATCCTTCTGATGATATTATTTTAAGTACGAATCAAAATTTCACACTTAATTGGTCTGATAATGACCCTGATGATAATGCATTAATTTCTATCGCAGTTGATCCCGATGCAGGAATGTTTTCTGATACGCCTTGGTTAGCAGGAAATGATAATCATATATGGGTTGCTAAAGATATTTCTGAAGATTTAGACAATAATGGAGGTGGCATAACTTTATCTACAAATAAATTATCAATAGGGACATATAGTATATGGGCTGTAATATATGATGGTAAGAATGAACCGCAATATTCAAAATTCAGAGGTAATTTATCAATATTTGGTGCAAATGATGAAATTCCACCTTATAATAAAATAAATACATCAAAATCAATATGGTATAATAAAAGTAATCCAAACCTTGATATTGACTTTTTTGATAATATAGGATTAAATATTGCATCCTATCAGATTTTATCAAAAAATAATCAAAAAAGTGCCGGTATTTCTGCAATTAATTTAGAATCATTTACCTTGTTAGAAGATAATTGGCAACCATTAACAACTAATGGATCAACAATTCTCTCAGAGTGTATAAGCAATCCTGAAGACAGTTTAACTACTGATTGGAAAATAAGTAATTCTGACTGGGACAACATAATAGAAAACAACCCAGATATAGGGAAACATTATATCTTTCTAAAAGTTACTGATGACGCAGGGAATACAAACATAACTCCTGACGTGAATTCTGCATTTGAATTTAAAATTGACATTCACTCTCCGGAAGTAACTATTTTGAACCCAACTGATGGGCAAAATATACAATCAAATACTGTAGATTTTAATTGGACGGCGGATGATTTATTTAATGGAATACTATTAAGTGGTATCGATGCAGTATTTGTTGCTCTCGATCAATCAGAGGATTTTATTCAATTGGAAAACATTGTGACTAATTACATTTTTAAAAATCTGAATGATGGTGTGCACACTATTTACATAAAGGTTAGAGATGTGGCTGGAAACTTTTCTGAACTCAAGCATGTTAATTTTTCTATTAACTCAACTATCCCACTGCCGGATATTATCACTTCTAATATATCAGCAATTTCTTTAACAGGTGCATTCGGAGGTGGAATTATTTTAGATTCAAAAGGAATTGAAATAATCGAAAAGGGGATTTGTTGGGGTAGTGCAATCAATCCGACAACCAGTTTACCTACAAAAACAAATGATGGAACTGGATCAGGAATGTTTACTTCTAAAATAACCGGATTAACTGATGAAACCACCTACCATGTTAGGGCTTATGCTATCAATAGTGCAGGTACTGCATATGGTGAAGATATTTCATTTACTACTATGAAAGAGATCGCTATTGATGCTGATTTTTCAGTAACACCAATTAGTGATTGCACACCATTAACTGTTAATTTTGTTGACAAAAGCACGGGTTATCCAACCGCCTGGGCATGGGATATTGATAATGACGGGATTACTGATTACACAGATAAAAATCCGACACACACTTACAAAAATGCCGGAACTTATTCTGTCAAATTGAGTGTAACCAATGAATTAGGTCACACCTCAGTAAAAACATCAAATATTATTATAAATGCTCAAACGTTGATGCCCGAAACTCCTACTGTCGGAATAATTACAAATCCAACATGTAATTTACCTACTGGAAGCGTACTTATAGAAGGATTACCAGCATCAGGGAACTGGTCATTAACAAGAAGTCCCGGTGGAACTATTACGTTAGGATCTGGACCAAGTACAACAATATCCGGACTTATAGCAGGAACATATACTTACACAGTTACCAATGCTTCAGGATGTACGTCATTAGCATCTGCTAATGTGGTTATTAATCCCTTTGCTTCATCACCACTTGCTCCTACAATCGGATTAATTACACATCCTACGTGCACTTTGGCTACTGGCAGCGTGGTTATAAATGGTTTACCGGCAACCGGTACCTGGACATTAACCAAATCACCAGGCGGAGAAACGATAACAGGAACAGGTACAAGTAAAACAATATCAGGACTTGCGGCAGGAAACTATAACTATTCAGTTACCAATGTTACAGGTTGCACTTCCATTCCATCAGCGAATGTAATTATTAAAGACCAACCGTTAACTCCAGTAGCTCCCATCGTTGGCCAAATCACGCATCCAACCTGTACATTAGCAACCGGAAGTGTTGTGTTAAAAGGATTACCCGCAACCGGAACATGGACAATCACAAAGACTCCGGGGGGATCAACAACAACCGGATCGGGAACAAGTACTACAATTTCTGGACTTGCAACCGGAATATCTGCATTTACAGTTACAAATGCTTCGGGATGCACCTCTGGTTTATCTGCAAATGTGGTTATTAATACGCAACCAACTATTCCGGCAGGTTCATCCTCAAATACTGCAACCAAAATTTCGCAGACAGCTTTTACTGCCAGTTGGAATAGTTCGGCTACGGCTACAGGGTATCGGCTGGATGTTGCAACGAATGCCGGATTTACTGCTTTTGTTGCTGGTTATTCGGATAAAGATGTTGGCAATGTTACTTCGTTCGATGTGACAGGATTAAATGCTAATACACCTTATTATTATCGGGTAAGAGCATCAAATTTATGTGGTGCAAGTGCTAATTCAGGCACAATTACCGTCACAACCTTGCCCAACCCGCCTGCGGCTCCAACTGTAAATCCTGCTACATACATCATTCCGACAAGTTTTAATGCCAATTGGAACAATACGGCAACTGCTACCGGTTATCGGCTGGATGTTGCTTCGGATGCTGGTTTTACAACATTCGTTGCCGGCCTTAATGATAAAGATATTAGTAATGTTACAACTTACAATGTTACCGGATTAAGCGCTCACACACCTTATTATTTCCGTATCAGGGCTTATAATTCGGGAGGAACAGGTGTAAGTTCCACTACAATTAACGTAACCACTTTATCGAATTCGCCTGCAACTCCTACTGGTTTAGTCGCTACTTCATGCAATAACCTGGTAACACTAAAATGGAGGAAAAATGCAGATCCTTATTTCCTTCGTTACAGGATTTATGGTGGTTTGGAAAATAATCCAACGGTAAAAATAGATTCATCATCTGTATCTATTTCAGATACATCGATAGTTATTTCTGGATTAACGAATAGTCAGACTTATTATTTCCGTGTGAAAGCTGTAAATAATGACGGGCCGGAAAGTGAATTTAGCATTCAATCATCAGCCATTGTAAAAACCGGCGTAATACCTAAAATTAAAGTTAAATGGGGTACCTTGCTGATCGCTTATAATACGGATAGTTTAATAACGAATTACCAATGGTATTTGGGGAGCAACTTAATTCAAAATGCAATTGGTCAATATTATTCGGCAGGAAAGCAGGCAGGAATTTATGGCGTAGAAACCATCGACAAGAATACCTGTAAGAATTTTTCAAATACAATTGCAGTCACTGGCGTTAGTACAAAATCGCTCACTGTTTATCCAAATCCTGCATCTGTAAGTTTCGCCCTACGATTAATCGACTCATCTGAATTAAAGGAAGTATCAGATGAAAGCACCACTGTTAGCGTGATAAATTCTGCTGGACATAAAGTACTCGAATTTAAGGCAAGGAATACAAATGATGAACTTCTAAAAGCAATACCTGTAAGTAATTTAGCAAATGGAGTCTATGTTGTTCAGGTACTGGTAAATCAGAGAGATTTATATTTCACAAAAATTGTCATCCTGAAGTAAATGTTACAATATAAAAACACTATTCGAATGAAAATCTATATATTTTTTACCAAACAAGTTCTTCTCGTCATATTCCTGGTAGTATGTTTTCATCTTGAAATCTTTTCGCAAGGAACCACTAACACAAAAATCAAAAAAACCGGGTTCTTTTTTGGACTTGGTGTGGGAATGGCTCAAACGCACATCATTAATGAAGGAACCATATCTTTAGCCGGACTTCAGCGTAAAGAAATGAATGCTGAAGCCGGGTCTTTTGAGATAGGATACTTTTTTACAAGACATTTTGGGTTGTCTACTGGTGTTGATTATTCTTCGTACAAAACAGAGTTGAATCTTGACACCTATCAAAATAAATTTGACGCCATTGATTCAGAGAATGAACCGTATGAACATCGGGTTTCGGGAACTGGTATTAAAGAGGTGCAAGATATTGGTTTTGTAAGTGTTCCTTTTTATTTGAATTTCCGGCTGCCTTTTTCAAAATCATTCGGGCTAATCTTGCAGGCAGGTGCAAATTTGTCAGTTCCTATCAGTAATAGCTTTTCAAGCAGCGGAATATTCACTTATAAAGGATATTATTCAGCATACAATGTTTTGCTTGAAGATCTTCCGGATTTTGGTTTTCCGAGCAACCACAGCACAATTTCATCAGGTGAATTGAAACTGCAACAGTATAATATTAATGCAAATGCATCGGCAGGATTTGATATATTCATTCTGAAAAAGATCCAACTTGTTTTTGCTGCCACATACAGCAAATCACTTTCAGATATTTCAGCATACGATTCACAGGATAAATTCCAACTTTCTTCAAATGTGGATCAGATGAACAGCCTGATGGGAGGAAGTAAGGTATCATTGGAATCAATGGGAGTAAAATTCAGTTTGAGGTATTATTTTAAATCACAATATTGAATATTTCAATGATTAAATTATAATCGTATAGGAGAAGTGGTAAATAATCCCATTTCTCCTTACCACCACTGTATGTAAAGTTTGGCGCTTAGCGATTTCTTAATATACGCATTTGGATTCCGTGAAATATTCTGTAAAGAAAACCTAACCTGCTTATTGAAGACGGTCGTTTGTGATAGACCTTGTTAAAAATTTATCAAAACCTCCTTCCCCACCCTTTCCTTTTCTGTTTCAGCATCTTCCTCTTTTTATTCTGCTCTTTCTCTTTGCTGTACCAGGGCATTAGCCGGACCATTTCAAGGATTGACTTTGAAAAGAAGTTCTTTGCGTCCAGATGGTATTTCAGCTGTTCTGGGTTAAGATTGACCTCTTGGATTCCGGATGGATGGTTGTTAAGGTAATACTGATCTTCCGTCTTTACCACCATATACTTAGCTGCAAGATCCTTTGTAAGACCAGGCTTAAACGACTTCCGGTTTTGGTTATATTCCCGGTAAAAGTCATATTGATTAATGCGCTGTTCCGTTTCAATAATTCTGCGGATGGAATAACCGTAATAATCCTTTATCGCCGATTCGGTAAAACTCTTTGACAGGTCGTCCATACCGGAAGTGATTTGATTAAACTCCTTACTTTCAGATATTTTAATTTCTTTAAACGGAATATTTGTTTCCCGATTTTTCAATTCCAACATAGAAACCTTTTCGTAATCAATCAGCCCTTCGGAGACAAACCGGAATTTTTCAGCGAGAACAAGATTGTAATCTTTGATGATTGTGTAAAAATCCTGGTTCGTCAGGTTGAAATAGTCGAGTCGGATCAATTGTTTATCAATCAGAAACGGATTGCTGAACACCATTTTATTGTCAGGACTGTAGATTTTGTAGTTGGCTGCTTCAGTAGACCAGAATAGAAAAAGACCTTTC
>Ga0209512_1005348_pt1 | contig 10720 bp, 9 predicted proteins | sample frozenSSSSmetaG_FD_184142 | JGI IMG/M metagenome (GOLD analysis project Ga0209512, IMG submission 184142) | Glacier valley bacterial and archeal communities from Borup Fiord, Nunavut, Canada, to study Microbial Dark Matter (Phase II) -... | ecosystem: Environmental > Aquatic > Freshwater > Ice >... | reverse complement strand
AATTATATGGACCTTTTTGATCAGGATAATAGGCAAGGTCAAATGTTGTCAACTGGTTCTGACCATAATCAGTTGTTCTTTGTGGAAATATTTCACTCTGGCTGACAAGCCTAACCCTGGGATCACTCAATTCTTCCCTGTTGGCGCCCAATGGATTATTGGCGCCTTTATATAGTTGAAGTGCAGGCTCAATCTGATACCATGCTATCTTGGCTCTATTTTTACCATAATCAAGATTATTATTTAATAGTCCTTCTTTAAATATTGCATTGCCTGATTCGTCTGTCGCTCCTTGCGGAGTAGAAGCAAGCCCCCAGCTAATAGCAGGAAAACGAAGATCAATTCCTGATTTACTTCCTTCGAAGTCATCAATATAAACAGTACCGGCAGCACCTTTACCAATTTGAGAAGCATGACCTGGCTGTAAGTAAGCCCCCTCTGCATAAAAATTAATTTTAGAAGGAACTGTTGTTGAATAGAAAGGAAGTTTATCCAGCAACTTAGTTATTCTCGGCACATCCCTGCGGTAATTAACATCCAGTCCATACATGGTATTGTGGATAGGATCTTCACCAATATTATTTTTTGTAAAGAACGGACGCTCACTTAATCGTACAATTGTACCACCTAATGCCAACTGTTCTTTTAAGGTGTTTTTTGCAAGATAATCCAGCCTTAAACCAACATATCCTTTTTGCTGCATACCATAACCAGCATTGTTTTCAAAGTTTACCTGAACCGGTAATCCTGCATTTAATATTGCCTGGTTGGTTACCTTAATAGTACCCAAATCGTAATTGATATCGTAATCGGCACCTTCAATTAATCTTTGGCCTCCGGCTGTTACTGTTACGCTTCCTTTCGGAATATTGTATCCAATACTTATGTCGGATGAGCCAGAAGAACGGGCCGACCCTTTTAATACAAACCGGTTAAGGTTTGGAAATTGCTGCGCCACTGCTTTTATAGAATCATAAAGCGCATAATACAAGGTATCTTTTGCTGTGGCCGGCACTATATTGTAAATCTGGGTAGCAAGGTCACGGCCAAATGGCTGAAGTACCGGAAAAACGATCCGGCTATAAGGTGATAAAACAGTGAAACCTTCTACATAATCAAATACGCCATCTGGCTGGGGATCCATATTATTATTTAGCCGGTCTAAATTTACCAGTGTTAATATAGGTGTTCCCTGATTTTTATCGCCGAATGGCACATACCTTTTCCAACCCAAACTCGGCTCCTGGTACAATACATTTAATTTAAAATCGGTGGAAGTTAAAGAGCCGTAGCCTACCGAATAAACATTCTTCATCATCAGTTGCCAGATAGGTAATTTGGTACGCTGGCTGGTGGCTTTTAATAATTTAAGAAACAAAACTTTTTGAGTAGCCGCAGTGCTGTCAGGAGGAAGATCCTGCGAGAATTCACCCACTTGGTAAATTTTTCCGTTGTAGGAATATTGATAGGCAACTGCTAACACCTCATCTGGCTGCAGCGGCTGGCCAAGAGAAATATAACCAACCTGCCGGTTAAAAATATATTGGGTTGAGTCTAATTTACGGGCAAATATTTTTTCAAAATCCTGTACCGGTGCAAGACCCAGGGTTTGTAAATTACTAACTACCAACGCAGAACTTCTGTTAGATGAGTTGCTGATTATTTTACTGTAGATATCATTGGTTCCATTAGCCGGGGGTGCAAAGTTACTGAGTACATTTACAGTTGGCGGAGCCAGAAATGGATTTTTTTCTCCAAGATCCATCAAGCCTACTATATCCCTGGTATTTGTGGTACTTCCATTTTTATTAGTAACCCAAACTTCTAAACGAAGTATTTGTACTGGCGTGGTAACGGCGGGCAACTTAGCCATTACCGTATTGTAATTATCTTTAAAATATTGCCCTAATAAAAAGTGTCGGTTTTCTTCGTATTCATCTGCTTTAAGATCAATTACCTGAGAAGAACTACCCCCCTGTAAATTGGCTGTTTGCCTGCTTGATTTTTGGTAGGCAAGTACAGATGTTACATTTAGTTTACCAAACTGCAATTGTGTTTTTAAACCAAACAACTGCTGCGCTCCCGGAATAAATGTACTTCTTGATGAAAACTGAACTGAGCCTACTTCAATACGTTTAATAATTTCATCATCCACGCCGGAGTAATCTAATTTTAACTGGTTGTCTTGTCCAAAGTTGGCAAGTGTATTATAATTAATGGGGAACTTTAGTTTATCCCCAATATTGGCATTTACATTAACCTGTGCACTATAATCAAAATCAAAACCGCCATTCTTTCTTGCTTTTTCAGGTAACGTTGGGTTTTTAATATTTTGTCCCTGGTAACCAGTTGTAACCGTAATACTTCCCTGTGGACTAATCTCTATTTTACCATTTCCAAACAAGCGGTTAAATAAATTATCATACAGAGATAGTTTTGGTTTGGTTAATTTGCGGTTGAGCAAATTCATTGTATTTGCTCTTTTTTTAAAATAATCTATTTCAGACTGGCGACCTTTCATTTGCCAGTATTCTTCAAAAGTATAAGTGGTTGGGGTACGATAATATTTACCTCCTATTTTTTCGTACAAAGTATACAAATGGGTATTAAAATCGTATGCAACAGAATCGGTAATGTTAGCTGGTTTATTAAAATCAAAAGTGCTTCTTTTACCGCTACTCATAAAATCGCCCCGGTTGTCGTGGATAGGATAAGGAAGCCCTTTGGGCAAGGTAGTATCGCCGGCAAAAGCAGGGCGATTGCCGGCATTGTTATTTTGAGCCGTAATAGTTAGTGAAATAATAAGAAAGACCACTATTTGCCCTAAACCAAAGCCAATTACTCTTGGTAATAATTTTCTTTTGAAAAACATCCGTAAATCAATTAAAGTAAAATTATATCAAATGGCTTTTAGGGCTTTTTTTATGAGTTCTTCTAAATTGGTTATGTCAGAATCGACTTGAATTATTTTTTGTATAGCCGTTTCGGCCTGTGGACGTGAAATCCCTAGTGAAACCAATGCATTTAACGCATCCTGCTGTAATCTATTGCCTGCTGTAGCTGGTATTGTAAGGTCAGTGGCAGCTTTATTTACTTTGTCCCTTAATTCCAATACCAATCTTTCTGCTGTTTTTTTGCCAATGCCTTTTACACTTTCCAGCAACTTAACATTATTTTGAACAATTGCTTTACTTACTTCATCTGGTTTAAGATGAGACAACATCATCCTTGCAGTTGCTGCACCTACGCCGGATACACTAATAAGCTGTATAAACATTTCCTTTTCACCCTTATCAAAAAAACCATACAGCGTATGTCCATCTTCTTTTATTTGCAGGTAAGTATATAATTTACCCTGCTCCAGATTTTGAATATGCGCATAGGTATTAAGGCTAATATTCAACTCATACCCTACACCATGTATGTCCACATAAACCTGTGCCGGATTTTTCATCGTAAATTTTCCTTCCAAATATGCGTACATAACACTCTTTAAGTCTGCAACAAAAATACAGATATTTCATGATGCAATACCGTGCATTTAAAATTAATAGAATCTTAAAATAAGAATCAATGCGTTGGCTAGCAAATCTCTACTACGAATTTTTAATGTATTTTTGGGCACTTCAGCAAAATAACCAAATCGAGTAAAAAAAATCTTTTATACAATATGCAAAAAGTTACAGCAGCAATTACCTCCGTTGGCGGATATGTACCTGATTACAGATTAACCAATGCTATACTGGAAACCATGATTGACACCAACGATGAATGGATAAAATCAAGAACCGGCGTTGAAGAAAGAAGAATTTTGAAAGGAGAAGGATTGGCAACCTCTGATATGGTAGTGCCTGCCGTGTTGGAGATATGTAAAAAAAGAGGCATTGATCCAACAGAAATAGATTGCATGATATGTGCCACCGTTACACCCGATATGGTTTTTCCTTCAACAGCCAATATTGTGTGCGATAAAATTGGTGCAGTAAATGCCTGGGGATTTGATTTAAGTGCGGCCTGCTCTGGCTTTTTGTTTGCATTAACCACGGGGGCTGCTTTAATTGAAAGTGGTCGTTATAAAAAAATAATTATTGTAGGGGCTGATAAAATGAGTGCTATTATTGATTATACTGACCGCACTACCTGCATTATTTTTGGGGATGGTGCAGGAGCGGTTTTACTGGAACCATCGACAGAAGGCGTTGGTGTAATGGATAGTTTATTGAAGAGCGATGGCTCTGGAAAAAACTATTTACACATGAAAGCAGGTGGCTCTTTAAAACCAGCTTCTGTAGAAACTGTACTGGCAAAAGAACATTTTATTTTTCAGGAAGGACAGCCTGTTTTTAAAGCTGCTGTAAAAGGCATGGCTGATGCCGCCTACGATTTGTTACAACGTAATCATTTAACCGGAGACGATATTGCATGGCTTGTGCCACACCAGGCTAACAAAAGAATCATTGATGCTACAGCCAATCGGTTGGGTTTACCCGCCGAAAAAGTGATGATAAATATTCAACGTTTTGGCAATACCACTGCCGGCACTATTCCATTGTGTTTGTGGGAATGGGAAAGCCAGTTGCATAAAGGCGATAATATTGTACTCGCTGCTTTTGGTGGCGGTTTTACCTGGGGTGCAACTTTGGTTAAATGGGGGTATAATACACCTTCATCATAGAAAAAATAAAGGCTGTCCTGATATGACAACCTTTATTAAAATTTAAGCGACAATACATTAAACAACTCTAAGTGAAATCTAATAATAACACTTTGGTAATTAATTTCTTAAAATCATTAAGCCCAACATTTAAAATGAAAAAAGAAAACTTATAACCTCACACCTATAAATGCTATTGCTGAGCATATAACGTCTCCCTTTGTATCATTTTGTAAAATAAATTTAGCTCCTAAAAAAAGCCTGGTATTAATTTGGTAATAATAACCCGGCGTAACATTATATCCCGCCAACACAGTGTAATTTATCATTTTTAAGCAGTAATTCCTGCTCATTGTTTACATTTATATTTATACCAAATTCCAAAGGATAAGAAGAACTTTCAAATCTTAATACAGGACCTGCTCCTATAGCTATACGATGGCGAGTTTTATTTAAAATCAGATAATTGATATTAGTAAAAACATTTACTTCTGCCGTAACAAAATTTAACTGAAGGCCACTTGATAGTATATATGCCTTAGAGTTGTTAGTAAATTGAATGCCTGGACTTAAAAAAAATTCTTATATTTAATATCAACTTGGTTTAAAAAAGTATAGCCAGATAAATCACCCGTACCATGTTTAGAAATACCACCCGCCACAATTAAATCAATTTCCTTAGTCAGCGATGTAATGGTTTTCGATAATAATTTTGCCCAGAGAAATATAATAAAAGTCTTCGTAAGTTTAAGTAATAGTTTAAATTTTAAAAGAAAAAATTTGTTTCTCAATTAATATCAATTTTCTCTTTGCATGTTCATAGAATAGTAGTTATAATTAAAAGGTTCCATTCCATAAGGATAAGACACCTGTAGAGCTGCAGGATAATTAAATTGAACATTTTCAAGTCCTAAATTTTCATCAAGTGAATTTGAAGGGCTGGGTTACAGCAACCGAATATGTTATCCCGTTTAAAACATAATTAACATTGAATGTAATACGATTACTATCACCACCATCTTCTTCTTTCCATCTTTCATAAGTTATATTACCCCATGCAGGTGTAATTCCAACTACCGTCAGTAAAGTGAAGTTTAGTCCATTGATTATTATTAAAATGAGATCTTTTTTATTTACCATAAGCATGTTCATGGATAAGTGTACCTGTAGAATTATATACATAGTGATAAAATTCAGGTTTTCCTCGGATCCAACTTTAAATATTGCCCAAGTTTGTTACTTGTATCATTCCTCCATAATCCTTAAGCCCTTCTATTCCGAGTAATTAGTTATTTTGTATTTCATTCGAGTTGTTTCTATTTAGTGCCCCTGGCCCCCGTCAAATACACTTGCTACCCTATTTCCGGGTGAGACAACTTCTTCGTATCCTATTACCCAAATGTCTGTTTCCCATGCAATTGCTTCGTTAACATATGTACGCGGCGCTAATACTCCTGTATTATTAATTATATAGCCTGGAGAAGTTCCAGGAGAGCAAACATAAACACCATTTATGCCTGCTATACGTATGTTATATTCAGAGTTATCTTGGTCCACTAAAACCTTTCCTACTTCGTCGTCTTGATCAACCATAGTTATATAATTGTTTGGATTATTGGTGTTATGTGAATCTATAAAATTATTTTTATCATTTTTATTACTGCTTTTACTTAGTTCCTTAGGGTCTCTACTTTCCATAACGGGAACAAAAATTATAGGCATTTCATTTGGTCTAACATCCTTCATCAGCTTAACTAAGGAAATAAATATGCTTTTTTCTGATACAGGTAAAATTGGAGTTTTCTGATCAATTTGTATAATTTTTTCAAGTGCCACATTGTAATCATCCCTTACCTGTTTTAAACACTCATCTTCCATTGCTTTTTTAAACAATAGATTATTCTTTGCAATAAAAATAATTTTTTCCATAATTACTTTTTTTACCTCGGCTAAAGTGTCATACTTTTTTTCAATTTCAGGATTCTGAATTGCAGAATTTTTTTGTACCCTTCTCCTAAGAGAAGCAATAATAAACTTACCATGAATAATTTTTTCATAAACTTAATTTTGTTTTTGCTGAATAAAAATTGTGTATACGGGAATAGTAAATAAAAAATTTGGTATCTGAATATTAATACGGATTCTGAAATGAATTAATTGTAAATTAAAATTCGTTGATACAAAAAATATTGCCAAACCTATTTCTCTATATCTTATCAAATTTATCTATACTCACTTTTAAAAATAATCAGATGAGCCAAACAAAAATTCGGGATATAAGACTAAAAAATAATTTTACACAAGAGCAAATAGCCGAAGCTTTGCACATCAGTCAAAATGCTTATTGTTTAATAGAAAAAGGAATAACACGATTAATTGATACCGACCGAATAAATATTATAGCTCAAAAATTAAATGTAAGTCCAATGGAATTAGGTTTATTAGATGAGTTAAATCTTAACCAGAATTTTTATGAAAAAGTAGAAAATGGCTATATACATCATATAGAAAATCTTCATTCTGAAAATAAAGATTTAGTTCGGGCATTGCCAAGGGTTGATAATAAAGAATAGTCAATTAGATAAAATGATAAATTAAATGCAATTATTAGTAGACTGCATACCAGCCATTAACCATGCTCTAAATTTAAATTCAATCAGACCTTTTTAGTAATGTCTATTTTTCTTTAAATTATCTGTTTGTTTTTTACCAAACATATAACCAAGTTTAATGCTAGCGCCATTGTTCTTTAAAGAAGAATTTGGGTTGGAGTCAAGGTCATTAAGTCCAAGTGTAAAACCTGCCTGAAAATACAGCCCGTTAGATAATTTGTACCCACCCAGAATACCAGCGCCAATATCCAACGCCTTTACATGCTGGTCAGGATCACCCACAGGAACATCACTGCTTTTTTTTCCGTCAAATTTCACATGGCCATCGCCCGATTGCGTTTGAGCAGGGAAACCCGGTATGGTGCTAGTGATGGTATACTTATATTTTCCTGAAAGACCATACCCTAACGTTGGACCAATACCAAATAAAAAGGTATTGTCTCCTGAAGGAAGCCTGTACACAAAATTCAGTGGAAGTTCAATATAATTAAACGTTCCATCTCCGGTTGAAACTATGCTTACCCCGGATTGGCTGCGGTTTACATCAAGATTATACCCTTTTTGAATGAAATTGAATTCTGGCCTGAAAGAAATGGCGTCGGTTACAGGTATCGCAGCTACAACACCGACAAGAAATCCTAATTTAGGTTTGGTCAATCCCTTGGTTGTGGTACCTGATTCCTTTTGCTCTCCTTTTATATTTGCTAAGTTTCCGCCAACATGTGCTCCAAAATTAATTTGTGCGGTTGCACCTGGTGATAAAGCCTTCATTGCAGCAATTAAAATTATTTTTTTCATGTACGTTTATTTTTATCTTTCTTAAATACAGGTAAATATAAATCAATGCCGTTTAGTTAACAAAATTCAAGTGGCGGGTGTGAACACCCGCCACGGCTAACCGCCGGGGCTGGTGTCCCACCAACCCCTTAAGTAAACGGCATCGAAATATGAATTATAAAATGTGTCAAACGTCATGCTTCTTTATATATTTCATTGTACGTTTTACAAATTTTAAAAAATAAAACTGCCTGATAATTTTTTATAGATTTATTGGCAACAGCTATTTTAAAATAAACAATATAACTTTAGACTTAACAATACAAATCTTAAAAAGAAAATTATGAAAGTTTCCCTAATTTTTAAACAGGTAGTGCTTGCAAGTATTTTATTTAACGGTTTGTGCAAAGTTTTATCTGCGCAGCAAATAGGTTTACAGTTGTACAGTTTACGCAATGAGTTTAAAACAGATGTACCCGGTACACTTGCAAAAATTAAAGAGTGGAAAATAAAGCTGATTGAGGGCGGTGGTACTTATGGCTTACCGATACAAGACTATAAAAAATTACTGCAGCAAAATAACCTGGAGATGATCAGTTATGGTGCCAGCTTTGAAGAATTGGCAAATACCCCACAGGCGGTGATAGACAATGCAAAATCTTTTGGCGCAAAGTATATCATGTGTGCATGGGTACCTCATAAAGAAGGCGTGTTTACCATTGATGAAATCAACAAAGCCTTACAGGTTTTTAGCAAAGCCGGAAAACTAATGCAGGAAAACGGATTGAAATTCTGTTATCATCCACATGGATATGAGTTTCGCTTGTACGAAGACGGCACCCTGTTCGATTATATGGTAAAGAATAGTGACCCGAAATATGTAAATTTTGAAATGGATGTGTTTTGGGTAAAGCATCCGGGGCAGGATCCTGTGGCTTTACTTAAAAAATATCCTTCCAGATTTTTGATGTTACACTTGAAAGACCGAAGACTCGGAACACCTGGAAATCAGGATGGTCGTGCACCAGATGAAACCAATGTAGTTTTAGGACAGGGCGATGTAGGAATTGCGGATATCATGAAAGAAGCAAAAAAAATTGGCGTAAAATATTATTTTATAGAAGATGAATCTCCGTTAGCTGTTGAACAGATACCACTCAGCCTCGACTTTCTTAGGAAACTTAAATTCTGATAAGAGGTAAAGTTAAGAAATCACATTATTTACTGTAAAGACGGCAGTTCTTTTTGTACCTGCATACAATTCATATTCAAACAAACGACAATCAATTTTACTCGTATAAAATTCTATGCGGCGGCTTGGTTTAAGGCCTATCTTTTTTGCAAGTTCTAAATTACCCGTAAAGATATAGCCGAAGTAACCTTTGCATTTTTTCTTTAAAAAATCACCAATGCGTCCATAGGTAATTTCAAGTGCGGCAGCTACTCCAAGGCGGTCTCCATATTCGGGATTGAAATAAATAACCCCAGCCTGCTCTTCGGGAATACGGGTGGTTTCAAAATCACCGACAGCAAATTCAATCAGTTGGGCAACACCTGCTGCTGCAGCATTAATTTTTGAAATATTGATAGCATCCTCACTAATATCTGTGGCGATGATTATTAAACCCGGGACTTCTTGAATTACTTCGTCTAACCGTTTACGTTGTTGCTGGTACATTTCGTTGTTGAAACCCACTACGTGCATAAAAGCATAATTGGTGCGGTATAAACCCGGTCTGCGATTGGTTGCTAACAAAGCTGCTTCAATAGCTAAAGTAGAAGAGCCGCACATGGGATTAATGAAGGGTGATTTTCTATCCCATTTTGTTGCAAGCAAAGTAGCCGCAGCAAGGGCTTCCAGCATAGGTGCTTTGCCAGGAATTTTTCTATACCCGTGTTTAGACAAGGTTTCACCCGAAGTATCGATAAATATTTCTGCAAGAGATTCTTTCCAATATAAATGAATGACTGTTTTATTCAACTCTGGACCCGAATTGGGACGTTCGCCTGTTCTGTTTCTAAAACGATCAACAATGGCATCTTTTACTTTTACATTGGCGTATAAAGAATTGTTGATGGTATCATTATCTACATTGCTGCTAATTGAAAAATACCCATCACTGGCAATAATATCCTCCCACTCAAAATCAAGTAATATTTTATACAAGTCTTCTGCATTGTGAGCTGTAAATTCTTTTACAGAAAATAACACCTGGCTGGCGCTGCGCAGGTTTAAATTTAATTTGATGCAATCTGCCAGGTTGCCTTTTAATTCTACCCCTGTTTTAAAAATACGAACAGGCGTAAAGCCGAGTTCCACAACTTCCTGTTGAAGGAAAGTTGAAAGACGGTTGCTGCAGGTAACTATTATTCTGTTGGCTGTGGTGAAGACATTCATAATTACTGTAAAAGTAGACAATACAAATGGCTTGATGATTTGGATTTTATTATTCCGAAGTACGCTTTAATAAAAGCTAAATAGCAGCACTGCGGATGAACGGATTGTGACACAAGGATGTTGCTATGAAAAACAATTGCCGGTATTATTACTTTATCGGCTATGCGAAAATAAAATTATAAAAAAGAAGTACATTGTGTTATGGACTTTCAAAAAGATATACGACTGGCTGTGCTTATTGATGCTGACAATGTGCCTTACAGCAACGTAAAAGGTGTA
>Ga0209512_1005346_pt1 | contig 10726 bp, 13 predicted proteins | sample frozenSSSSmetaG_FD_184142 | JGI IMG/M metagenome (GOLD analysis project Ga0209512, IMG submission 184142) | Glacier valley bacterial and archeal communities from Borup Fiord, Nunavut, Canada, to study Microbial Dark Matter (Phase II) -... | ecosystem: Environmental > Aquatic > Freshwater > Ice >... | reverse complement strand
CCACCCTCAAGACCCTTGCCGGGGGCCTGCTCGTCACCACCGCGCTGGCGCTGTCGCCGGCAGCGTTCGCGCAGGACGCCACCACGCCGCCGGCCGATGCGCCCGCTGCCGAGGCGCCTGCTGTCGCGGCTCCCGCCGCGCCGACGCCGCCGGATCCGACGACGGTCATCGCCACCGTCGGTGGCAAGCAGATCACCGAGGGCGACCTGGGGCTCGCCGCCGAGGATATCGGCGAACAGCTGCAGCAGGTGCCGCCCGACCAGCAGCGCGCCTTCCTGCTCTCGGTCCTCATTGACATGAAAGTGATGGCGGAAGCCGCGCGCGAGAACGGTCTCGACCAGTCTGCCGAATACAAGTCGCGCGCCGCGTTCCTCGACGACAAGGCGCTGCGCCGCATCTTCTTCGCCGAGAAGATCGCCAATGCCGTGACCCCGGAAACGGTCAAGGCCGCCTATGACAAGTACGTCGCCGACTTCAAGCCGGTCGAGGAAGTCCACGCCCGCCACATCCTCGTCGCTACCGAGGACGAGGCCAAGCAGGTGAAGGCCGATCTCGACGCCGGCAAGCCGTTCGAAGTCGAGGCCATGGCCAAGACCACTGATCCGTCCGGCAAGCAGAACGGCGGCGACCTCGGTTTCTTCTCCAAGGGCCAGATGGTTCCGGAGTTCGAGACCGTGGCGTTCTCGCTCGAAGTCGGCAAGGTCTCCGAGCCGGTGCAGAGCCAGTTCGGCTGGCACGTCATCAGGGTCGAGGAAAAGCGCCAGAGCGCGCCGCAGCCCTTCGAAGCGATGCAGCAGCAGCTCGGCCAGACGGCGATCTACGACGCCTATGACGCCGCCGTCGCCGAGTACAAGGCCAAGCTCCCGGTCGAGATTCCGGACCCCGCCCTCGCCGCCCAGGTGAAGGCCCAGTCCGACTCCGCCCCGTAAGGGCAGGTGGCCACAGATACAAAGGGCGCCCCCGTGGCGCCCTTTCTTGTATTGGGGCTTGTCTTGTATTGGAGCACTTCGCACACCCAACCGACGGTGTCACCCCGGCGCAGGCCGGGGCCCATCCCGAGGTATTTCCACCCTCACCGCATGCACCCGCGTCTCAAGCTGGGTCCCGGCCTGCGCCGGCGGTCTACCGCACCATCCCCCTTGCCATGATCGCCGCAACCGCCTCGACCTCGTGCTCCATCCCCTCGAGCCGGCCGGTCAGCAACAGCTTCCACGCAAAGGCCGACAGCAGGTCGGAGCCTGCGAGGCTGTCCACCTCGGGCCGCACCTCGCCGCGCGCCTTGGCGCGGTCGATCAGTCCGGCCGTGTGGCTGACGCGATCGACGCAATACTCGCGCAGCGCCTCGCCGGCCTTGCCGTCGGTCTGCGCCTCGGCGATCAGCGAGCGGAACACGCCGCCCGGCGCGCCGGCCCAGAACTGTAGCAGGTTGGTGAGGAACAGCCGGAAGTCGCCTTCCAGCGTGCCCGTATCGGGCTCCAGCATGTTCTCCTTGAGCCGGGTGTAGACATCGAGCAGCAGGTGAGCCTTCGATGGCCACCAGCGGTAGATGGTCGGCTTCCCGGCCTTGGCCCGCCGCGCCACTGCCTCGATCGAAAACCCGGCATAGCCCTGTTCGGCGAGGATCGCCTCGGCCGCCTCGAGGATAGCCTCGTGGCTTTCGGGGTTGCGTGCCGCGCCGATCGAACGGCGCTGGTCGGGGTCCTTGGTGCTGAGCTCGTTCATCGCTTACTTCCAGCCGCGCCGGGGCCGCCGGCGCCTTCGTCAGTTGCCAAGCGGCATAGCGCAAAATCATCGCGATCACCACTTGAACGTTCCGTTCCGTTTCGCTATGTAACGAGCCGTACCGTTCATATGGAGCTTTGAGATGACCACTGCAACCACCGTCCCTGCTGCCTCCGCCGCCCCGATTTCCCCTGCCGCAAAGCCTGCCGGCCCGTCGGCGGCCGCCCGGGCCCGCCTCGCGGCCCTCGTGCTCGTCGGCGTCTATCCGCTGATCACCGCCATCATCTACGCCGTCGCCCCCTTCACCGAGGGCTGGCCGATCTGGGAGCGCAACTTCATCGTTGCGCCGCTGATGGTGGTCGCCATGATCTACTTCGTCATCCCCACCATCCAGAAGCGCTTCGGCAAGTTCATCGCCCAAGGCAGGTGGTGACCGGCAAAATGGTGATCGGGAAGTCCAGCAAACACGGCTTGCGCGGAAACGAGGGTTGGGGCAAACGGGTGTACCAAAAGCAGGCCAGTGAGGACACACATCATGGCTCACCCGGTTTCCCCTCTCGCTCCTGACCACTATCCGGAGCTGCCCGAGATCGCCGGTATCCGCTTCGCCACCGCCGAAGCGGGCATCAAGTACAAGAATCGCACCGACGTGCTGCTCGTCGAGATGGACGAGGGTACCGTGGTGGCGGGGGTCCTCACCCGCTCGAAATGCCCGTCGGCCGCGGTCGACTGGTGCCGGGACAACCTGCCGGGCGGCAAGGCTCGGGCGCTGCTGGTCAACTCGGGCAACGCCAATGCCTTCACCGGCAAGAAAGGCAAGGCCGCGGTGGCGCTCTCCGCCGACATCGTGTCGAAGGCGCTCGGCGTCGCCCCGGCTGAAATCTTCCTCGCCTCGACCGGCGTGATCGGCGAGCCGCTGCCGGCCGAGAAGTTCTCCGGCGTCACCGACGAACTCAAGGCGCGCCTTGCCCCCGGTCCGTGGATGGATGCCGCCAAGGCGATCATGACCACCGACACCTTCGCCAAGGTCGCGACCGCCACCGTCGAGTTCGACGGCGTGCCGGTGTCGATCGCCGGCATCGCCAAGGGCTCGGGCATGATCGCGCCCGACATGGCGACGATGCTGAGCTTCGTGTTCACCGACGCCCCGATCAGCGCCGCGGTGCTGAAGGGCCTGCTGCAGCCGGCCATCGATTCGAGCTTCAACGCCGTCACGGTCGACAGCGACACCTCGACCTCCGACACCTGCCTCGTCTTCGCAACCGGCAAGGCCCCGGTCGACCCCATCGAGTCGGCCGACGACCCGCGCGCCGCCACCTTCGGCGAAGCGCTGGCCGACGTGCTGCGCGTCCTTGCGCTCCACGTCGTCCGCGACGGCGAGGGCGCCACCAAGATGGTCACCGTCACCGTCGAGGGCGCCGAGAGCGACCGCAGCGCCTTTCGCATCGCGCAGTCGATCGCCAACTCGCCGCTGGTCAAGACCGCCATTGCCGGCGAAGACGCCAACTGGGGCCGCGTGGTGATGGCCGTCGGCAAGGCCGGCGAGCCCGCCGACCGCGACCTGCTGTCGATCAGCTTCGGTGATATCCGCGTCGCGTCCGAGGGCGAGCGCGACCCGAACTACAGCGAGGCCGAGACCTCGGCCTACATGAAAAACGAGGAGATCGAGATCCGCGTCGGCATCGGCCTGGGGCAGGGCACGGCGACGGTCTACACCTGCGACCTGACGCATGGCTATATCACCATCAACGGCGACTACCGGTCCTGATGGTTCCCCTGAGCGTCAGCCAGATCGAAGGGGCCACCCTCACAGCCTGGCCCGCCCTGAAGCAGGCCCATGACGGGCTGTGGCTGTGGCGCTATGCGCGCGGCTACTCCAAGCGCGCCAACTCGATCCACTGCCTCGATCTCAGCGATGGCGCCTATGCCGAGCTACGGCTGCAACGCATGGTCGAGCTGTCGCAGAGCCATGGCATCGCGCCGGTGTTCCGCGTCACGCCGCTCACCCCGCCGGAGATCGTCGAAGTGCTCGACGGCATGCAGTGGGAGGAGTTCGAGCCCTCCTCGGTGATGGCGATGGAGATGCCGGACGTCGATTTCCCGGTCGAGTTCAACACCCGCTACTTCGAGCCGACCGATCCCGAGTGGTACAAGGCGCAGGCCCATATGTCTGGCTATTCGGCCGAGACCATCGAGATTTTGGCGCAGATTATCAGGCAGATCGCCTGCGAGACCCAGGGCGTGCTGGTCTACCACAAGGCCGGACTGCCCGTCGCCGCGGTGCTCGCTTGCGTCGCCAGCGGCATGGGCATCTACCTCAACGTCGTCACCCATCCCTCGGCCCGCGGCATGGGCTATGGCCGGGCGGCGATGGGGGCGGCGATCAACTGGGTGCGCTCGCGCGGGGCCCAGCACTCGGCGCTGCAGGTGCTGTCCGGCAACCTGCCGGCGCTCAACCTCTATGCCTCGCTCGGCTTCGGCGAGGTCTATCCGTATATCTACCGCCGCGCGCCGAACTGGGGCCGCTGATGAAGCTGATGCTGGTCGCCGCCGTGGCGCTGGTCGATGCCGACCGGCGCGTGCTCATCGCGCAGCGGCCCGAGGGCAAGTCCCTGGCGGGGCTGTGGGAATTCCCCGGCGGCAAGCTCGAGGAGGGTGAGACGCCGGAGGTGGCGCTGATCCGCGAACTCGAAGAAGAGCTCGGAATCTCGACCAAATCCGCCTGCCTCGCACCGGTAAGCTTTGCTTCACACTCTTACGAAACCTTTCATCTTCTGATGCCACTTTACGTCTGCCGGAAGTGGCAGGGTACGCCCGTGGCTCGCGAGCACGCTGCTCTCAAATGGGTGCGCCCGCAGGCGCTACGCGACTACCCCATGCCCCCGGCCGACGAACCGCTGATCGCGGCATTGTGCGATCTGCTCTAGCAAGAGGGACGGCAATGAACGAACTTCACGCCGAGCTGCGCCGCTTCGCACAAGACGAGGCTGGAGCCACCGCCATTGAGTACGGCCTCATCGCGGCGCTGATCGCGGTCGGTGCGATTGCCGCCATGACCTCATTCGGCGGCAACCTGAGCGGCATGTTCAACACCGTCTCGACGAAGGCTGGCGTGGCGCTCGCCAACGCCGGCACCTGATCAGCGTTTCTTTTCCAGCACGTCCTTGAGGCTCACCGTGGCGCTGCCGCGGCGGGACGGTTTCTGCTGGCTGTCATGCGGCGCCCAGCCGCTCATCCAGATCAGTTCCAGCGTCGCCCGCACCCGCGCATCGGCGTCCATGGCGAGCGCGCCGTAAGCTTCGGTCGCCATCTGCAGCAGGTGCCGCGTCACCGGTCGCCCGGGGCGGTCGGCCAGCGGGTTCTGGGCCCCCAGCGCTTTCAACTCGGCCATCAGCTTCAGCGGATGCCCGTAGCGGACGGTGTGCGTCTCGACATCGGTCACCGGCAGGGAGAAGCCGGCACGCTGCAGCAACCCCCCGGCATCGGCAAGCGGGATGAACGGCGCCACCCGCGCGTATGCCCCACCCGAGACTTCGGCCTCCGCCGTCAGCCAGGCCTCGCGCAACTCGTTGAGGCTCGCCCCGCCGACGGCCACCGCCATGAACAGCCCGTCGGGCCGCAGGTGCCGCCTGAGCCGGGCGAGGAAACCCACCACGTCGTTGACGACAGTCAGGTCGAGGATCGAGACGATCAGGTCGTAGTCGGTGCGCGGCAGCGCCAGCGTCTCGGGATCGACCAGAGCCGCTCCTTCGGCCTCCACCACCGTCGCCGCCCGCTCGAAGCGGAAAATGCCGTTGGCGGAGCGCCCCATCACCGGCAGTTCGGTCGCGTCCGGCGCCATGATCAGTGCCGCCTCGAAGCTGCGTGTCACGGTGATCAGCCGGCTCGCGAGGTCGTCGAGGGCCAGCCGTGTGACGAAATCGTCGGCCCCCCGCCGCCGTGCCAGATGGCGGGCGATCAGGTCGCGGTCGAATACCTTGGGGGGCAGGGGAGACATGGTCAGGTTCGGCCGTTGCACGTAAGGTGCCGCTTATGGAGAGCGCAGGCGAGCTTGTCAAAACCCGGGGTGTGGTCGAGGTGGCGCGGCGCTTTGGCCGTGCAGCGCTCGATCTGCTCTACCCCCCGACCTGCCTCGATTGCGGCGCCCCGGTCGCCTCCGCAGACGCGCTCTGCCCCGGCTGCTTCGGCAAGCTCCGGCCGATCACGGCGCCCTACTGCCCGCGCCTCGGCATCCCGTTCCAGCGCGATCTCGGTCCCGGCGCGCTCTCGGCCGAGGCCATCGCCGACCCGCCGCCGTTCGAGCGCTCGCGTTCGGCCGTGCTCTACAGCGAGGTTGCCCGGGCCCTCGTGTCGCGGATGAAGTACGGCGATCGCCCCGAACTGGCGAAGTTCTGCGCCCGACTGATGCATCGGGCCGGCCTCGAACTCTGGGGCAGCGACGCCGTGCTGGTGCCCGTGCCGCTGAACCGCTGGCGCCAGCTTGGCCGGCGCTACAACCAGTCCACCGAACTCGCCCGGGCGCTCAGCCGCCTCACCGGCATGGCCGTGGAGCCGGGTCTCGTCAGGCGCCACCGCCACACCCGCCAGCAGGTCGGGCTCAGCCGCGACGCCCGCCACCGCAACGTCGCCGGCGCCTTTCGCGCCCACCCCGACCTCATCGGCCGGCTGCGGGGCCGCCGCGTCATCCTCGTCGATGATGTCATCACCACCGGCTCCACCATCGCCGCCATCACCCGCGCCCTGACGAAAGCCGGGGCGGATAAGGTTGACGTGATCAGCTTTGCTCGCGTTGTGGTTGGCGCGGAAACCACCATATAGAGTTCAACCAAACTCCTCAGGAACACCCGAAAAAGTCCATGAAGAAGGTCGAAATCTACACCACCGGCTGGTGCCCCTACTGCCACGCCGCCAAGTCCCTGCTCGCGGAAAAGGGCGTGGCGTTCGATGAAGTCGACGCCGACGATCCCGATACGCGCAGGGCGATGGTGCAGCGCGCCCATGGCCGCCGCACCGTGCCGCAAATCTTCATTGGCGACACCCATGTTGGGGGCTATGACGACATGGCGGCGCTCGAGCGTCGCGGCCAACTGGATCCGCTGCTGGCGGACTGAAGCACATGCGCGTTGCCGCCCTGCAGATGAACTCGGGCACGCGGCCCGGTCCCAATCTCGATCAGCTCGAAGCCCTCGCCGCCGACGCGGCCGGGCAGGGCGCGAGTTATCTGCTGTCGCCCGAAGTCAGCGTCGTCTTCGCCGAGAACCGCGAGGGCCTGCGTGCCGTCGCCGGCCCGTGGGAAGCCAACCCGGCGATCGAGCGCGCCGCAGGAATCGCCCGCCGGCTTGGCGTTACGCTGCACCTCGGCTCGCTCGCCGTGGCGCTGCCGGATGGGCGCTTTGCCAACCGCTCGGTGCTGTTCCGCCCCGACGGCAGCATCGCCGCCACCTACGACAAGATTCACCTGTTCGACGCGACCCTCCCCGGTCTCAGGAACTACCGCGAAAGCGAGACCTATGCCGGCGGCAACCAGGCCGTCGTCACCGACGCCCCGGGTTTCCGCCTCGGTATGACCATCTGCTACGATGTGCGCTTCCCCAAGCTGCACCGCGCCCTCGCCGAAGCAGGCGCAGAGGTGATCTCCGTCCCGGCCGCCTTCACCGTGCCGACAGGCGAGGCGCATTGGGAAGTGCTGCTGCGGGCCCGCGCCATCGAAACCGGCGCGTTCGTCATCGCCTCGGCGCAGGCCGGCAACCACGAGAACGGCCGCTCCACCTGGGGCCATTCGATGATCATCGACCCCTGGGGCAGGATCATCACGCAGCTTGGTGGCGACGGCCCCGGCATCGCCCTCGCCGACATCGACCTCAAGGCGGTGGATGAAGCGCGCGGCAAGGTACCGGCGCTTGCCAATGCCAAGCCGTTTTCGCTAACGGTGGACGCTTCGGGCGCGAATGCCGCCGCCCGTGAGGACGTGTCCGCGTGATCACCTATTCGCTCGCTTGCGATAACCAGCACAAGTTCGACGCCTGGTTCCGCTCTGCCGAAGCCTATGACGAGCAGCACGGCCGCGGCATCGTCACCTGTCCGGTCTGCGGCTCGCTGAAGGTCGACAAGGCGCTGATGGCGCCCGCCCTTCGCATGACCTCCGACAAGTTGTCGCTCTCGACCGGCCACCCGATGCAGTCCGAGATTCGCGATTTCCTCCGCGCCATGCGCAAGAAAGTGACCTCCGAGGCCGACTACGTGGGCGACAAGTTCGCCGAGGAAGCCCGCAAGATCCACTTCAAGGAATCCGACCCGCGCGGCATCTACGGCGAAGCCACCCGCGACGAAGTCGCCGAACTGCTCGACGAAGGCGTGGATTTCCTGCCCCTGCCGCAACTGCCGGAAGAAGCGAACTAGGCCGGGCGTTTGCCCCCTCTCCTCAGTTCCGCTATCTCGCTCCGCGCGCAAGCTGCACCATCCTCCCTCGCCAAGGGGGAGGATGCGCACATTCCACTGCATCGGCTCCATCGCCTCCTCGCCCCTGGCGGGAGAGGATAGCGCAGCCTGGCGGCTTGCCGCCCCGGCGAAGCTGAGGAGAGGGGGCCTCCCCGCCCCCTCAGTCGTCGAGCTTGCTCAAATCGCGCACGGCGCCCTTGGCGGCGCTGGTGGCGAAATAGGCATAGGCCTTCAGCGCCGCCGAGACGTGGCGCTTGCGCGGCTCGGACGGCTTCCAGCCCAGCTTGTCCTGTTCGGCCCGCCGCGCCTCGAGCTCGGCCGGCGAAATCCGCAGGTTGATCGAGCGGTTCGGGATGTCGATGTCGATGATGTCCCCATCGCGCACCAGCCCGATCGCTCCACCTTCCGCCGCTTCGGGCGAGACGTGGCCGATGGAGAGGCCAGAGGTGCCGCCCGAAAAGCGCCCGTCGGTCAGCAGCGCGCAGGCCTTGCCCAGTCCGCGCGACTTCAGGTAGCTCGTCGGATACAGCATTTCCTGCATGCCCGGGCCGCCGCGCGGACCCTCGTAGCGGATCACCACCACGTCGCCAGCCTTCACCTCGTTGCTCAGGATCGCCTTCACGCTGGCGTCCTGGCTCTCGAACACGCGTGCCGGGCCCGAGAACTGCAGGTTCGACTCGTCGACGCCCGCCGTCTTCACGATGCAGCCTTCGAGCGCGATGTTGCCCTTCATCACCGCCAGCCCGCCGTCCTTCGAAAACGGATGCTCCGGCGAGCGGATGGCGCCCGCGGCGCGGTCGAGGTCAAGTTCGGCCCAGCGGTTCGACTGGCTGAAGGCTTGCGTCGTCCGCACGCCGCCCGGCGCCGCCATGTAGAAGTTCCGCACGCCTTCCGAATTGGTGCGCGAGATGTCCCAGCGGTCGAGCGCATCGCCCATCGTCGCCGCATGCACCGTCGGCTCGGCCCTGTTGATCAGGTTTGCCCGGTCCAACTGCCCGAGGATCGACATGATGCCACCAGCACGGTGCACATCCTCGATGTGGACGTCGTTCTTGGCCGGCGCGACCTTGCACAGCACCGGCACCTTGCGGCTCAACGCATCGATATCGTCCATGGTGAAATCCACGCCGCCCTCATGCGCGGCGGCGAGGATGTGCAGCACCGTGTTGGTCGAGCCGCCCATGGCGATATCGAGCGCCATGGCGTTCTCGAACGCGGCTTTCGTGGCGATCGAGCGCGGCAGCACCGAGGCATCGTCCTGCTCATAGTAGCGGCGGGCGAGGTCGACGATCAGGTGACCGGCCTCCTGGAACAGCCGCTTGCGGTCCGAGTGAGTGGCAAGCGTCGTGCCGTTGCCCGGCAGGCTCAGGCCGAGCGCCTCGGTGAGGCAGTTCATCGAGTTGGCGGTGAACATGCCCGAGCACGAGCCGCAGGTGGGGCAGGCGTTCTCTTCGATCTGCTGCACTTCTTCGTCGGAATAGCTCTCGTCGGCCGCCATCACCATGGCATCGACGAGGTCCAGCGCCTGCAGCTTGCCTTTGACGATCGCCTTGCCGGCCTCCATCGGCCCGCCAGAGACGAAGATCACCGGGATATTGATGCGCATCGCGGCATTCAGCATGCCCGGGGTGATCTTGTCGCAGTTCGAAATGCAGACCATGGCGTCGGCGCAGTGGGCGTTGACCATGTACTCGACGCTGTCGGCGATCAGGTCGCGGCTCGGCAGCGAGTACAGCATGCCGTCGTGACCCATGGCGATGCCGTCATCGACCGCGATGGTGTTGAATTCCTTGGCCACGCCGCCCGCCGCCTCGATCTCGCGCGCCACCAGCTGGCCGAGGTCCTTGAGGTGCACATGGCCAGGCACGAACTGGGTGAACGAGTTGACCACGGCGATGATCGGCTTGTCCCAGTCGCCATCCTTCATGCCGGTGGCGCGCCAGAGGCCGCGGGCGCCGGCCATGTTGCGGCCATGGGTGGTCGTGCGGGAACGATAGGTCGGCATGGGATCCTCAATCGGCTGGCCGGTTCTCCGGCGTTTTTCTGCTTCTAGCCGAAATCCGCACGCAGCGGGAGGTCGAAACCGTACCGAGCGGTACGGTTCATGCGATGCGGCTAAATGGCCTGTTCAGGATCAATTCAAGTCGCGGGCGCAAATCTCCCTTCAACGGCGCGACAGCGCCAAGGAGGACGAAATGCACCACGCTCAGTTCACCCCCGCCGAAACCACCAATGGCGGCGCCATCCGCGCCGTGCTCAGCGACGAGGCCGCGCACCTGATGGCCCGCAGCAGCGCCGTCGACGCCCAACTGGTCGTCGCGCTCGACCGCGAATACGGCGAGCACGGCTGGTTCATGTACTGGGACGAAGACCTGGCCGGCCACCCGATCATGGGCACCGTGACCCTCTGCTTCGGCGGCGAAACGCTGGTCGTCGGCTAAGCGGCTGCGGGCCGTTCCCTCGCCTCGGCGGCGGGCCGTTCGGCCAGCACCATGTAGTTGATGCCGGTGTCGCGGCTTTGCCGCCACTCATCGGCGAGCGGGTGGAAGACGACGCCCACCTTCTC
>Ga0209512_1005341_pt1 | contig 10729 bp, 4 predicted proteins | sample frozenSSSSmetaG_FD_184142 | JGI IMG/M metagenome (GOLD analysis project Ga0209512, IMG submission 184142) | Glacier valley bacterial and archeal communities from Borup Fiord, Nunavut, Canada, to study Microbial Dark Matter (Phase II) -... | ecosystem: Environmental > Aquatic > Freshwater > Ice >... | reverse complement strand
TGATTGTTGCACGAGAATGGATCGATCGGGCGATTCACGCTCGGGATAGCTTTGCACGCGCGTACTTTTGACTCCGAAGCTGAATGGGGCTAAATACAACAAAGGTGCGCACTGCGCACCTTACAACTAAGTATTTGTCCCTAATTAAACAACAGCCAAATAAGCAAGTAGGGTGCGTCGCCATCCGTCAATCTGCCACGTTATATCCAAGATATGGTAGCGACGCACCCTACAGATTAACTAAACAGCAGCCAAATAAGACTCTAGAGCTTCGGAACCGCCGATCAACTTGCCGTCGATAAATACTTGTGGCGCAGTTGTAGCACCAGTTATAGCCCGGAGCGAACGAGTTGTGATATCGCGGCCCAGGACGATTTCTTCATAATCCAAGCCCTTTTCAGTCAGCATTGCCTTTGCCTTAGCGCAGAAGGGACAGCCCACTTTAGTGAACAAAGATACAACTTTGGGCTTGGCTGCTGCCGAGTTGATGTAGTTAAGCATCGTATCAGCATCGGACACCTTAAAAGGGTCTCCCGGTTCCTCGGGCTCAATAAACATTTTTTCAACCAAGCCATCTTTTACCACCATCGAATAGCGCCAAGACCGCTTGCCAAAGCCTAAATCTGTTTTGTCTACCAGCATTCCCATGCCTTCAGTAAACTCGCCGTTACCGTCAGGAATTAACGTCACATTGTCTGATTCTTGGTCTTTTGCCCACTCGTTCATCACAAAAGCGTCATTGACGGAAATACAGATGATTTCATCTACGGCATTTGCTTTGAAAGTTTTGGCTAATTCGTTGTAACCCGGGAGGTGCGTTGACGAACAAGTGGGAGTAAAAGCTCCCGGTAGCGAGAACACTGCGACAGTTTTGCCTGCAAACAAATCATCGGTGGTGACATCAACCCACTCGTTGTCTTTGCGAGTGCGAAAAGTGACTTTGGGTACTCTTTGACCTTCGTGGTTCGTCAGCATGATTTTGAATCCTTGGGTACTTGGGTTAAATTCGTTTGCTTCACCTAATCGTACTCATAACGAGTATGACTTGTCAAGAGGGAGGCGGGTTTTTTTAGTCAGTTGACGGTTGACGGTTGACGGTTGCGCCGGAATAATATAGAGGAGACTGCTTGGCCTTTGTCCCTACCGCGATCAATTGTAGGGACAAAGGCCAAGCCGTCTCCTCCGTTTCCTCCGTCTTCTCCGTTTATATCATTCCGATGCAAACGGATTTGATATGACTGTGCTTTCCAGTCAACAGTCAACAGTCAACAATTACCAATTACCAATTAAATTTTGTTTCTAAATAATCCTCTAGTTGTTGATTGTAAGGTCGAAAATAATCGCTCAACCAATCGCGCATCGAATCGTTGATAGCCTGATAGGAACCGGGATTAGCATTTTGATATTCTGGCAATTGATATTCTGGCAAATCTAAAAATTCTAAAACTTGCCTAACAGTTGCAGCCGCACCTGCATAAAAATCTTCGCTTTTCAAAACTAATAACTGTTCTTTAGGAAAGAAAGCCAGCCAATTTTTAATAAATTCTACATACCTGCCGCGAGCTAAATAATTTCCCGGTTCTTCGCCGATGATGTATGCTGGATTTTGAGCCAATCGTGCAACTTCATCGCTAATTGCCCGATCGAGCGATCGCCCTTCCCAATTTAAGTCAGCCAAGCGGTAAAATTGAGAAATAGCTCGATCGACCGGATTTCGCAACAGTACAACAAGCTTAACCTCTGGAAACGCGCTGTAGAGCCGTTCTGGCGCTTCCAGAGAGTCAAAATAGCTCGGACTTGCTTCGCCAGTCAAAAATTGCTCTCCCTCCGGGATTGGCGGAAAATGAGCCAAATACCAATCAATCCCTCTCTCAAAGTGCCACGAGAAAAAATCCATCTCCTTTTTAATCGGAGTCAAAATTTGCGGGTGTTGAGCTAAATAAGTGTACAGAGAAGTCGTGCCGCACCGCTGGGAACCAATAATTATAAAACTGGGAGATTTTACTATATTTTGTGGCACAGACATCTTACCTGTGTTTCCTATATGTTGTGGCACAGGCATCTTGCCTGTGTCCTTACTAAGGATAGCAAAACTTTGTTGGTAACTGACAGTTTGATAACAGGAAATCGCCTCTGCAATTTTGCCTTGTCTCGTCAAAGCTTCCCCCAAATTCAAATAAGGCCAAAAAGCATCCGGTTTAGCTGCAACAACTTCTCGGTACAATTTCTCTACTTCATCAAGCTTATTTTGCTTAACTAAGACTTCCCACAAATTGTAATAAAACCACCAGTAAAAATCGGGATTTATTTCTATTGCTTGCAAGAACGAAGCCGCTGCTTCTTCCCAGTATTTTTGATGACCTAAAACAGCACCCAAGTTGTAGTGAGACCAGCAATCATCGGGTTTGTTGGCTACAGTTGCGCGAGATGAGGCTAATGTACGATCCTCTTCGAGGGCTTCGCTAACGCACTTTTCTTGTTCCTGCAACAACTCCTCTAATTCCGTTGATACTCCTGCACAATCCGGCGTGATTGTCAAGAGTATTTTGTAAAGAATAATTGCGCTTTTTGGGCGATCGTACTTTGCTAAACTTCTGCCTAAATCCAGATAAAATCCCGCATTTTCCGGCGTAACTTGCAACTGACATCTTTCTAACACAGACCTTAAATCAGACTCTATTTGTCGGAGAGCAAATCCCAACTTTTCGTAAATTCCCGGCAAATTTACGTCAATTTCAATAGCTTTTAAATATGCAGCGATAGCTTCATCCCAATATCTTAGCTTAATTAAAGCATCGCCTAAATTGCCAAAAGACCAGGCAAAATCCGAGTTAAGCGCAATCTCGCAACGGTAAGCAGCAGCAGCTTCTTCCCATTGTTCAAGTTTGAGCAAAGCATCGCCCAAATTGTGATAAGACCACGAAAAATCGGGATTTAACTCAACAGCTTGTTTATAAGCAGCAACAGCATCCGCCCACTGTTCGAGTTTCAGCAAGACATCGCCCAAACTGTGAAAAGACCACGAAAAATCAGGATTTAACTCAATAGCTTGTTTGTAAGCAGCAACAGCATCATCAAATCTCCCACTTTCTTGCAGGGAATTCCCCAAATTGTGGTAATCATGATTATCCATGCAAAACTCCTGCAAGATTCATTAACTTCTCCAGCGATTTCACATCCACCCGCATATCTTTATGTCCCGGGTATTTCTGAGTTTTGTCATCAAACAATTCAGCAATTAGATAGTAATGTTTCAAATCACACAAATTGCTGATAGTCCAAAAGCAAACTGGCACATAAATCGGAGAAAAAATCTCAATTACTTTAGTTCCCGAATTGCAAAACACTAGATTAGTCAATCCCGCGCCGTGAGGTGCGACAACTACCTTAGCCGCCGCCAAACACGCGGCTTGTTCTGCTACAGACATCGTTTCCAGTTTGACTGTACGAAACCCCAACTTTTCCAAACAGCCGATAACATCTTGCTCGTTGACAATTCGCCGATAGGATGCTTTTTCTCGGCTGATATAAATGCGTTCTGAATAATCTGTTTTTAGCGACTGCTGTTCATTTAAAAACAGTTGTTTTAAATATTCGCACTTCCATTTAGAAGTACCCGAACCACCATCACAAATTGACGGAACTATTAATTGATCCGCTGTAAAGTGCGGGTGGTGACGACTTTCTAAAATTTTATCTAGTGGAATTCCTAAAGTATTTAAAGTCTCTTTTTCATAAGCCGAATCGCAAGCATTGATCGCAAATTTATCAATACTATCCATCAAGCCGCTCTGCTGCAAAAGATGGAACCGCGTAACCACATCAAACATCCAGTGAAAATAAGCTGCTCCTCCCCAGCGAGCCGATAGAAAAGCCACGTTTCCCTCGATATGTTCAGCAGGAGACAATTTGTCGGAAGTTATTACCAATTCAGGACAACCCATTGAGATATCGGTAACAAGTTTATTGTCTGAAGTAATGGCGGCGGTAGTCGCAATATCGGCCCAAGCTCGTCCGTTTGGTAATACAGCAACAAAAGCTTTTTTAATATAAAAATTTTCATCTTCCCAACATCTGCAATCGGTGTCGATTGTTTGGGAGTTTGATAAATTGATTTGACTTGCAGGATAGATGTCAATGCAAGTAATACTCGGATCTGACTCGGCTGCAATTGCTAAATCGTCAGTAAATCCACAGTATTTTTTAATCACATTTAAAGGCAACATTTTATAGCCAAGTCTGATAATATCAGCTTCATCCACTGCTCCTTTTTGTGCCAAAGCATAAGCTATATGATAGTAAATTCCAAACAAATCGGGTTTAATTTGGAGTGTTTGAATTAAATTAGTTATTGCCGGTTCCCACTGCTGTTTTGCAAGGAAAGTTAAGCCCAATCCTTCGTAACACCAGCAGGATTTTGGGTCGAGATTGATGCCTTTTTCATAAATTACGATCGCCCTTTCCAATTCTCCTTGCTTCCGCAGAGCATCACCCAGCTTCTTGTACAGCCAACTATCCTCCGGTTCCCGCTCAACCGCACAGCCAAAAGCAACTGCTGCTTCGGCCCAATTTTCTAGTTCTTCGAGAACTTCGCCCAAACTATTGTACAGCCAACAATCATCGGGATTTAATGCAATAGCTTTGCGATAAGCCATCGCCGCTTCTTCCCAGTTTCTGCTCGCAATTAAAGCCTTACCCAACCTATCATAGGACCAACAAAAATCGGGATTCAATTCAATAACTTTGCGGTAAGCAACAGCAGCTTCCTCACACTCAGAAAGCTCCATCAATACATCGCCTAAGCTGCTGTAAGTCCAACAAAAATCGGGATTTAATTCAATAGCTTGACGGTAAGTAGTAGCGGATTTGCCGTGTTCCTCAATTGCCTGCCAAGTTTCTCCCAGATAGTGGTAAGCCCAGCTAAAATTAGGGTTAAGTACGATCGACCTTTCGTAAGCGATCGCAGCTTCTGCAAAAAGTCCCTTCTCTTGCAAACTTTTACCCAACTTGTGGTATATTAAGTAATTATCCGACTTAATTTTAGCAGCAGTTTCATAGCGGGCGATCGCCTCATCGACATAACCCGCATTCGCCGCCACATCACCCAACTTTTCCCAGCCTTGAGACAGGAGTGCTTGCTCCTTACCCAAGTTTTGATTGCCAGTTTTTTTGACAATCAGTTGATAGCCTTTGTGAACCACTTCTAACTGACTTCCAAACATCTCCAGAAAAACATCGATCCCGATTTTAGTATCTTGCTCCGGGCTGTCGGGAAAAGTAAACTCGTAATCGTCAAAAATCATCAGCCCGCCAACTTTCACCAACCTCCAAGACAAAATCGCATCTTGCAGAGCACTGGTGGGTTTGTGACAACCATCAACATAAGCAATGTCGTAATATTCCGAAGTCAAATCAACCAATAAATCTTGAGAATAGCCTTCTAATTCAATTACTTGCTCTGCTACTCCTGTTTTCGCAATATTGCCCTTAAAATGTTCTTGAAAATACAAATCAATACAAGTAATCTTGGCCGTAGGATGAGTTAAAATACGATCCAGCAGCCAGCAAGCCGACATTCCTTGAAAACTGCCGATTTCCACAACTTGAAAATCTGCAATTCCCGTAAATCCCTGTAAATGCCGTTGCCAAATCGGGATATTGTGAGTAAACCAATCTTGGGTGAATTGATAATCTTTCGTCGCACATTCAGCCCAACCTCTCAATTCGCTGGCTTTTTGGTGACAAATAATTGCTTCTTCCAATTCACCTAATTGCGGTAAAATATTTCCTAAATCGTTGTAGGCTTTAGAATCATTCGGAGCGATCGCAATTTGGTGACGGTAAGCCGCAATTTGGGCGTACAACTCCTGTTGTTTCGTGCGAATTTCCGCAAGTTTTGCGACAACTTCCGCAGCATTTGGTTGAATCTGCACCGCCATGCTATAAAAGACGATCGCACCTTCCAACTGTTTCTGCTTAGCTAAACTATTGCCTAAATTGATAAAAAACTCCGCTCCATCCAACTCAATCCCCAGCAATTTGTGGTAAATTTTCCCTCTGGCGAGTACCTCAATCGCTTGACAATAAGTTTCGATTGTGCTGTCTAAACCAGATTCGCTACGCTTCCGCAACACATATCCCAATCTCTGATTTATTCCAGTCAAATTCGGCTCGATTTGAATTGCGTGCAGGTAAGCAGCAACAGCTTCATCCCAAGATTTTTCGCAGGTTAAGGCAATTCCCAAATTGCAATAAAACCAAGGAATCTTGGGATTTATTGCAATCGCTTGGCGGTAGCAACTAACAGCTTCTTGCCACAGCCCTTTCTGAGCTAAAGCTTCCCCTAAATAATTGTGCGCCCAATAGGAATTTTGATTGATTTCCAGAGCCTGACGATAACATTTAATTGCTGAATTAAAATCGCGTTTTCGTGCAAAAACATTGCCTAAACCAAGGTAAGCACGAGCATAATTAGGATTGAGTTCGAGGCTTTTATTGTAACAGGCGATCGCCCGATCGCCTTCTCCTCGCTCCGCCCAAGTTTTACCCAAACTGTGGTAAGATTCAAAAGAGTCTGGATTGATGGCAATGGCTTGTCGGTAATTGGCGATCGCCTCATCCCACCGCTTTTGGCCGACCAGCATTTCCCCCAAATTGTGATAAGCTGTTGCCAGCATCGGATTCAGCTCAATAGCCCGGGAATAACACTCGATCGCGCGATCGAACTTTGACAATTCAACGAAACTATTTCCCAAAGTAACCTGCTCGTCAGCAGTTGCCCAATTCGGCTCAATCTTAAAAGCTTGATACCAACATTCTGCCGCCTCTTCTCGCTTTTGTAACTGCGTCCAAACTCTCGCCAACTGTCGGTAAGCAGCAGCAAAATTCGGTGCTAGGGAAATTGCCTTTTCACAATTTGCGATCGCCTTTTCCCACTGTTTCCCCTGAGCATACAAACTGCCGAGATTTGCATAAACTTCCGGCAAATTCGGATTGCGATCCAGTGCTGCTTCATACCACTGCTTAGCTTGCTCGATTTCACCTCGAACCTGCATCACCTTTCCCAGCGTCTGACAAGCCGCAGCCAAATTCGGTTCAATTTTCAACGCTGACTCGCAAGCAGTAACTGCCTCATTCAACCTTCCTTCAGCTAAATAAACTTCTGCTTGCCGACTCAAATCAACCGCTGCTTTTTCCATCTTTTCAATCGAGGGCATAATTCAACTTACTCCAGACGCCAACTAACCCAAACCCACCACTTCAACCATCCTTTTTAGCGAACTCAAGTTCACCAAAATATCCTCAGTCAGCGAATTTTGATACATCAACTGTCTAATAGGATAGCATTCAAAAGCCTCCCCAGCCAAATAATAATGTTCCAACTTCAGATATTGACTGATTCCCCAATAATAATGACTGATATAGTGAGGCGACACCAACTCAATCACTTTCGTTCCATGACGAGAAAAAATTGTATTTGTCAAGCCGCTACCGTGGGCGGCAACTATTACCTCAGCGTGGTAAAAATGAGCAATTTGCTCTGCCAAAGACATCGACTCAGGTAAAATAGAAACAAAGCCCGATCGCTCTAAAACCTCAACTACATCTTCCTCATTCAAAACTCGCCGATATCTCGCTTTGCTGCGACTGATATAAATGCGTTTTGGATAACTCGAACCAGGTATAATTTCCTTAAGAAACTCCCGCCTCAAAAACTCGATCGCCCACCCAGAAGGCCAGCCCAAATATCCCGCAAAAGACGGTACTATTAACTCTGTTGCTTGAATGTGAGACAGGCGATCGCTCTCCAGAACCTTCTCCTCGGGAATGCCCAAAATTCTGAGAGTTTCCCGCTGAAATTCGTGCTGACAACTGTTAACCAAAAACCAATCAATCTCCGCCAAATCCCTACCACTTCGCCGCAGCAATTCGATCCTCGGCAAAACGTCTACCATCCAATGAAAATAGACATTTCCCGATAAACCAGAAAGCACCGCGACACTGCCTTCAATCAGCTTTAAAGGCGGAAAAGATTCTAAGCTAAAAACACTGTGTTTTTTAACATCATGCTTGGTACATCCCGGCAAGAAACCCGGATAATCTCTAGACACATCAGCCAACAAATAGTTATCGGGAGTAATAACTGCGATCGCCTTACAAATCAGCCAATAATTTTGCTGCGGCACAATCCAAACTCGCCCATTGGGAATTGCAGCCACAAAAGTCTTCGGCGCATCCACAGGTATCGGTTGCGAGTTAGACAAACGGCAAACTCCCCAACCCAAATGCACCGGATCGAACCACTTAGAAATTCGGTGCAAACACAGCCCGCAAGTTAAACCACCACAATCGGAATTGCGGAATTGGGAATTGGGCAACCCCCCCCTCGCCCCCCCCAAGGGGGGAAGGAATTGGGAATTGGCAGTATTTTCTGGTTTGGCTTCCGTCTCATATTTCCAAACTATTTCTACATAATTGCCAGCATCCAACTTAGCAGCAACCAGCCAATCCCAAGTCGATAAATAAATACTGTGAGGGCGTTTTATCGAATTGCGATCTGGCAAAATAAAACTTGCTTTTTGCCACTGTTGCTGCTCCCCGTAACCGTGGAATTGAAACTCTAAAACCTGTTGATAATAATCGATCGCCCTTTCGCGATTTCCCTGTTTTTCCAGCACTTTTCCCAACTCAAAATAAACCTCCGGCAAAGCAGGTTGAACCGTCAAAGCCATGCGGTAAACTGCAACTGCCGCACTAAACCTGTGCTGCTGCGCCAAGCAATTTCCCAGACGCCAATAAAGCTCTGTATTTTTCGGCTGAATTTGCAAAGCTTTTTGATAATAAGCAGCAGCAGATTGATATCCGCCGTAGTCTGTTAAAGCATTCCCCAAATGCAAGTAAATTTCTGCTAGATAATCGCAAATTTCGCGAATTGGGAATTGGGAATCGGGCATAGTTTCTTTTTCTTCCTTCTTCCTGAATTTCCCCCCTTGGGGGGGGCAGGGGGGGGTTGGCTGCGCTTGGGGTTGACTTCTTCCCGTTAGTGCTGCGAGAAATCGATCGCACGCAGCGATCGCCCTTGACAATTCATCATCATCTACAGCAGCAACTCTACGCCTGTCTGCCAAACGGGAGTAAGCCTCAACAAAATCGGGCTTCAGAGCTATCGCTTGCTGAAAATAAGGCATGGCTTCAGCAATTTTGCCCAAAACCATTAAAGAAAACCCAGCGTCTGTATAGCCCGAAATATGCTCAGGATCGAGTTCGATCGCCCGATCGAAACAAGCAACCGCCGTCAAATGTTCCCCCTGTATTTGCCAAGCCTTCCCCAAATTGTAATGAGCCAAAACCATCTCCGGCTCCAACTCAATAGCCGTGAGGTAAGATGCCATCGCCCTTTCGGGACTTTTGTCGAGCAACACCTGCCCTAAATTATTGTGCAGCGTCGCCCAATCCGGCTTAATCTCGATCGCCCGTTGATAAACCTCAATCGCCGACTCTGGGCGATCGTCCTTGAGCAAAATCGCGCCCAGATTGTTGTAAGCTTCCACATAATCCGGCTTCAGATCGATCGCCTGTCGGTAAGTATCAATTGCCGCTTCAAGCTGATTATTCTGATCTAAAACCGTAGCCAGATTGTATAAAGCAAGTAGATAATTTGGTTTAAGAACGATCGCCTTTCGGTAACAGTCGATCGCCCCCAACAAATTACCCTGCTTGTGAAAAACATTTCCCAAGTTATAATGAACTTCCGACCAGTCCGGCTTCAAATCCAGAGCTTGCCGATAGTGAAAAACCGCCTCATCCAGCCACGAATACTCGCTATAAAGTTGACCCAAATAAGCATGAGCCCTAAAAAACTCTGGTGAAATCTCCAAAGCTTGCACAAAAGCATCTCTTGCCGCCGTCGGATCGCCTTGAGCTTCGAGGATTTCGCCTAAAGTCGTGTAAGCCAGCGGCGAAAATGGCTGTAGTTCGATCGCCTGATGGCAAAGATCGATCGCCTCAGTTAACTTCCCCCGGTTCAAATAAACTTGGGCTTGCCGGATGTATTCTTCAGTGTTCATTGCTCGCCAGAAGTTGCTGTTTCTTCCCCGCTGGGGGGGGGAACCTACCAAATTCTGATTTTAAATTTTTATATTTTCCGACTATTTATATTTTGCCGTTCGATCGGGCGATCGATTAATTTTATCAATAACTGTCGATGCTTTTTTTACTGCCCCAGGTTCAGTTCCTGCATTGAATATTTCAACCTCACCCCGCTTGTAGCAGAGTGAGGTTGAAATCCTTTAAAACTATCGGCATTGTGAGAACAGCCCCAAATTCGATCCGGTGCAGCCCCACAACTGCCAGTCGATCTAGAACAGCTCGAAGTTGTTCGAGGTAATTGTCAGGCCAGGCTGCAACTGAGCAACAGTTAGCACTCCGCTGCCACCGTTGAAGTACAACAGACCGCTTGTTGGGTTGTAGACCAACTTGTTCGTCGTGGCTGCTGTTGGGCTGCCTGTGAAACCAGCATCGATCACAAACTCAGTGGAATCGAAGCTGCTGCCCAAACCAGCGAACACACCGCCCGTCTTCAAGCGGATCTTATCGTCTACAGGCGTAAAGTCAGTGATTGTGTCTACACCGAACTCGCCACCAGCACTCGCGAAGTAGAACGTATCCCTGCCAGCACCGCCAGTCAGGACATCGCTGCCTCTGTCGCCAGAGATAAAGTCATCGCCAG
>Ga0209512_1005339_pt1 | contig 10733 bp, 10 predicted proteins | sample frozenSSSSmetaG_FD_184142 | JGI IMG/M metagenome (GOLD analysis project Ga0209512, IMG submission 184142) | Glacier valley bacterial and archeal communities from Borup Fiord, Nunavut, Canada, to study Microbial Dark Matter (Phase II) -... | ecosystem: Environmental > Aquatic > Freshwater > Ice >... | reverse complement strand
AGCCGGCGCCGCGTGGTGGGTGAGTGCCCTGACGGTGCACGCCGTGCTGCTGGCCGTGGCGCTGGTCGACTTCGGGCCGGCGAATGCGCAGGCCCGGAACCGGGTCGACGCCAGGTTCCCCGCGCAGGAGTTGGCCGACGCGGTCGCCGCCGACTGGACGGGAGACACGCTGTGCCCGCTGCGCATCGTCGCCGGGCCGATGTTCGAAGCCAGCATCGTCTCGGTCTACAACGGCGGTGCGGCAGCGGTGCTCGAAGAGGGTGATTTCAGGAAATCGCCATGGGTACTGCCGGCCGACATCGAACGACTCGGTGCTGTCTACATCGCCAGCGATCCGGCCCTGTTGCCGCACGAAGGTGTCTCGAGACTGAACTGGATGGAAGTGGGCGGCGGCGCCCGCGGGCCTGCGCGCCGACTTCACTGGGCAATCATTCCGCCCGGGAGCTGCGCGCCGTGAAGGCTTCGTCCATTCGAAGATAGCGCCAGGCGCCCGCAGGCAACGCGCCCAGCATCACGGCGCCGATGCGCACCCGCTTGAGGCCGAGTACCTGCAGGCCGACGAGCTCGCACATGCGGCGGATCTGCCGCTTCTTGCCTTCCTTCAGCACGAAGCGCAGCTGGTCGTCGTTGGCCCACTCCACGAGCGCCGGCTTCAGCGCGGCACCATCGAGCTCGAGGCCGTGGTTGAGCAGCGCGAGCTGGCCGGCGCCGAGCGGTGCACCCGGCGGCGAGGCCACACGCACGAGGTATTCCTTTTCGAGCTCGCTGTCTTCGCCGACCAGCTGCTTGGCGATGCGGCCGTCTTGCGTGAGCACGAGCAGGCCGACGGAATCGATGTCGAGCCGGCCGGCTGGTACCAGGCTGCGCAGGTGCTGTGGCACGAAGCGGATGCCGGAGCGGTCTTCGCGCCACTGACGGTCGGGCGTGACGAGCACGCGTGCCGGCTGGTAGCCGTCTTCGGCCTGGCCGCTGACGTAGCCCACCGGTTTGTTGAGCAGCACCGTCACGAGCTGCGACTGCGCGTTGCGTGCTCTGGCGTCGATCGTGATGTGCTGACCTGCGACGACGCGCGAGCCGAGCTCGCTCACCACGCGCCCGTCGACGCGAACCCAGCCGCGCGCGATCCATTCGTCGGCTTCCCGGCGCGAGGCGATGCCCAGCTCGCTCATGCGCTTCGAAAGCCGCATGCTGCCGTCGACGTGGCCGCCGGTGGGCGCGGAGTCGTTCGTGCTCATCGGCCGCGCCAGAACAGGCGGTCGAGCTCCTGGACCGTGATCTGCCGCCACGTCGGCCGGCCGTGGTTGCACTGGTCGGAGCGGTCGGTGCGTTCCATGTCGCGCAGCAAGGCATTCATCTCCGGAAGGGTCAAGGTGCGGTTGGCACGCACGGCGCCGTGGCAGGCCATCGTCGAGAGCAGCTCGTCGCGTGCGCGTCCCAGCACCGTGCTCGAACCCACCTGCGCCAGCTCGGCGAGCACGCTGCGCGCGAGCTCGGCGACGTCGGCGCCTGCCAAGGCGGCCGGCACCGAGCGCAGTGCCAGGCTGGCGGCGCCGAGCGGCGCCAGGTCGAGACCGAGCGCGAGCAGGCTTTCGACATGCGCCTCCGCGGTGGCGACTTCGGTGGCGCTGGCCGCGAACACCGTCGGGATCAGCAGCGGTTGCGTCGCGACGCCGTGCTCGCCGAAGCCCGCCTTCAGCCGCTCGTAGACGATGCGCTCGTGCGCCGCATGCATGTCGACGATGACCAGACCCTGCGCGTTTTCGGCCAGCACGAACACGCCGGCGATCTGCGCCAGAGCGCGGCCGAGTGGCCATTCGACGCCGTCGGGCGCCACGTTCGCGGAGCCGATCGACGCATCGGGCTCGGCAGCCGGCGCGATCGGCACCGCTGCCCACGCACCCATCTGCTCGCTCGCGATCACAGCCGTGGCCGGCCACACGAACCGGCGTTGCGAGAGCGCGGCGGTCGCATCGCTCGCCTGCGCCAAATAAGCAGGCTGCAGCACGGCGCGGCCCGGCTCCGCAAGCGCCGCGACGACGGCCTTCTTCACCGCCTGGTGCGCCTCGCGCGAATCGCGAAAGCGCACCTCGGTCTTGGTCGGATGCACGTTCACGTCGACGCGCTCGGGCGCCACGTCGACAAACAGCAGATACGCCGGTTGGCGCCCGCCGTGCAGCACGTCTTCGTAGGCCGAGCGGACTGCGTGACCGATGAGCTTGTCGCGCACGTGGCGGCCGTTGACGTAGACGTACTGCTGGTCGGCGCGCGCACGCGCCGTGGCCGGCGTGCCCGCGTGGCCGGCGACGACGAAGCCGCCAAGGTCGACAGAGACAGCTCGGCTCTCGTCGATGAAACCGGCGCCCAGCACGTCGCGAGTGCGCTCGATCCGGCTGCTGCGTGCCCAGCGCGCGACGCAGCGGCCGTCGTGCCAGACCGCGAAAGCGATCTCGGGGCGAACGAGCGCATGGCGCCGCACCGCTTCGACGCAATGCGCGAGTTCGGTCGCCTCGGTCTTCAGGAACTTGCGCCGCGCCGGCACGTTGAAGAACAGTTCGCGAACCTCGACCGTTGTGCCGCCGCCGCGCGCTGCCGGCGCCAGTTCGCCGCTGCGCGCGTCGAGCCGGGTAGCGTGGGCGGCGTCGCTCGTGCGGCTCGTCAGCGCGACCTCGGCCACGGAGGCGATGGCTGCCAGCGCCTCGCCGCGAAAGCCCATCGTGGCCACGCCTTCGAGTTCTTCGAGCGTGGCGATCTTGCTCGTCGCGTGCCGGCGCAGCGCGATCGCCAGCTCCGCCGCCGGGATGCCGCTGCCGTCGTCTTCGACCGAGATGCTGCGCACGCCGCCGCCGACCAGCCGCACGACGATGTTCGCTGCGCCTGCATCGACGGCGTTGTCGACCAGCTCGCGCACCACCGAAGCCGGTCGCTCCACCACCTCGCCGGCCGCGATCTGGCTCACAAGTTCGCTCGGCAGCTGGCGGATGGGCCGGCAGAGGCGCGATTCGAGCACGGCGTTCATCGAAGCATTGTAGGAACGCGGGCTCCGCGTCCGTGCGCGCGGCGGAGTCCGGCAGATCGACCTTCCATAATCGCCGCCATGGAATTTCTCAGCGGCGTCCTCGATTTCGTTCTACACGTCGACGTGCATCTCGCGACCTTCGTGCAGGCCTACGGCGCGTGGGTCTATGCGCTGCTGTTCGCCATCGTCTTCGTGGAGACCGGCGTGGTGGTGATGCCGTTCTTGCCGGGCGATTCGCTGCTGTTCGTGGTGGGTGCCATGTGCGCGGCCGGGCTGATGAGCCTGCCGCTGGTGCTGGCGCTGCTCTGGGTTGCGGCGGTGGCCGGCAACCAGAGCAACTACGCGATCGGCCGGCACTTCGGCCCGCGCGTGTTCCAGTGGGAAAACTCGCGCTGGTTCAACCGCCAGGCTTTCGATCAGGCGCACGCGTTCTACGAACGGTACGGCGGCATCACCATCGTGGCGGCGCGCTTCATGCCGTTTCTGCGCACCTTCGCGCCCTTCGTGGCCGGCGTGGCGCAGATGACGCGCAGCCGCTTCACGCTGTACGACGTGACCGGCGGCGCGCTCTGGGTCGGTGGCGTCACCATGGCGGGCTATCTGTTCGGCAACATCCCGTGGGTCAAGGCCAACCTCGACAAGATCATCTGGGGCGCGATCCTGATTCCCGGCCTGCTGGTGCTGTTCGGCGCGTGGCGCGCGCGCCGCAAGCATGCGGCTTCGGCCGCAGCCTGATTCAGCCCTGCGGCTGAGGGATCGGCAAGGCGAGTTGCTCGCCCACGGTTTCGGGCTTCATCAGGCGCCAACGGCCACGTGTACTCATGTCGACCACCAACGGCACGACTTCATCGGCCTTCGCACCTGCGTTCATTTCGAGGGTGCGTGCCACGCAACGCGCAATCCACTCGGCGGTGTTGCGCACGTAGTCGATGTCGGAGTCATCGAGCCGGCAGGTGAGCCGGAACGTCTTCTCGAACGGGCTTTCGGTTGCATCGATCATGTGAGCTCCCAGGCTGGCGGCGCCTGGCCCGGCGCTTCGATGGACGCGTTTGTATCGAAGCGCAGACTGCTTGCGTGCGAAAAGCGACGAGTGGCGGCGAGCGGTCACGCTCGGGTCCTGCCGAGACGGGGGCACGGGCTGCGGCGCGTTGCGCATATCATGCGCGTCCCGTTTTTGACTCCTGGAGGAGACCCATCATGATCCGCACCACACTCGCTCTCGCGACCCTCGCCATCGCTTCGATCGCCCTGCCGGCCTCGGCCGCCGATACCGTCGGCCAATCGGCTTCGAACGCTGCCACCAAGACCGGCCACGCCATCGGCGAAGCCGGTCGCAAGGTCGGCCACGGCGTTGCCGAGACCGGCCGTGACATCAAGGGCGCAGCCAAGGAAGAAAGCCACGCCGCGGCCGACAGCGCACGTGGCGCCGGCAAGAAGATCAAGCGCGGCACGAAGAAGACCAACGCCAAGGCCAGGTCGGCCATGAAGCCCGCTTCGGCCGCCTGATCTCGCTCGACCGAGAAGAAGAAAAGAGAAAAGAGCGCTCGCGCCGATCAGCGCGCGAGCGCGCGAGCCAGCTCCGCCGCGCAAAGGGCGACGGCGGCGTTGGCTTCGTCGATGACCTTGCCCATGGTGATGAAGCCATGGATCTCCCGCTCGAAGCACACGTAGGTGTTGCGATTTCCGGCGGCGGCCAGCGCATCGGCGTAGTCCAGGCCCTCATCGCGCAGCGGGTCGAAGCCAGCGGTCAGCAGCAGGCTCGGCGGCAGGCCCGACAGATCCGGATGCAGCAGGGGCGAAGCACGCCAGTCCTCGTCGTGCATGCGGTCGTCGATGTAGTGGTCGTGGTAGTAGGCGATGGTCTCGCGCTCGAGCAGGTAGCCCTTGCCGTTGGTGGTGTGCGATGGATGCACGGCGCGCATGTCGGTCGCCGGGTAGATGAGCAGCTGGAAGGCGAGTGGCAGGTCGCCGCCGTCGCGCGCCAGGATCGCCACGACGGCTGCGAGGTTGCCGCCGGCACTGTCGCCGCCGACCGCGATGCGTGCCGGGTCGAGGCCCAGAGGCTCGGCGAAGCGCTGCACCCAGCGCGTGGCGGTGTGGCAGTCGAGCGCGGCAGCGGGGAAGCGGTGCTCGGGGCCCATGCGGTAGTCGACCGAGACCACCGCGCAGTGGGCGGCGTTGGCGAGCTGGCGGCAGAGCACGTCGTGCGTGTCGAGATCGCCGATGGTCCAGCCGCCCCCGTGGAAATAGACGAGCACCGGCAGGGCCGCCGCATCGGCGAGCGTCGCCCCGGCTCTCGGCAGCGGCTTGTAGAGGCGCAGCGGGATCGCGCCGGCCGGCCCGTCGCACTGCATTTCGCGCACCTCGGCCACCGGCGGCGCCGCCGGTTGCGTGAGCGTGCGCCGATCGCGGTAGTAAGCCCGTGCCTCGACCGGCGAGAGCGCCTGCATCGGCGGCAGATTGCGTTGCGCGATGAGGTCGAGCAGGGCCTGGGCTTGAGGATGGATCATGGTCGTGTGATGGCTTCAGAGTTGCCGCGATCGTGCCAACGGCGGGTTGCGGGCGAAGTAGCGCTGGATGCCGTTGGCGAGCGCTTCGACGAGTTGAATACGGTAGTCGGCGCTGCGCAGCCTGGCTTCTTCTTCCGGGTTCGAGATGAATGCCGATTCGACCAGGATCGACGGGATGTCGGGCGCCTTCAGCACCGCGAAGCTGGCCTGTTCGACGCTGCCCTTGTGCAGCTTGCCGACCTTGCCGATCTGGCCGAGCACCTCGCCTCCGAGCTTGAGGCTGTCCTTGATCTGCGCGGTGGTGCTCATGTCGAGCAGCGTGCGCAGCACGGTCTCGTCTCTGGCGCGCAGGTTGGTGCCGCCGACGAGATCGGCGGCGTTCTCCTTGTTGGCCATCCAGCGCGCGGCCGTGCTCGTTGCGCCGCCCTGGCTCAGCGCGAACACCGAGGCGCCGCGTGCTTCGGGGTTGAGGAAGGCATCGGCGTGGATCGAGACGAACAGGTCGGCCTGCACTCGCCGCGCCTTCTTCACGCGCTCGTGCAGCGGCACGAAAAAGTCGGCGTCTCGCGTCAGCATGGCGCGCATCGAGGCATTGGCGTTGATGCGGTCGCGCAGGAGCATCGCGATGGCGAGCACCACGTCCTTTTCGCGCAGCCCGGTGGGGCCGATGGCGCCCGGATCTTCGCCGCCATGGCCGGGGTCGAGCGCGATGACGACGAGCCGGTCGATTCGGCTTTGCGCCATCTGTGGCGGCAATGCGGTCTCGGCGGGCGAGGGCACCGGGACAGGCCGCGGCGGCGCACGAGCCACGAGCGGCGCCGATGCCGAATAGGGCGGTGCCGGCCCGACCAGCGAAGACGCGCCCATCTTGCCGATGAACTCGCCGAGCGCGTCCTGCACGTCCTGCGCGGCGCGCTTCTCCGCCTGCTCCTTGTCGCGGATCAGGTCGAGCAGCGGGTCACGAGCTTCGGTCGGGTAGAGATCGAACACGAGGCGATAGCGATACGCTGCAACCGGCTCGAGCGTGAACAGCTGCGGCGCGGTGGCCTGCTTGAGGTCGATCACCAGCCGTACGACGCGCGGCTGGCTCTGGCCAACGCGCACGCCGGCGATGAAGGGGTCGTCGCCGCTGATCTTGCCGACCAGCTCACGCAATTGCGGGCTGAGCTCGAGGCCGTCGACGTCGATCACCAGGCGCTCGGGGCCGGCCGCGAGAAAGTGGCGTGCGGTGAGCGCCGCGTCGGACTCGATGGTGACGCGCGTGTAGTCGGCTGCCGGCCAGACACGCACCGCGACGATGGAGGCGCCGAAAACCAGCTCGGTTGCGGTGAGCCCGAGTACGAGCGCGCCCATGCTGCGCAACGCGGCGCGGCGTGAGGACGAGTGCGAGTGCGGGAGTTCGCTCATGGCAGCAACGCGCGGCCGTTGGGGGTGAGCGCTTCGAAGCGCACGTCGCGCGCAGCGATGTCGTTGCCACCGTCGTCGTTGTCGATTTGCGCATCGCCGTCGCGCGGCGAAATGGTGATGCGCAGATCGCACGTCGGCAACAACCCGGCCGCTTTCTCGGGCCACTCGACGAGCTTCAGTCCACGCTCGGCGAACACGTCGCGAAAGCCCGCGTCTTCCCACTCGGCGGGGTCGTCGAAGCGATAGAAGTCGAAGTGCGCGATGGCATAGCCACCATGCACTCCCGCGGCGGCATACGACTCCATCAGCGCGTACGTCGGGCTCTTGATGCGCCCTTCGACACCGAGGGCCTGCAGCAGGTAGCGCACGAACGTGGTCTTGCCGGCACCGAGCGGACCATGCAGCTCGACGAAGGCGTCGGCGAGCGCCGCGTGCGCGGCCACCGCTCGAGCGCTCAGGGCGCAGGCGGCTTCGTCAGGCCACGGCACGAGCCGCGTTTCTAGAATCTCCGACACCGATGGTTGAACCTCGTCATTCCTCGACTGCTTCGGCAACCCCGCCGCTGAGTGCGCTGTCTGCTCGCGCGCAGCTCGTGCAATGGCGTGCGTGGGGTCGCGAACTCGGATTTTCCCAGATCGGCGTGGCGGGCATCGACCTCGGCAGCGCCGAGCCTCGGCTGGCACAGTGGCTCTCCAACGGTTTCCACGGCGAGATGGACTACATGGCCGCGCATGGCACGAAGCGCGCACGGCCAGCGGAGCTGGTGCCCGGCACTGCCAGCGTGATCACCGCGCGGCTCGACTACCTGCCGCGCGGCACCGAGCCGGGCTGGCAGCAGATTGAATGGCAGCGTCTCGAAGAGCCCCGAAGCGCCGCGATCTCGGTCTATGCACGCGGCCGCGACTATCACAAGGTGCTGCGCGCGCGGCTGCAGCAGCTCGCCGATCGCATCGCTGCGGCCATCGGCCCGTTCGGCCATCGCGTGTTCACCGACTCGGCGCCGGTGCTCGAGGTGGAGCTGGCGAGCCGCAGTGGCATCGGCTGGCGCGGCAAGCACACGCTCGCGCTCGATCGCGCCGGCGGTTCGATGTTCTTCCTCGGCGAGATCTATGTCGATCTCGCGCTCGAACAGACCGAGCCGGTGGCCGAGCACTGCGGCAGCTGCCGCGCCTGCATCGACGTCTGCCCGACGCAGGCGATCGTCGCGCCGTACGAGCTCGATGCACGTCGCTGCATCTCGTATCTCACGATCGAATCGAAAGGTGCGATACCGCTCGAGTTCCGCGCGGCCATGGGCAACCGCATCTACGGCTGCGACGACTGCCAGCTCATCTGCCCCTGGAACAAGTTCGCCAGCGCGAGCCCGCTGGCCGACTTCGACGTGCGGCCAGTGCTCGATCACCCCGAGCTGCTCGCGCTGTGGGCGTGGAGCGAGCTCGAGTTCCTGCGCCATACCGAAGGCAGCGCGATCCGACGCATCGGCCATGAACGCTGGCGGCGCAACCTCGCCGTGGCGCTCGGCAATGCCCTGCGCGCAAGCGGCGATGCAAGCGTTGCCCATGCGCTGGCGAGCCGGCGCGATGCCGCGAGCCCGATGCTGCGCGAGCACATCGACTGGGCGCTCGCCCAATGGCCCGACGCGACCCCAGACGCCGCCCCCGCGGCATGAACATTGCTGAGCGTCCCGCCCGCCACCACAGGACATCCATGACTCATCGCCTCGCCGCATCCATCGCCTTCTGTCTCGCCCTGCTCGGCCATGCGGGCCCGGCCAGTGCCAAGCCGCGCTGCCTGACCGAATGCACGCCTCGCATCGGCATCGTCTCGGCGTTCGGGCAAGAGGCGGCCCTCCTCGTCGGCCAGACGCTCGGCGCGAAGACCTGGAGCGTCAACGGCAACCGCTTCACCACGGGCAGGCTGCGTGGCGTGAACGTGGTCATCGTGTTGAGCGGCGTGAGCATGATCAACGCGGCGATGACGACGCAGCTGATGCTCGACCACTTCCGCGTCGAGCGGCTCGTCATGAGCGGCATCTCCGGCGGCATCGACCCCGCACGCAAGGTGGGCGACGTGCTCGTGCCCGAGAGTTGGGTGATGCCGATGGAGGTCTACTGGAACCACGACGGCTCCGTGCCCGCGCCGTGCGGCCCGGCGACCGATGTCTCGTGCCTCGGGCTGAAGCTCGCGGCGCCGGGCGGCAAGGCGCTGCAGCCGTTCGCCTTGCCGGGCGGCGCGGCGACCGGCCTGTTCATGCGCGAGAACCACGTGATGAGCGCGGCCACGTCACCCGCGGGCGAGTTCGTCTTCGACTATCCGGCCGATGCCGCGATGCTCGCCGTGGCGCGCGAGCTCAAGCCCGTGCTGCAACGCTGCGGCCCGAAGGCGGTGGCCAACCCCGGCGCGGCGCCCGACCCCAAGCTGTGCGTCAGCCACGTGCCCGAGGTCTCGGTCGGCGGTCGCGGCGTCTCGGGCACGGCGTTCCTCGCCAATCCGGCCTATCGCACCTATCTGTTCGAACAGTTGAAGGCGATCACGGTCGACATGGAAACGGCCTCGCTCGCGCACGTGGCGCGTGCCAACGGCGTGCCTTACATCGCGTTCCGCAGCCTCAGCGACCTGGCCGGCGCCGAGGAGTTCAACGCCGACGTGGCGGCGCTCTTCGCGAGCGGTCTGGCCGAGACCAACGAGGCCGCCGTGACGCTGGCGTTCCTGGAGGCTTGGAGCAGGCGGTCGATGGCGGCTTCGAAGAAGGTCGTGCGGTGAGTCGCGCCCGTCGGAGGCTCACCATGCGTGCAACTGCGACGCTTGCAGTTGCGGCCATCGTGGGTCTGGTGTGCATGCGCAGCGCCATCGGGCAGCCGGTCGACAAGACCCGGGCGCCACCGCGCGCTCTGAAGGTGCTCATCGTCTCGATGTTCGAACCCGAGGCAGCGCCGTGGATAGCGCCTCTGCGTCTCACCGAGAGCGTGCCGATAGCCGGCCTCCTGCCCGAGAGTCCGGCGCTGCGCTGCAATGCCGAAGACGTCTGCCTGCTCGTCGCGGGCATGGGCCACGCCAACGCGGCCGCCTCCACGTTGGCCGTCGCGCTCGACCCGCGGCTCGACCTCACGCGCACGTACTTCCTGGTCGCCGGCATCGCCGGCATCGACCCCGCACAGGGCACGCTCGGCACGGCCACCTGGGCGCGATGGCTGGTTGACTTCGGCATCGCGCACGAGATCGACGCGCGCGAGATGCCCAAGGGCTGGCCGGGCGGCTACTTCGGCATCATGACCAAGGCCCCGGGCACGAAGCCCAAGCTCGAATACCACACCGAGGTCGCGCGGCTCGATGAGGTGTTGCTGCAGAAGGCGCTCGCGCTCAGCCGCGACGTCGCGCTCGACGACAGCGTGCAGGCTCGCGCCTATCGCGCGAAGTACCGCCACGCGCCGGCCAATGCCCCGCCGAAGGTGGTCCAGTGCGACACGCTGGGGGGCGACACCTGGTGGCACGGTGACCTGCTCGGCAAGCAGGCGCGCGCGTGGACGAAGCTGCTCACCGACGGCCGGGGCACCTACTGCACCACGCAGCAGGAAGACAACGCGACCTACAACGCGCTGGCCCGCGCGGCGGCAGCCGGCCGCGTCGACCTCAAGCGCCTGGCCGTGCTGCGCACGGGTTCGAACTTCGATCGTCCTCATCCGGGGCAGAGCGCGCACGCATCGCTCATGGCCTCCACCACCGGTGCCACCGGTGGCTTCGTGCCGGCCACGAACAACCTCTACCGCGCCGGTGCGCCGCTCGTGAACGACATCGTCGCG
>Ga0209512_1005336_pt1 | contig 10736 bp, 13 predicted proteins | sample frozenSSSSmetaG_FD_184142 | JGI IMG/M metagenome (GOLD analysis project Ga0209512, IMG submission 184142) | Glacier valley bacterial and archeal communities from Borup Fiord, Nunavut, Canada, to study Microbial Dark Matter (Phase II) -... | ecosystem: Environmental > Aquatic > Freshwater > Ice >... | reverse complement strand
TGATCCGAAGTCTGACTTATATTTTATTAATCCTGATTTTGGTTTACTTTTTCTGTAAACCTATTTCAGGACAAGACACATTTAGACGCACGCCCGTGCGTCTCTACTGATTTTCTCCCCCTCTCCCAATCTTCCCAAATGTGTGAATCATGTAATTTAATTTAAAAGTTGTGTAACACATATCAACTTAAAGCTGCTCAACTTTGTCGTTCAAAATATTCACTTATAAAAGTCACAATGAAAAAGACATTTCACTTCCTTGCTTTCTCATCATTAGTTATTAGCATGTTATTTACCTCATGCGTGGCAACTAAAAAATTCAAGGCATCTGAAGCCAAGGTTAATCTGTTGCAGATTGACAGTACAAAAACGCATGGTCAACTGGCTGATTGTAACGACAAGGTAAAAGATCTTAATGACCAGAAAGCATCATTGCTTAATGAAAACGCGTTGGTCAACAACGATTTGAAGGCACTTTCAACTGAATCGCAAATGACGATTGCTGATCAGGCAAAGCGGTTAAAGAAGCTTCAGGATATGATTCAGTCACAGAAAGATGTGATGACAAAGCTTAAAAACACGATTGCTGATGCATTGATGAATTACAAAACTGATGAGCTTTCTGTATATACAAAAGACGGAATGGTCTATGTTTCGCTTGCTGAAAAATTACTTTTCAAATCGGGTAGCGATGTGGTTGATCCTAAAGGAAAAGAAGCACTTAAATCGCTTGCCCAGGTGCTAAACAGTACCAAAGATATCACCGTGGTGATCGAAGGTCATACGGATAATGTACCGATTAAAACCCAGATATTTAAAGACAACTGGGATCTCAGTACCTCGAGGGCTACTTCGATTGTTCGTTTTCTGACAAAGGACAATGGTTTTGATCCGAGCCGTATCACTTCATCTGGCAGAGGTGAATTTCACCCGGTCCAATCTAACGAAACTGCTGAAGGACGTGCCGGAAACCGCAGAACTGAAGTTATCTTATCTCCTGACATGAAAGAGCTGTTTAAGCTTTTGAATCAATAAGATGGAAGAATGACTTATCGTATTCAAATTCGTTGAATAGGATAATAAAAAATAAACTCCAACACCCCGCAATCTTACAAATTGCGGGGTGTTTTGGTATTCCCTTCATCGGGTAAGCGAAAGTTACCAATATCTTCAGAAAAGTTAACGGTATTAATAAATATCTCTTTCTGGGTATTGCAAATTCCAATTAAGTGGTTTAATTTTAATCTGTCGAATTCAATTTTCCGATGTTCTTTATTCCATTGCTTTCTACTTAGGTATATATGATTTTTCATATACAAATATTTGATATCGGATGTCAGTATGTACAAATTTTTAGATACGTATGTACGAGCACTTGCATACGTATGCACAAGCATTTAGATACGTATGTAAGAACGAATACAAACGGACTCAGAAAATTATAGGTGTATATTTTTTTATCCAATTATATAAAATCTGAGTATTAACGAATAAAAACAAAAGAACCATGGCACTGCACTTTAATGTCATTGAAAGACCAAATCCTCAAACCAGGGAAAAGAAATGGTACGCTTCACCCCGATTAACCGGTAAGCGTGATTTGCGAAATTTAAGCAAAGATTTGTCGGAAGTATCTTCACTCTCTGCAGGTGATGTATATAATGTCATCGTAAACCTGATCGACCAGTTGCCCAAATGGTTGATGGAGGGGAATAGTGTGAAATTGGATGGATTCGGATCTTTCCGTCTCTCATTTACAAGTACGGGACAAGTTTTAAAAGAAGATGTTACCGCTGACAGCATTAAAGATATTCATGTTATTTTTGAGGCTGATGTAGCAATTAAGGACCGCGTTAATAAAACGAAGGTTCATCCGATGGGATAAGGAATTTGAACAATCCCAAACAAAAGATCTGTTTCAAAAGACAATCGGTGAAAGGCCTGAAACAAAGGATTGCGTTGATAAATACTATGGCGAAGTAATCCTCGGGAATTAAGATATCTCCAAATATTGACTTGACCCACCGAAATATTTGGACACGCGTTAATCCTTAGATGAATACAACTGATGCTTTGACTAAAAAAACAGGTTCCGACGCGGAGCTTGTTCTTGAAACCCATCGCAAAAATGTGTGAATCATGTAATTCTTTTATTAAATTGTGTAACGCTTCTCAAGGATAAAGAGCCCATCTTTGCATCATACAAGTTGATGTAAATATTAAGAAATGAAAGCTTTAAAATTAGCTGCTTTAGGAATAGTTCTGTTTTTCGCATGTGTAGCGCAGGCTCAGGTTTCGGTAAATGTGAATATTGGTCCGGCTTGGGGTCCGGTAGGTTATTCTGATGTCGATTACTATTACCTTCCAGATGTAGAGGCCTATTATGATGTTCCAAACTCAATGTTTATATATTACGAAGGAAGATCATGGGTGCGCAGATCGTATCTTCCCAGCCGCTACAGAAACTATGATTTGTACGGTGGATACAAAGTTGTGATGCGGGACTATCATGGCAGAACTCCTTACTACAATCATCGTGATTATAGAACACGTTATGCAAAAGGATACCGTGGGCCATCTCAAAGAAATATAGGTGAGCGTCCTGGAAAATGGAAAAACAGCAAAGATTATCGCCATAGCAATGAGGTTAACCGAGGACGTGGTGGCTCCATTGACAGAAATGACCGGCGTGGTGATCACAGCTACGACAGGCGCGGCAATGAAAACCGGAATGACAAAGGCAGCAGCGGTAAAGGCGATCGTGGTCATGGAAACGGTAAAAGGAAATAAATCAATTAAGTTCAATTATTAAATAACTAAGTAAAATTCAAAAAATGAAATCAACAGCTTTTGCATTATTATTTCTGTTCACCTTACTGGGAACAAGTTTGTCAGCTCAGAACAGACATTATTCTGACAGCCATGGAAATGCTTTAAATTTAGGTTTGGGTATTGGAGGATATTCGGGATATTATGGATATGAAGGACATTCACTTCCAGTATTTAGTCTCAATTATGAATTCGGTGTGGCCAATAATTTCACCCTGGCCCCTTTTGTATCTTTCGTTAGCTACCGTAATGATAAATATTATTATAAGGAGACTGTTATTCCGATTGGTTTAAAAGGTACATACTATTTAGACGATGCAGTTGGTGCAGGTTCTGACTGGGACTTTTACCTCGCAGGTTCGTTGGGATTTTCAATCGTGAATACAAGATGGGATAATTATGATCGCGATTACTATGATGGATACCATAAGGTAAGTCCTTTATTTCTTGATTTACATGTTGGAGCCGAATACCACTTAAGTAACAAGGTTGGATTATTCCTCGACCTTTCGACCGGTGTCTCAACGATTGGACTTGCATTTCATTAATTTCAGAAAAATAAACCAAAATAAGCGAGCTCTGATTTTTCAGAGCTCGCTTATTTCAACCATTTGAAAATTTATAAATGAAGCACACTATTATTCTTTGTGTCATTTCTGCATTGTTTATTTGTGCAGGGAATACTACGGTAAAGGCACAAAAAACAAATTCACAAACGTTTGGCATCAAGGGAGGTATAAATTTCTCAAATCTTTATGCAAAAGACGCTGCCGATAATAAAATGCTTACCGGCTTTAACCTGGGACTTTTTGCCAAGTTACCTATCAATAAGACTTTTGCAATTCAACCAGAACTGTATTATACAACCAAAGGAGCACAAACTACTTACAATAGCACCTTTGTTAACGGTACTTTCAAGTATAATTTTAATTATTTGGAATTGCCGCTGTTATTTGTTGTAAATATTACTGATAATTTTAATCTTCATGCCGGTCCGTATGTTTCTTATATGTTGAACGGTAAAGTGAAAAACAAATCAAACGTTGGTTCGGTTGACTTCGATGAGAAGATCAATACCGAAGATTACAACAAGTTTGATGCAGGAATTGCAGCAGGAGCAGGTGTTGATTTGGGCGCAGTTAGTTTAGGAGCCAGGTACACCTATGGATTAACGAAAGTTGGGAAAGAAAGAACTTTCGCAGGAACTACATATACAACACCTGATGCAACAAACGGGGTTATGAGTGTGTATGTTTCGTTTTCTCTCGGTCAGAATTAATTAATACTTTAACAATTTAATACTAAACAAAATGAGCAGTCTACTTTATCTTATCGCAGTCATTTTAATTATCTTTTGGGCAGTTGGTTTTTTTGCTTACAGTGCAGGATCAATCATTCATATTCTGCTTGTTATTGCAATTGTGGCAATATTACTAAGAGTAATCAGGGGATAATCAAAGCATAACAGTTCACGCAAATGGGTCTATTTCCCCTTTAAATTCTCACTATAAGAGTATTGTGAAATACAAAATATAAGTGGCCACTGTCAAATGACGGTGGCCACTTATATTTATAGTAAATAGTATTGAAGAACGTGCAGTGCTTAAGGACCCATTTCCAGAAGATTCTGTTGTTAATATATGACCAACATCGCCTGAGCAATGTCAGAACAATCCGGAATTTAATTTGTTTATTAACAAAACAATTCTAAAGCATGTACATCGTATCCTGGTTCGATAAAAACACGGTGAAGCACCTGAGGTTACCATTTTCATTCTTTTTAATGCCCGTCTTTTTATTCGCATTAAGTCAGGCAGATGCTGTCAATTGGCAAACAACCATTATCGCGTTTGTGATTATGCACCTGCTTGTTTTCCCATCCAGTAATGGCTACAACAGTTTCCAGGACCGGGATGAAACCAGCATTGGTGGCTTAAAATATCCTCCAAAAGTCACCAAAAATCTATATTACGCAACACTGTTCATGGATATCGTTGGTGTGTTGGCCAGTCTGTTTGTATCTACATATTTTTCGCTTTTGGTTTTGATCTTTGTGCTTGTGTCCAGGGCTTACAGTTACCGAAAGGTACGGTTAAAAAAGTATGCTGTCATCGGATTTTTAACGGTGTTTATATTTCAGGGAGCATTCGTTTATTTGATGACGTCTGCTGCAATTTCAACTTTTTCCTTTGCCGGTTTCTTTACACTCAATAACATCATTTGCATGAGCGTAGCCAGTTTATTTATTGGCAGTATATATCCCCTTACGCAGATTTATCAGCACGATGCAGATAAAAAGGATGGTGTAATCAGTATCAGCTACAAGCTGGGGTACATTGGAACCTTTATATTTTCCTCTATATTATTCTCAATCGCAATAGTTTTCCTGTTTTACTATTTCAATTTAAAGCATCAGCAAATTGCGATGGTATTATTCCTGTTGATCACACTACCCGTGGTAATTAAATTGGGGATTTGGTTTAACAAGGTTCTAAAAGACACAGCGAATGCAAATTTTGAAAACACGATGGCAATGAACCTGTTGACGTCGGCCTGCATGAATTTGTATTTTCTGGTACTGATTTTAAATAATTATTACACCTGGTTTTAACGATGAGCAAAATTATTTCGATTGGGACGGCAGTACCACAGTATGGTACGAAGCAAAGTGTAATACTGGACTTTATGATTGAAGCTTATAAGGATGAAACAGCCACTCGTAAACTTAAAATATTATTCCATCACAGCGGGATCACTACCCGATATTCCGCTGTTTCAGATTTTAATAATATCCGACCCGAGAATAAGCTTTTTAAGGACGATCAATCTGTTCCGAATGTTGAAAAGAGAATGGATGTATTCAAAGAAAATGCAGTTTCAATTGCTATTGAAGCAATTCATGATTCATTAGATAAACTGAATACCACAATTGCTGAAATTGGTATCACTCATTTAATTACCGTTACCTGCACTGGAATTTATGCACCCGGAATGGATTCCATATTAATTAAGCAATTGAATCTGCCGGTTGATATTTTCCATACTTCCGTTAATTTTATGGGATGCAATGCGGCATTTCATGCCTTAAAGCTCGCCGATATGATTGCAAAAACAGATGAAAATGCAAAAGTGCTGATCGTCTGTGTGGAGCTGTGTACATTGCATTTCCAGCCTAAGAACAACCACGATAATTTGTTGTCGAATACTATATTTGGCGATGGTGCAGCGGCTGTCGTTGTCGTTTCTGATACGCAAGCCAAAGATTATCATCATAATGGAATTACGATGAATGGATTCTATTCATTGCTTCTCAGTAAAGGAAACGATCTGATGGGCTGGAACATTACGCCTCTTAATTTTGAAATGATTTTGGATGCAAAAGTTCCCGATTTTATTGGTGATGAGGTAAATGATATTGTAGTGAAAGCAGGAAAGAAATTCAATATTACACCTGACCAAATTGATAATTGGGCGATACATCCGGGAGGGAAAAAGATACTCGATACGATAAAGAAAAAAATACAGCTAAATGACACTGATTTGCAGTACTCTTACAAAGTATTGGCTGAATATGGCAATATGTCGTCCCCAACAATTTTGTTCGTCTTAAATGAAATCATCCAGGCTGGTCTTAGGCAAAATGAAAATATCTTTTCCATTGGTTTTGGACCTGGACTAAGCATCGAAACAGCACTGTTTACTTATGCTGAATAAATTTAAACACCGTTCTTACGAGTCTGAGTTACTGGATGCGCCTAATATTCAAAATGACTTATTGTTCAAAAATCTAAAGGAACTTGCTTTCATCAACAGTGTATTAGGCGGGCACTCCATTTCGTTGAATGGAATCAAGCAATTGGTTACGGATAAGAATAAAATCTATCATATTGTCGATCTTGGCTGCGGCGGTGGCGATTTGATGCAGGTGATCGCCGATTGGGCAGAAAAGAGTGGTTACCAGGTAATTTTGACAGGTGTTGATATGAATCCTGACGTAATCGATTACATGAATGACTATTGTAAGGATTACCCTGAAATAAGCGGTGTTGTGAGCGATTACCGCGAATATTTAAAAACAGACGTTTCAATCGATGTAATTCATTGCTCCTTGTTTTGTCATCACTTGAAAGACGAAGAACTTACAGAGTTATTCAGCTATTTTAAAAATTATACGAAGACCGGATTTGTTATCAACGATTTACACCGACATTGGCTGGCTTATTATGGTGTTTATCTGATTACACACCTGTTAAACGGATCTGCACTTTCAAAAAACGACGGCCCGATTTCTGTTTTGCGGGCATTTAAGGTGAAAGAATTACATGCGCTGTTTCAAAAAGCGGGAATAAGCAATTATTCAATCGGATGGAAATGGGCATTCAGGTATTTGGTTGTAGGATATACTAAAGATTAGATCTGAAATTATACGACGAACTAATGCAAACACAATCACGCGATAAAAATATTGATGTATTGATCGTTGGTGCCGGACCATCGGGACTGATGATGGCTTGTCAGTTGGCACTTCGCAATATCTCCTTTCGCATTATTGATAAGAAAGAGCAACGGACCAATTATTCGGGCGCACTAATCGTTCAGGCACGAAGTCTCGAAATATTTCAGCAGATGGGAATTGCCCAAACAGCAATTCAGCGTGGGACAATCGCCAATGAAATCAAACTTATTTTCAACGGTAAAAAAACCTTCACAATTCCAGTGAGAGATATTGGACATGGACTTACGCCGTTTCCTTATTTGCTTTTGCTGGAACAATCTCAAACAGAGCAGCTACTCACTAAGTTCATCAATAATTTCGGTTATTCCATTGAAAGGGAAACAGAACTCATTCAATTCACCCAGGATGATCATGGTGTGAACTCCGTGCTGAAACTCCCTGACGGACAAGAAGAGTTCGTCATCTCAAAGTACTTAATTGCTGCCGATGGCGCGCGAAGTACCATCCGTAAACAACTACAAATTCCTTTCATCGGCAAAACCTTTTCGACCGATTTGTTTGTCAGTGATTGCAAAGCTGAAGGAGATTTATCACCCGAACAGTTAGGCTTCTCATTTTCGGATCAGACAACGGCCGGAATTTTTCCGTTACCTAATGGACGATGGCGTATTGACGGTGCAATTCCGATGGATAAGGAAAGCAAAGATCCGCTTACTTTTGATGATATAAGAAATAGTTTCTCTGAAAAAACCCGCATGAAAGTTGAAATATCTGAACCTGAATGGTTTTCAGTATTTCATGTAAACGAGCGTTATGCTTCAACTTTTCAGCAAAAACGTTGTTTTTTGGTGGGCGATGCGGCACATATTCATAGCCCGGTTGGTGCACAGGGGATGAATACGGGTTTACAGGATTCTTATAATCTCGCGTGGAAGCTTGCAATGGCCATTCAGGGAAAGTCAAAAGCATCTTTTCTTGATACCTATTCATCCGAAAGAGTAGTTGTTGCGAAAAATGTTGTGCGCGGTACCGATCGTGCGTTTACATTCGTCACAAGCCGTAGCTTTTTTGCAAAGTTTTTTCGGGTTCATGTCCTGCCTTTTTGCCTGCATTTAATGTTGCCAATTCTTGTAAAACAACAATCTATCCGGCATTTTTTCTTCCTGCGAATTTCAGAAATCGGAATTCAGTATCGTAAGAGTTTGTTATCTCAATATTCATCCAAGGGTGATTTCCCAACTTATGCGCCCAAACCAGGTGAAAGGTTACCCTATATTAATTATCAGGAGGATGGTAAAATGATTAATATTCAGGATAAAGTGAAAAGTACGGACTTTCACCTTTTCATTTTTTCGAAACATTCATCCATAGATGCAATTAATCAGATTGCTGAAAGATACGCAAACCTTATTTCATTTGAGATAATTCAGTATACATCAGGTGCTGACGATCTTTTTGAACAATTCGGAATCGTTGATAGCGGATGTTACCTTGTCCGACCGGATCTTTACATCGCTTATCGCTCTGCAAAACCTGGTGCTGATCACTTCGAAGCCTATCTTCAGCAATTTTTCATACATCAATAAGATTGCCTTTTATGCAGTTTCATTGAACATTCAATCGGGGAAAGCATTTCGAATCAGCAAAAAATACCATTTTGAAAGATTAAATCACGATTCTTATTGCATGTATTGAATAAATTAGGTTGTATTTTTGCCATACGAGAATTACTTCAAACTGTAAATGTTCTAAGATGAAATTTTTGAAATTAATTGTTTTCGGATTAGTATTGTTTTTTGCAAGCGCAACTCATGCGCAAGTTTCAGTTCATTTGAATATTGGTACTCCTCCACCATGGGGCCCTGTAGGTTATTCCGATGTGCGGTATTATTACTTACCTTATGTGGACGCCTATTATGATGTTCAAACTTCCATGTTCATCTATTTTGAAGGCAGATCATGGGTCCGTAGATCATATCTACCCAGCCGATATAAAAACTATGATTTGTACGATGGATATAAAGTAGTAATGAAAGACTATCATGGTGAAGCTCCTTATTATAAGCACCGTGAATATAGAATATTGTATGCGAAAAGATACCGTGGGCCAGCGCAAAGAACAATTGGCGAGCGACCAAAAAGAGGCAATGAAAATCAAAGGTCTTATCGCCAAAGTAACCAGGCTAACAGAGGGCGTGGTAGTGTAATTGACAAGAATATCAAACAAGGGGATAAAAACTATAACAGACGAGGGGATGAAAAAACTACTGTCAAACGCGATAATAATAAAAAAGAGAAAAATGATCGTGTTCGGGTAAAGGATAACAAAAGAAAATAATTCGATTATGGAAACCATTGTATTAACTGACAGGTTTACAACGCCCACCGATGACCTTATCTGCTCCACAATCGGTGATAAAAAGATCCTCTGGCAAAGAATTTTAAGTTATCTGCATGACAATCATACCGATATTTCGGAGGTATGGCGGTTTTATGATGACGGTAAATGTTGGCTCTTCCGGACTTTAAAGAAGAAAAAAACAATATTTTGGATCGGAATAATAGACGGTACTTTTAGGGTAAGTTTCTATCTGGCTGATAAGGCAACTCCTTTTATAGTGCAGAGTGAACTGCCTGAAAAAATGAAGAATGAATTTTTAAATACCGCAGGCAACAAGTTTCGAAGCATTACAATTAAAATGAGTAATGCAGATGATGCTGAGAACGTAATAAAACTGATCGAAATAAAACTCAAACTGAAATAAATTGTGTTGTAAATGCCGTGATTTGGAAAGATTCTCTTTAAAATAGCTTAAAGTAGTTACCTTTGAATTGCAGCAAGCAACTTGAATTTAACTAAACAAATGAACTACGTAGAAGTATTTTCTAAAATCTACTATCAGTTAGAAGTATCAAATGATCCGGGCAAAGTAGCTTCCTATATTCCTGAATTAAGAGATGTTAATCCTGACAAGTTTGGTGTACACCTTACTACAATTGACGATGATCATTATGATTTTGGTGATTCTGACGAAAGATTCTCGATTCAAAGTATTGCCAAAGTTTTAGCTTTGGTGCTTGCTTACAAGCTTGAAGATGAAAAATTATGGGAAAGAGTGGGAGTTGAGCCTTCGGGTACACCATTTAATTCGCTTGTTCAGTTGGAATACGATTTTGGCATACCTCGCAACCCGCTCATCAATGCAGGAGCTTTGGTTGTTTGCGATATACTTGTAAGTAAGCTTAGTAATCCCAAATATGAATTTATCCAGTTTGTCAGAAAGGTATCCGACAATCCCGACATTGATTATTGTTCAAGAATTGCCAATTCAGAGAAATTAGCGGGTTACAAAAATGCAGCTTTGATCAATCTTATTAAATCGTTTGGGAATATTAAAAATGACATCGACGTTGTTTTGGATTTCTACTTTAATCTTTGCTCAATTGAAAT
>Ga0209512_1005330_pt1 | contig 10743 bp, 8 predicted proteins | sample frozenSSSSmetaG_FD_184142 | JGI IMG/M metagenome (GOLD analysis project Ga0209512, IMG submission 184142) | Glacier valley bacterial and archeal communities from Borup Fiord, Nunavut, Canada, to study Microbial Dark Matter (Phase II) -... | ecosystem: Environmental > Aquatic > Freshwater > Ice >... | reverse complement strand
ATGCCCTCGTGAACGCTGAGTTTGGATTTGACAAAAAGAGTCTTAAAATGAATGGCGATACTTTTATAAAAAAGGAACCTCACGGATACACCACCCGACCCGAAGGAGCCGAATATTCGGTGAACTATAGAATGGTTGATGGACGCTGGCAATTTTATTCAGCTCGTACCGATGTTATTTTTAAAGTAAAGCAGAACAAGGACAATTTAAAAACTGAATATCGGAGCGTCTCGGATATCCTGGTAACACAGCAATATCCATTTCCCCGCAAAGCAAGGTTTGGTCCGGAAGGGCTATTCAGAGCGGACGATATTTTTGCAGATATTATTGGTCCGTACGATCCTGCGTTTTGGGGTAATTACAATGTGATCAAACCTGATGATGATTTAAATAAAGCACTGCGTGAAATTGAAACTACAGTGAAGGATGTGAACAATAGTGACTCAAAAATTGAAAATTAAACTAATTGCTATTCATATGAAAACTAATTTTAAAAGATTGATTTTTACGATTCTTCTGATTTCTTCATCCATTTTTGCTTTTAGTCAGGAGAATGATTTTATTTCATCACTCAAGACAAAACTGCTTTTGTACAGGACACAAAAAGTGGATCAGTCGATTGCTTTGCAAACGGATAAAACACTTTATCGTCCAGGTGAAACCATGTGGATGAAAGGTTATGTTACCGATGTATTGACTCATTTATTGTCGTTAAACAGCCTTGAATTATCTGTTCAACTTACAGACAATAAGGGTTTAAATATTGTCGAAGGTAAATATACGCTTAAAAACGGGGTGGCCGATTTCAGCTTTTCAATTCCTGCCGATCTCGAAAGCGATATTTATCATTTGATTGCCTATACTCCGGAGATGGAGAATATTGGGATACAGGCCGTTTTCAAAAAAGAGATCTTTATTGCAAGGCCTGAGCATCTTGATATGATTCCGCATCTTGATTATACAAAACCTTTTTTTGCGCCTGAACAAAAAGAAACAGGCACCATTAGTTTAAAGGATTTTAACGGGAAACCATTATCAGGTAAAAAATTCGAATATCAGATTATCAAAGAGGATCGTGAGTTATTGTCAGGGAAAGGGAAGACCGGCGTAAATGGGACAGGTGAATTTGTTTTTTTAACACCCTCCCTGCAAAACGGAAGTCCTGTGTTGGTTTCACTTGATATTCCTTCAGGGAATGACAGGCTCAACCTGGTCAGTAAGATTCCATTGGCATCAGAGCGAATCAATATCAAGTTCTTTCCCGATGGGGGCAAATTTATACCCGGAATCCCGCAAATGGTAGTCTTTGAAGCCTGCGATCAGCTTGGAAATCCGGTAAGTATTAAAGCCAATGTTCTTGATGATCAGGGGAATTTGATTATGGTGACGGCTACAATTCAACCAGGCCTGGGCATGTTCAGTTTGCTTAATAGTGATAATAAAAAATTTGTATTTAAAATTACAAGTGATATTGGGAATAATCAGGAAACACTATTGCCACTACCATCACCAGGAAGCATGAGCATCACGGTGAAAAAGAATGACGGGAAAAACCTCTCTGTCTTGCTTGGCAGAGCACCAAAATCGGAACTGGCTAAGTTTATGATTGTTGCTATTGGCAATGGCGAGATGGTTTGGGCGAGTGATTTTGAACTTGAGCAAGCGGGTGTACTCAATATTCCACTTGAAAATTTCCATTCTGAGATAGCTGGTGTCGCTATTTTCAGTGAAACGGGTGCTTTGGTTGGCCAACGGTTAGTATATACAGGGAAAAGCCAACTTCCCAATGTCACCTTAACTCCGAATAAAGCAAGCTATAAAAAAGGTGAAGAGGGGCAGATCAATGTGAAAGTTACCGGATCGGATGGAAAGCCTGTGAAAGTTGAACTTGCTATCAGTCTGGCAGATCAATTCGCTTTTCCGTCCGCCGTTTCAAGTGTTACTTCGTTAAACTATGGTCTTGAGAAACCCTTGCTTTTTAACGAACCGTTGGATAAAGTGAACCGGGTTTTGATGGACTACACTTTGGCAAAAAATAGTTTTAAAGGGTTTGACTGGAATCAGGTATCTTCAATTGATCCGGCTAAAAATCAAAAACTAAGGATGAACTCAATGCGTGTTTCTGGAACGGTTGTCGATACGAAGGATTTGCCGGTACCAAATGCACTTGTAAGCCTTACGAGTTCATCGCTTCAGCAATTTAATGCACGAAGCGACCAGCATGGTGAGTTTGTTATTAATTTACCTGTTTCCGTTGAGAAGAAAAACCTGTCGGCTTCGGCAACTGATGCATCCGGCAGAGGCGAATATCAGGTAATATTGAATAAAAGTTTTAAAGATGAGCTTGCTAACAGTCTGAATAATGTTTGCGTTAATGACTGGCAGATACTTGAAAAATTGTATGCTTCGAATTATTTCAAGGAAAATCCCGATTTTTTTAAAGCGATTTCCACATCCAAAGTTAAAGGTGCAGACAAAAAACCAAGGGAACCATATTGGAAAAAGAACCTTAGTACTGCAACCAATCTTCTGGATATTTTAAAAACAATCAGACCATTTGAACTTATGGGAGGCTCTAAAATCGTTTTTAGAGGCCAAAATTCATTTAATTTTCAGGATGGTGCGCTGATTGTTATTGACAACCAAAAGATGGGTACTGATGCATCAATACTCACATCAATTAACATTCATGATGTCGAAGATATGGAGGTCTATGTTAATCCCGTTGACATGTCCAGATATACGTCTTTGAATTCGGTAGGCGTTATCGTTATTACAACTAAGCGAGGCAGTTCAAATAATGAGAGTGTTGTGGCAGATGACAGCACGAATGAGAGTTTGCAAAAACAATTTAAACCTGATTTTATCGGAAACGAAAAGTATGATTTGAAAACTACTTTGCAATGGATTCCGGTTCTTTTTACCGACGAAAAAGGTGAGGCGGTTATTCCGTTTAAAGCAGGTAGTATTAAATCGACTTATGTCCTCGGAATTGCAGGATTCACGGACCAGGGACAATGGATCGGGAATCAAACTGAAATTAAGGTGGAATAGATCGGATACTATTTCACATCTTCTTTTTTGAATCTTAGCGGAAGCAAATTGTCTATGCCGTTGAGAATTAATATCCGGTCGGTGCTGTCGAGTATTATTTGGATGGGTTTACCTGCTATATCCTCATATTCTGCCATTACCTGCCGGCAGGCGCCACACGGTTTTGCAATATTGGATGGCAAGTCGGTGCGGTTGATCGTACTAATTGCGATTGCAACAACCGGAACTTTTGGATATTGGGCAGAGGCATAGAACAATGCGGTCCTTTCGGCACAAAGTCCTGAAGGATAAGCCGCATTTTCCTGATTATTCCCTGTGACAATAATGGCATTTTCGAGTAAAACAGCCGCTCCGACACGAAAACCGGAGTAAGGGGCATATGCGTTCCTGGCGGCCTCTCTCGCTTTCATTATCAGATGATTATCTTTTTCTGGCAATTGAGCTAAAGCCTTGTATTCTGTAAATTTTATCTGAAGGGTTATCTCTTTCATGAGCTGTTGTTTAACTGGCTTCAAATGTACAATATATTTCAATTGTTTATTTTTTGATGTCAATCAGCACGATTTTTTTAATTTTGAGGCTGAATTGAATTTTATTACTTTCTTATGCATCGTTACAGATCAAAAATATTCCTTCTATTCGTTTTGAATATATGTTTTGCTATTCTGACATTTGGTCAGGATTTACGGCGGAATTCTCGTCAGGATTACATCGATATTTATGCGAAATTAGCAATACAGGAGATGAATGAATACCACGTTCCTGCCAGTATTACAATGGCACAAGCTTGCCTCGAATCGGGCGATGGCAACTCTATCCTTGCCCGTGACGGGAATAACCATTTTGGAATAAAATGCAATAGTTCATGGTCGGGGCCTTCAATCCGGAAGGATGATGAAACGCGCAATGAGTGTTTCCGGAAATATGGTACTGCGATTGAGTCTTTCAGGGATCATTCGAAGTTTTTAACCGGAGGAATGCGCTATCAGTTTCTATTTGATTATAACATAAAGGATTACAGGAAGTGGGCTTATGGATTGAAGAAAGCAGGTTATGCAACTGACCCTCAATATCCCGAACGGCTTATCAAAATTATTGAGGAATTTCAGCTTCATAAGTTGGATGAATATTATAATAGCTCAAAGAGTTATGTGCGGCCTGAAAGATTGGGTGCTGGGAAAAAATCGGCCGGCAGGCACAAAACAGGTATTGGAATTGATGACTTCTCAATTAATCCCTATGCAAATAGAAATGTTGAAAGGCGGAACAACGTCAAAGCATTCGTTGCCAAAGAGGGTGATACTTACGAGCAGATTGCGGCCGAGTTTTCGATGAAAGAATGGGAAATCTACAAATACAACGATGTTGAAACGGGAGCCAGGCTTGAGGCAGGTTCAATCGTCTATATTCAAGGCAAACGGGGAAGTGCCCCGCGTGGAAACGATATTCATATTATGAAACAGGGTGAATCGTTGTGGTCTGTAGCGCAATGGTATGGCGTTCGGTTAAATGCGCTCTACCGTAAAAACCGAATGAGTCAGGGTGATGTTGCTAAACCGGGTCAGCAAATTTCATTAAGGAAAAAGGTGAGCAAATAGAGAAAGGCGTATCTGCAAAGGAAAATTGAAATAGTACTGCTATATTAGCACTATAGGACAAAACTACTGCAATAGTTGTCCATTATCAAATTGCCTTGTAATTGATTATTTGCTGGAATCCACGAAGGAACTCTTCTATTCCCATTCGTTTTTTTCCGGCAAGTTGCAAATCAAGAATATGCAGAAACCCATCTGCACATGCGATCTTGAGGTATTTTTTATTGTCACTTTGAATCTCTCCCGGTTTGCATAGGTGACTGGCCTGTTCAAAAGATGTTTTAAAGATTTTAACGCCGATTTCGGATTCTGAATTTTGAAAATTAGTCCATGCAGCAGGATAAGGACTTAAGCCCCTGATAAGATTGTTGATGCTGATTCCAGGTTTGCCCCAGTCGATCATGCAATTTTCCTTGAAAATCTTAGGCGCATGTAATCTTTCCTGATCAATGGCCATAATGTCCTGGGCAAGAGGGGAGACATTGCCTTCAGCTAAAGCTTCAATAGTTTTAATGACAAGATTTGCTCCAATTTCCATTAATGCGTCATGAAGTTCTCCTATTGTTTCATCCTGTCCGATCTGTACTTTTTCCTGGAACAAAATATTACCGGTATCAATCTCCTGTTTTAAAAGAAACGTGGTTACGCCGGTTTCATGATCACCATTGATAATAGCCCAGTTGAGAGGGGCAGCGCCACGATAGTGGGGTAGTAACGAACCGTGCAAATTAAACGTTCCCATGGGCGGCATTTTCCAAACCACTTCAGGAAGCATCCTGAATGCCACGATTATTTGAATGTCGTGATTCAGCGATTTTAATGCTTCGAGAAAGTTCTCATCTTTCAATTTTTCGGGCTGAAGCACAGTTAATCCGCAACTTACTGCATATTGTTTGACATCCGACTGGTGCAATTTCTGTCCACGTCCCGACGGGCGGTCTGGAGCTGTTACAACGCCAACAACGTTATAGCCATTTTCAATCAGGGTTTTTAAACTCGCAACTGCAAATTCAGGAGTTCCCATAAAAACAATACGCAGATCTTTTCCAGTCATCGGTTGAGGATTTGTTTCTTTAAAATTTCAGTTACTTAACTCAGGATATTTAGCGCAGGTTTGTGTTGCCTTTGTTCGCCTTTGGAAAGTAGGGGCAGTTTTTACAGCCATTTCCGCAACAATACCCCCTGTTTTTCAGAAAGCTTGCTGTCATGATTCTATAACCATCTTTCGTTGTATGGAAATCAACGCCTTCCTTTAACCCACTATTATACTCTATATTATCATACATATACAAATTTTAAAATCGATTATATTCTCCTGGATAATTGTAACCTGACAACGTGCCTCGGTAAAACTAACACTGATTCAATAACAAACCAATCTGAGAAAGGTTTTAAGCGTTTGTTAATGACCGCTTCTATACTTTATAAATTAAAATTCAACGCTAAAAGTAAAAGCCGGCTTTGAACAACCGGCTATATCATATCGATTATCAGATATTTTTTTATTTATTTGAATTGGACAATGAAAAAATGGGCTATAATGAGTGACCCATCCTGTCGCGCTTTGTCCTCATGTAAACCTCGTTGAAGGGATTCGATTTGATCACAATGGGGATTGACTCTACTACTTTCAACCCATAACCTTCCAATCCTACTCGTTTCACCGGGTTATTGGTTAAAAGCCGCATTTTCCGAATGCCAAGACTACAGAGAATTTGTGCTCCCACACCATAATCACGTTCGTCAGGGTCGAATCCAAGATGGATATTCGCATCAACGGTGTCGATGCCCTGTTCCTGAAGTTTGTAGGCTTTTATCTTGTTCATCAGGCCAATACCGCGACCTTCCTGTTGAATATATACGATAACTCCTTTGCCTTCTTTTTCGATCAGGTCCATTGCTTTGTGAAGCTGATCGCCGCACTCGCAACGCAATGATCCGAAAATGTCGCCGGTTGCACACGAAGAGTGAACCCTTACGAGAACTGTTTCTTCAGATTCCCATTCGCCTTTGATCAACGCAATATGTTCCACTCCGTTCGATTTCTGGAGAAATGGAATTAAGCGGAAACTTCCATGTGCAGTTGGCAATTGAACTTCTTCGCCTCTTTCGATCAGACTCTCTTTATTTAATTTGTAGGCAATCAGATCAGCAATTGAAACCAGTTTCAAACCAAATTTCTGAGCAATTTGAAACAGCTCAGGAAGTCGGGCCATTGTGCCATCCTGATTCATAATCTCTACCAGAACGCCAGCCGGCTCTAATCCTGCCAAACGGGCAAGGTCAACTGCTGCTTCGGTATGTCCCGCTCTGCGCAAAACGCCTCTGCTACGGGCTCGCAATGGGAAAATATGTCCCGGGCGGCCAAGTTCATTTGGTTGTGTGGCGGGATTGGCAAGTCTTTGAATCGTAACAGCCCGGTCATGTGCTGAAATACCTGTAGAAACACCTTCACCTACCGCATCAACCGATACGGTAAAAGGGGTCTCATGAAGGGAGGTGTTTGTGCCTACCATCATTCCAAGGTCGAGTTCTTCGCAGCGCTCTTCGGTAAGCGGAACACAGATCAATCCACGTCCTTCAGTTACCATGAAATTGACCATCTCTGGTGTAATCTTTTCGGCAGCTGCAATAAAATCACCCTCGTTTTCACGGTCTTCGTCGTCAACTACAATTATTAATTTTCCATTGCGCAGGTCTTCAACAGCTTCGTCAATGGTATTCAGTTTAATATCGTTCATTCTTATCTTATTGTAACAGTTTATCTTGCTTTTCTTTTTCCTTTTCTTTTTTCGATTTGAAAATTTTCTTAAAGAATTCTGTCCAGGCATTTACATTAAATACGACTGAGTCGTTTGCAGCTTTGTATGTCAGAAAAATTCCGGCAGGAAGAAATATAAATGTAGAGAACCAAACACCCTGCCAAAGTGATGCAACACTTTCGCGTGAGAATTTTTCACCTGTAGTGGTAATAATCCAGTAAAATATAAACAGTAAGACCGAAATTACCAAAGGCATTCCAAGTCCTCCTTTTCTGATGAGAGCACCTAAAGGGGCGCCAATAAACAAAAATACAAGGCATGCCACTGCAAATGTATATTTTTTGTGCCACTCTATTCCGAAGCGGTTCAGGCTTCGAACGCTCGTAACGATCATCTCGTCTGACTGCTGAATAGCTCGTGCATTGTTCCGGGCAGAATTAAGTGCCGCGTTAATGATATTTGTTCTTTCTGATGCGGTCGATTTCTTTATAATCGAATCGACATCAGAATACTGAACCAGTTTCATTTCGGGCGTTTTGATCGTATCTTTTCGGGCAAGTTTAAATATGCCGGTATTTAATGGGGATATATAGCTAAGCATTAATGCATTAGTGATTCTTTGTCTTTCGAGTTCTCTTCCAAGAGAATCAACAAAATAGATAATCTGTGAATTGTTAAGGGCCCTGTTTTGGTTTCGGAAAACACTTTCGTCTTTACGTTCGAGTTCCATTCCTTTCATTTCTGCGAAAATGGATTGTTTTACAAATTTATCAGTTCTGGATGGGTATGTCATTTTCCGACGGTCGGGGGGGTGCATTTCAGAATAAGTCTGACCGGAATACAGGTTCAGAATCATGTATTTCTTATCCTTCGTGATTTTCATCGTTCCTGAATCCGCAATAGTAACGTTTGTATTTCCCTCATCTTCAGTATGATCGTAAATCATGATGTCATATAGCATATTCCCGCTATCAGATTTTTTGCCTACTTTTATGGAATAGTTATCCATATCATTTGAAAATACGCCCTCCTTTACAATGATTTCAGGGCGTAATTGCCGGATACTCGACATCAGAGCAATCAGCTTTTTGTAAGATACAGGGATTACATTGTTGTAGAAGTAGAACGACCCGATACTTAGGAATATACTGAGAACAATTACTGGTTTCATGATCCGGTAAAGGGATATTCCGGCAGCTTTCATCGCCAGTAATTCGTTGTTTTCACCAAGATCGCCAAAAGTCATAATCGATGCCAAAAGCATTGCCAGCGGCAGGGCATTTGTCATCAACATGGCCATTGTGTAAACAATGAATTCTAATATGACACTAAATTCCAATCCTTTACCGACCAACTCATCCAGATAGACCCATAAAAACTGCATTAACAGCACAAACAGGGAGATGACGAGTGTAACAAAAAACGGACCGATAAAACTCTTAATAATATATAGATGTAGACGCTTCATGCAATGGTTTTCTGAAACGAACGCAAAGTTAAACCTTTTTTGGAATTTGGGGTATTTAATCTATGAGCCGATCATTTGTTTCAATTTCAACACCTGTGAATTCCAAAGATTCCGTGTGTCTTCAACATCGTCATCGTCGATATTGTCAGTAACGATCAACGCCACATCGCCCGTGAGTTCATCTTTTAAGATGTTGAAACCGAATTCATAACCAGGCTCCATATCCAACCATCGGAAGGTAATTGATTCATTCGAAGTCTTTGTCAGAATTACAGCTCTCTGTTCGGAGCTTCCCCAGATAAACGTAAAGATTTTCCCTGACTCTCTTACATTTTCCGCAAACCATTCTGCAAGTCCGGAGGGTGTACTGATCCGGCTGAACAAAACAGCGGGTGAAGTTTTGAGGAAAAACTCTAATCTGATCTCTTTCATAAGTAACGCAACTTTATTCAGTAAAATGATGGTTGTTTTTATAAACAGTTGCAAAATAGCTATTTATTTAGGATTTGCAAAACATTACCCGTAGAGTGGAAACAAAAATCAAAAAAATAAACATTGGGGTTGCCTTAAACCAGAAACGTATTATCTTTGCAGCCTCAAAGAACGGAAATTTCGGGTAGTCCTGAATTGCCGGAATTAGAGTAATTGAAATAATGGCGAGGTAGCTCAGTTGGTTAGAGCGCGCGATTCATAATCGCGAGGTCGAGGGATCATGCCCCTCTCTCGCTACTGTTATAAAAGAGGTTTACAAGCAATTGTGAATCTCTTTTTTTGTGCATATTTGCGTTCGATTTAACTGCAACTCTTAGTGCCTTTTTACTATGCCACACTATGTTTATATACTTTACAGTGAGATAGCGAATCGTTACTACATCGGAAGTACTTCTAATCCGGAAGAAAGAATTCATCGTCATAATGCAGGAGCCACGATCTCAACTAAGAATGGCCGTCCCTGGAAAATTGTTTATACTGAAATTTGGACTACTAAATTGGAAGCTTTAAAACGCGAAGTTTATTTAAAAAGGATGAAGAGCCGCGTATTTATTGAGGATCTTATTCGCTCAAAACAAGAGAAGTAGCTCAATTGGTTAAGACGTCCCGATGCATCGGGAAGGTCGAGGGATCATGCCCCTCTCTCGCTACAGAGAAAAAAGCACTAAAGATATAAATTCTTAGGTGCTTTTTTCTTGATACCTTGTTCATTCACAAAAATGAAAAGAAAAATCACCTGAACTGAAGCGATTGACCCCAATATTCAGTTACTTTGAAGTTTAACTGTCGTTTTATTATATCCTGGTAAATTAAGAAAAATATGAAAGCATTCATCCTGATAGGCGTTATTCTTTTATGTACACAACCAAATTTGAAGGCTCAAACTCCTGCTAAAAAGCCAATTCGTCTGGCGATTGCCGGAATGACTCATGGACACACTTCGTTTATTTTAGGACGAAAGGATAAAGGCGACTTTCAATTAGTTGGTGTTTTTGAAACGAACAATGAATTAGCACAGGCTCGCTCAAAGAGGTTTGGTTTTGATCCAAAACTGATTTATAACAACATGGCTAAGATGCTCGACAGCGTAAAGCCCGACGCTGTGGTGGCTTTCGGTTCTATTTACGAACACATGGCGGTTGTTGAAGCCTGCGCTCCGCGGGGAATTCACGTAATGGTTGAAAAACCGCTGGCTACGAATGTTGAACATGCCCAAAAGATGGTTGAACTGGCTGATAAATACAAGATTCACTTGCTGACCGATTACGAGACGTCGTGGTATCCCACAACTGCGAAATCATACCAGCTGGTCAATGACAGTAACTTTGTTGGAAGAATAAAAAAGGTGGTTATTCACGACGGACACCAGGGA
>Ga0209512_1005326_pt1 | contig 10747 bp, 13 predicted proteins | sample frozenSSSSmetaG_FD_184142 | JGI IMG/M metagenome (GOLD analysis project Ga0209512, IMG submission 184142) | Glacier valley bacterial and archeal communities from Borup Fiord, Nunavut, Canada, to study Microbial Dark Matter (Phase II) -... | ecosystem: Environmental > Aquatic > Freshwater > Ice >... | reverse complement strand
TTGCTTTCAGAAGAATCCCGGTTGCAATAGGATGCTCTGATTGTTGCTCCAATGCAGAAGCAATGCGAATGATTTCATCTTCAGTAAGTTCTTTTTTCAGGGAAACGATTTTTGAGACTTCAAATTTTCCAACAGTAAGCGTACCCGTTTTGTCGAATACGATGGTTGTGATTTTTCTTGAATTTTCAAATGCGATTCTGTTCTTGATCAGCAATCCGTTTTTTGCTGATATAGCTGTTGATTTCGCGACGACCAAAGGCACTGCCAATCCTAAAGCATGTGGACAGCAAATAACGACCACGGTAATCATTCTTTCCAGCGCAAAGGCTAATGTTTGCCCTGTTAAAAACCAAAACAAAAAGGTTGAAATACCTGCAACTATTGCAATAATGGTTAACCATTTGGCAGCGGTGTCGGCCAGTAACTGGGTTTTTGATTTTGATTTTTGAGCATCATCAACCAGCTTTACCAGTTGTGATATGTAAGAATCTTTTGAGGCATGAGATACTGTTACTTTAATCGATCCATTGCCATTAATTGAACCGGCAATTACTTTTTGACCTTTTATTTTCTTAACAGGTGTTGATTCTCCGGTAATCATGGATTCATTCAGGTAGCTTTCCCCTTCCAGGATTATTCCATCAGCGGCAACTTTTTCACCTGGTTTGACAAGAATGATGTCATTCTCTTTCAGCGTTTCAGTCTTTACATCATGCACCATTTCGGGCATTACCATGTGTGCATCGGCTGGCATCATCTGAACCAGTAACTCCAATTCTTTTGATGCCCCTGCAACCGATTTCATTTCGATCCAATGTCCCAAAAGCATAATCAGGATTAGCGTTGCCAGTTCCCAGAAAAAATCCATGCCCTCCAGTCCAAAAACAACGGCCGCACTGTAAATATAAGCTGACGTTATGGCAAAGCCAATCAAAAACATCATGCCAGGCGTCTTTGTCTTTATTTCGGTAACTGATCCTTTAAAAAAGGGCCAGCCACCGTAAATAAACACCACCGTTGATAAGGCAAGTAAAATATATTTGGAACCATTAAACTGCCAATCGACACCCATGAATTTCTGTATCATCGCCGATAACAGCATAATGGGAACGGTCATGATAAGCACCAGGTAAAACCGTTTTTTAAAATCAGCAATCATCATGGCATGATGATTATGCCCTTCCATTCCCATTGACGGGTTGTCTCCGTGTTTCATGGAGCCGTGGTCCATTTTTGAATGATCCATTGTTTCCATTTATTTATTTCTTCGTACCCTGAAATTTCTTGTAATTGGTTGTGCCTCCTGTCATCATTTTAAAGCTATAACCAAATGTGCCATTCTGCATGTCAAATCCCCCGAAATGATTATCGCCAGCCTTATGTTCTCCATTCATGTGCTGGCCCCATTCAGTTGAATTGTTTCCCATCATACCGCCTCCCATCATGGATCCACTACCCATCATGTGTCCGTACTCGTTATCAAAATCCTGACCATTAAGACAAACCATAAGGCTATCCCCATTATGGAAGGTGTTAAGAATAAAGGTTGAATCCAAATCATTCCCAAAACAATGAACATTTATCTGTCCATTACTTATCTGTTTCACAATAGCAGTGTCCATCCTATTTCCATTGGCTAATGTTGCACTTTTTAGTGTAGATGTAGTTGTAAAACTACCAATATAAGTACCTTCAACACTCTGGTTTCCTGCTTGATTATCTTTCTGACAAGCACCAAATACAAAAGTTCCAACGAATGCAAACATTAGTATTTTGATATAATTGTTTGTTTTCATAATTTCTATTTTTAAATGTTAATGATTTCACTAATTATCTTCTCTATTTTTTTACTATCAAGGTCATTCCGCACTTGGGGCATTTGCCGGGTTTATCCGATCGCACCTCAGGATGCATGGAACAGGTGTAGATTTTTACTACTTCCTTCTTTTCATTTTTTGTTTCTTCCATTTTAGTTGTCTTTTTTAAAATTATTTCATTCTTACATACTTGCAGCAACCGGGTAAAGCATTATAAGCTTTATCATTGGCTTTCACCTTACTGTTATCGTGGCCGACAGCAGCAATTTTTTTGCTAATCTGATCCATGTTTGTTTTTGCAGGGTCAAATGTTACTGCAAGGCTATTACTTTTTGCATCCCATTCTGCATTGGACACGCCTTCAAGCTTCGCAGCTTTTTCGATACGCGCTTTGCACAAGTCGCAATTTCCCGATACTTTGAGCGTCTCGGTTTTTGTTGATATCATTTTTGAGTGATCTTGCATTTGGGCATAGGAGTTAAAGCCCAGTACTGTTGCCAATAAGACAACCATAATGATTTTTAATGTTTTCATGATTTTAAATATTTGACGTTAATATATTGAATACTAGAAACAAAAATTCATCAGCAGAAAAGTTGACATAACCTTCCTGCTAAAAAATAAGTAAACAATAGCATCAAATACGGAACACACAAATGTCGGGCAAGCTTACTTCGCTTACTATAAAATATCCAGGCGGACTGACACTTGTACTAAAAAGATTTATGGCGATTAATGAATGTTCTTTCAAACTTGCAGGAATATCAAAAACCTGAAGAATATGCTGCGAAAATGCTTTAAATTCTGAAAACGAAGGTGAATAATTAGTATCGACTGCCAAAACTGAGACATTGTCGTCGCAGCAATGAGTGCTGAAATGCGTTCCTGGCAAAGAACATTGATCATCAGTACCTTCCATGCCACACGAAGCCAACTCTCCATTGATTGACACCTTTTCTGTGGTCGTATTAGCACTGCCGCAGTGATGTGTTGCAATAGTGATATGCATCACCGAAAGGGCAATGAGAAATGCGAATGATATGGATAATAATTTATTCACCTATTATTTTACGCTGATTTTATTTGTCTTATATTGAATTATTTAATACAATTTCATACTGCTTTCTGCATATATTTTGAATGATTCAAAGTATGAAAAATTTTCAACTTACAAGTATAACTCCATAAATCCCATGTATTGTTACACAATTATTTAAAAGGTTTATACAATTCACACATTCTAAATGTAATTTTGCATGGTGAAAAAATATGCTGTAATAGTGGAATATATCAGGGCCTGGCGTCTGAAACACCTTAATGAGCATGAGGTATTGTTGATACTGAGCCTTGTTGTAGGGTTATTGAGTGGTTTTGCAGCAATTATCTTAAAAAATTTCATACATCTTCTTGGGGGATTTCTAACCCGAAATTTCACCTCTTATTGAGAGAATTACTTATACGTGGCCTACCCTGGAATTGGTATTTTGATCACAGTTCTTTATGTCAGGTGGTTTGTTAAGGATGATATAGGGCATGGAATTACCAAAGTTCTTGAATCGATTGCAAACAATAAAGGGGTTATGCGCGCCCATAACATGTTCACTTCCATTATCTCGAGTACAATACGATTGGTTGTGGAGCTGCCGGAGCAATAGCTGGTATTTTTAAGGCTCCGTTGGCCGGAATGTTATTTGCCATCGAAGTGTTGATGTTAGACCTGACGATGTCATCGAATGGATATAGAGATGAAGAAATTTAATGAAAGCGGAGCATGGAATCTTCCTGTGGTTAGTAATCAGAAGTATATCGGTTTTATATCTAAATCAACCATTTTTAATGCCTATCGTGAAGAATTGGTCCATTTTTCAGAAGAATAAATTAAACCTCCGATTTATCAGTGATCAAGTTCATTGCAGATTTTGAACTTCTTTTTACGAAAACACATCGAGAAGGCTCAATTGCTTTTGTTGACAACCGATTTGAAACAGTCGCAGATTATCGAAAAAATCAATTTTAAAAGCGTTTCCTATTTTTGTCGTATCTTTAAGAAATACACAAATTACACGCCGGTAGAATACCGCAAGCAGCGGATCCATCCGGTTTAAAGAGTAAGACATTTTAAAAACAAAAAGAAAGATGGAATCTGAACACAAAAAATCGAACAATGAAACTGGTAACAAAACCAGTCGCCGTGAGTTTTTTAAGCGGACAACTGCCCTGACAGGCGGATCAGTTCTATTATTGGCAATTCATTCCAATTTGTTTGCAGAAATCACAAAACCGGATGATCCAAGGTTAATTACCGAAACCATTCGTTACACGGGTGTAAGTGGTCCCATGATTGCTTACATGGCCCGGCCATCGGGTAAGAAGAAACACCCTGCGGTAATTGTGATTCACGAAAACCGGGGACTTCAGCCACACATCAAAGACGTAACCCGTCGGATGGCACTCGAAGGTTTTGTTGCCCTTGCCCCCGATGCTTTATCTCCCTTGGGAGGAACACCTGAAAAGCCGGAAGATGCGGGCCCAATGTTTCAGAAACTGGATTACGAAGCCACGAAACAAGACTTCGCGGCTGCTGTGAAATACCTGAAGACGAATCCTCTCACAACCGGGAAGGTCGGATGTACCGGCTTTTGCTGGGGTGGCGCGATGACCAATCAGGTTGCAGTGAATGCACCCGATCTGGATGCAGCTGTTCCCTATTATGGCAGTCAGCCGAAAGCCGAGGACGTTCCAAAGATAAAGGCTCCTCTCCTACTGCATTACGCCGGGAACGACGAAAGGATTGACAAAGGGATTCCTGAGTTTGAGGCAGCACTGAAAAATGCAAAAATCGAATATCAGCTCTATATGTACGAGGGGGCGCAACATGCCTTCAACAATGATTCAAACCCGGAACGTTATAACAAAGAGGCCGCTGACCTGGCATGGAAAAGAACGATAGCGTTTTTCAAGAAGGAGCTGAAATAAGAAATATCAAAGAGAATGTGTCGATTGCATTTAATGAAATCGGCACATCTCAATAAATCTTTTTCCGCCATCCTTTCAAGACACGCACAAAAGTTATATAATTTCGGGAGATTGTTTGAAAATTTCCCGTAGGGAAAATAGCCCGGTAGAAATGATATTTAATTAAAATTGTAATGTCCCGTACGGGACAACAGATCAGCTTTTCTGCATTAATTCTACCGACCTTTTGTTCCTAACGGAACTGAAAAATTTATTACATTGCAGCTACTCTCCCGCCACACTTCGGCAACCTTCTCAACAAATGGCTTGCAATGATTGAAAAACAGCTTGTAACCATCGCATAAATAGTTCAAACCCGGCGCTCCATCAGGTGTTTCTATGAAACGATCTTTTGGACAAGCACCATTGCATAGCTCCCTCACATTACATTGAAGGCAATAGCCTGGCAAGGTGGTAAGTTTGTCTTGCCCGAATGCTTTTTGTGCAGGACTTTCAAGCAATTGTTTCAAGGGTGTTTCGTGAATATTTCCCACCAGATGTTCCTCGTTTACAAAATGATCGCACGAATAGAAGTCGCCATTGTGCTCCATCACAGGCACACCGCCGCAGGTTCTTTTGAAAATACAAAGGGTGTGCTCCAGACCGAATGCCGTCCGGAGTGCCTCTTCAAAGATCTGTATCTTAAGGTTCCCAATATCTGACGTTTTCCATTCATCAAAAATGACGCACAGGAACTCCCCAAATGCTTTTGCGCTAACGGACCGTTCAGAAACCAGTTTCCCCGTTGAAGACAGTTTCTCAACCAACGGCAGAAACGTGATAAATTCAGCCTTCAGGCTTTTGAAAAAACGATAGATCTCAAGCGGATAAGATGCGTTCGACGAATTTACCACACAGAGTATTTCAGATGGAATTCCATATTCCCGTAAAAGCCCGTAACCCCGAATCACTTCATCGAAACAGGATGCCCCATATTTCCGGAAACGGAAGGTTGAATGAAGATTTTCGGGTCCGTCGAGACTGATTCCAACAACAAAATGCGCTGATTTCAGGAACCGGCACCAATCGTTGTTGAGTAACGTTCCATTGGTTTGTAATCCGTTGACGACACTCCAATTTTCGGGAAGGTGTTTTTGTTGAAGTGCAACAACACGCTCAAAAAATGGTAATCCTGCCAGCGTAGGTTCTCCGCCATGCCACGAAAAGAAGAGTTCCGGTCCGGAAGAGGCCTTGATATGCTGAATAATATATTCCTCCAGCAAATCATCCGTGATGTGGAAGCCTGCTTCACCGGGATAAAGCTGCTGCTTTTCGAGATAATAGCAATATTGGCAGGCCAGGTTACACACTGCACCGACCGGTTTTACAAATACCTGAAAATCATCCATCCGTTTTTCTTTAATCGTCCCGAACTATTGCGTCATTCAACCTTCTTGCGGGTTTCGTTTTGTAAACTTACAGATTTTAGGTGAAAAGATGGACGCTGTCACGGAATTGGCAACTGGCGACTGGCGACTGGCTATTTGACACGGATCCTTTAAAGATTAAGATGTCGCAACTACGTTGCTTTTTGGATTCTATAATGCATTTATCTACAAAGATATATCAACTACGTTGCAAAAGGATGCTGCGTAGCAGCTTCATCTTTGTAGAAATAAATAGAATTGCAAAAGAAAGCCACGTAGTGGCGGCATCTATTTAAAGACTTAATAATATTCACATTGCAAAAATTAACTAAGTTTTACCCGGACACCAATTGCACGATATCTTAAAATCTAATTCTAAATATTTCATCTAATAGTGAAACAAAAACCGATGCTTATTCGTAGTCAGTCTAAATAAACTAAAATACGTTTATTCAAATGCTGGTTGTAACTACAAAATCCCATATGAGCTTCCCTGTAAAATGAGTTTCACAATAAAAAATCATTCACCTATTTTCTAATATTCTAAAATCAGGATTATGACGACAGTAAATGCTTTTGCAGCTGACGCAGCTGGTGGTAAATTAAAACCCTTTAAATACGAATTACCCGAATTAGGAAGTGACCAGGTAGATATCAAGGTCCATTATTGCGGAATCTGCCATTCCGATCTGAGTATGCTTAACAACGAATGGGGAATGACGCAGTATCCATTCGTTCCCGGCCATGAAGTTGTCGGCGAAGTAATCGCCATCGGAAGTGAAGTGAAGAATCTGAAAAAGGGAGATTTAGTCGGTGTCGGATGGAATTCATCCTCTTGTATGCACTGCAATCAGTGTATGGAAGGCAATCATCACCTTTGTGATACGGCTGAAGCAACGATTGTTGGTCGTCATGGCGGATTTGCTGATATCGTCCGGAGTCACTGGTCATGGGCAATTCCGCTTCCCGAAGGGATCGATATGCAGAAGACAGGACCGCTGCTTTGCGGAGGAATTACTGTATTTAGTCCGATTATTTTGGCAGGTGTAAAACCAACCTCAAAAGTCGGCGTGATCGGCATTGGCGGACTCGGCCATATGGCTTTAAAGTTCCTGAATAAATGGGGATGTGAAGTGGTGGCATTTAGTTCGAACCCTGATAAAAAAGATCAGATACTTGCGATGGGCGCAACCAAAGTGATCAACTCCAAAGACCCTAAAGCATTAGATAGCATCAGAGGCAGTTTAGATTTCATTCTGAATACCACCAACGTAAGTCTGGACTGGAATTCCTATTTATCAGTACTTGCACCTAAAGGGAGGTTTCACAACGTAGGAGCAGTTTTGGAACCGATGGCAATACCGGCTTTTTCATTGATTGTGCATGAAAAATCGGTTGCAGGAAGTCCTACAGGCAGTCCGGCACTTACAAGAACGATGCTCGATTTTTGTGTCCGCCATACTATATATCCAATCGTTGAAGAGTTTCCGATGGCGGAAGTAAATGAGGCGCTCGAACACCTTGAAAAAGGCAAAGCGAGGTATCGCGTTGTTCTAAAGGCCTGATTACCTGATTTCATTAATTCTTATCACTTTAGAAGATTCTTATTTTTTTCACAATTAAATGATACGATCATGACAAATGTTAACGTAGTTAAGCAGGCCTATTCAAATTTTGAAACAGGTAATGTGCCGGCAGTATTGGCTTTATTTGACCCACAGATTGAGTGGCGTGAATGCAAAGGTATGCCATTCGTAAAAGACGACGGCATCTATATCGGGCCGGAAGCAATTGTAACAAATGTTTTCATGAATCTCCCGGTTTACTTCGATGGATTCAATATTGCAGCCAATGAAATATTTGGAGCAGATGATAAAGTTGTAATGGTTGGTTATTACCAGGGAACGAATAAAGCAACCGGTCATCCTTTTAAAGCCAATGCCACCCATGTATGGACTTTAAAAGATGGTAAGATGACCCACTTTTTCCAGGCGGTAGATACAGCTGCGATTAACAGTTAAGTAATATGAATGAACGAATGTCTCATTTCATAAATTGAGCCGATTGATAAATCTATTTTCTACTTTGCGAACATTGCGTCTTTGCGTGAATCAAAAGACAAAGACGCGAAAAACCGCATAGAAAAAAATACGACATTAAATATTGGCTATTACTTATAAAGGTGTTAGAACAATTTATATCTAACAAATTAAGCCGTTACTCAAGGGGAACGGCTTAATCGTTTTACACTTTAATGCGAGTTAACAAAGCTTCCTAATTGGCAACGGTAATAGCTCCAGCATAATTACTATTCGAAAGTTCAAGTGCATCGGGAGTGATAAAGCCAATGTAACAATGGACCTGATCGCCCCGGAAAGAGTTGGGAACTGTGATCGTTTGCGGAGAATTACTACGTACACCTTCGTCGATCACACAAACGGCCTGATTTTTAAGCGGATTATAAACGACAAGCATGGTTTTATCGAGCGGACTGGCACTGATTTCGGTTGAGTTGTCAGACCACGAGAACTCAATAATGCCTGCAGTTGTCGACTGGACTGCCTGGTTTAATGCCGGAGGAAGCGAACCACAGGTAACCATAACATTGGCGTAGTTGACGGTATAATTTGGATAGGCGCCATCAATTGCATAGTGCAGGTTATAGGCCATAGCGGCATTGTAGGCGGTCATTCTAATGGCGTAGTTTTTGAAACCGATCTTCACAAACTGAGAGAGGGGTTTCAGAAATCGCCCAATTACCGCAAATTTCATACGCTGATCGAGCTGGCGATCAGAATTCGGATTAGAGACCTTGGACGGAAGGATACGCATGTAATTGATTCCCTTCCATGAGCCTCCGACAACATTTCCTATTGCCCCGGAGAATCCTCCAAAAACACCTTGTTTAAATGTTCCCATGATTTTTTAAGTTTAAGGGATTAATACTAAAGTTTTCTTCGTTAGTGTCCCGACGCTGATACGAACCGATACGAATATGATACGAATGAGATACGAATGAGATACGACCAAGGTCCGACGCTACCCCAAATTGATACCAATATACAATAGGTTGAATAAATACGGGTATTATTGGTTTGAGATACCACTCGTTGCTGCGAGATACCATTAAAATGCACTTTCCCCGCAATAATATCGGCTGATCAGTTAATAAATGAGGTAGCAGACTGGGAAAAGTCCGAAATATAAGAATGTTAACCCCAAGGGAAACACTGAAAATGTTTTAAGAAAAGGAAGATTTACCGACGGTTGCTGTTTCTTTCGAGGTAGATGTGCAAGTCGGAGGCTTCATATAAAATCCGGCGCCGGATTTTGGTGAAGGGGATTGTACCATCGGCACGCATTTTGGAAAGCGTGCGGGGACTGACGTGCAGGATTTTGCTGGCAGCCTCATTATTGAGGTATTTGGCGGAGAGCTGCTGCGAAGGGGACTTTGCGAGGTAGTCGATTTTTGTGGATAATTCCATTATTTTATCCTTTAGCCGATTGATTGCAACTATGATTTCATGCATGGTGAAGGAATTAGGAGTTATTAATCAAAAATATGTATTGAAAACCTTAACATTGCTTTTCCGAAACTATAGAGCAATCAATTTTTATATTGCTAATCGTATATTCATGGATCGTATCTGTTGTCGGGCAAGCTTTTAATCCAATCGCTCGATTAACTGTTCCCGGGCTGCCAGGTAATAAACGACCGATGTTTGCAGGTCCTTCACCGAAACGATTGGGAATTAAGCTGCTGCAGCAATGCTTCATCGACAATCATGTCGCCCGACAGCCGGTCTTTGCCGCACGAAATGCTTCCCGTAATGAGGAAGGAAAACAGCATCAGTTTGAATACAAATTTAAAGCTCATTGTTGCTTTTATCAGATTTGATGTTAAGGTCTTTGTTTAAAGATGAATAAAACGCGGGTTTGGTTGCATTTTCCGTTAAATATTTTCAGTGTTGGATTTGCTATTGATATTTCAATTATTTAATTTTGATTGGTTCAAATTCATAATTGTTATTTAACTGTTAGTGAATGAAGCCTCACACTTGTGGGGCTTCTGTTTTATCATATCAATATATTAATAACCAAATATTTAGGAGAGTTCTGCGAGCCGATGCGATGGATAAAACAGTTCTTCACGAGGTAGAAAATCAGTTCCGGATTAATGGCTAAAATATTTTTAGCTTTTTATTTGTAATTGATATCTTTCTTTTTTAATTTTGATTGGAATTAAATTATTTAGAGTAAAACAAAAACTACACAGAAGCCCCCGGTTGGGAAAGAGGGCACTGAAAAAGTATCCCTCATTAAAATAGTCCACTGAAAATTAGCTGGCAGATGAAGACCTATTTTTCATCTGCCAGTTTTTTTCTATTAGTGCGAAGTGCAAATTTTTATATCAAAAGTGTTTTTGGGTGCTTAATATGGTGTGTTTTCGGGATGTTTTTTGGGTATTTTAAGGTTTTTGGGTTCTGTGCTATTAGTTCATTAGCTTGAGGATTCTTTTCAAATTTACAGTAAAAATAGCCATTGCAC
>Ga0209512_1005322_pt1 | contig 10751 bp, 5 predicted proteins | sample frozenSSSSmetaG_FD_184142 | JGI IMG/M metagenome (GOLD analysis project Ga0209512, IMG submission 184142) | Glacier valley bacterial and archeal communities from Borup Fiord, Nunavut, Canada, to study Microbial Dark Matter (Phase II) -... | ecosystem: Environmental > Aquatic > Freshwater > Ice >... | reverse complement strand
GGCCGCGCGCAACGCGACCATCCTCGTCAATTGCAGTCCGGAACCCAAGCTCAGCTACTGCGCCTTGGCCATCGATCCGCAGAATCCGAAAAAAATCTACACTTCGCAGGCAGGCGGCGCCTATCGTCTGAAAACCTTTGCCTCCACGGATGCAGGCGCGACCTGGACTCTGGCCGGCGCCGTGCACGGCATCGGCAACCCCGCGACCCGCGATGGTTCCCAATGGTTCGGCAACATTTCCCAACTGGTCGTCAATCCCTTCGACTCAAAGGAAGTGTGGATGGGTGACTGGCTCGGTGTTCTGCGCACCAAGGATATCAGCGATGTGAAAAAATCGTGGGACTTCCTCATCGCCGGCCATGAGGAGATCGTGCCTTTGATTTTGGTCAGCGCACCCAGCGGCGCTCCGCTGCTCAGCGGCGCGGCCGATGTGAACGGCCATCGCTTCATCGACCTTACGCTTCCTCCCGTAAACCAATTCACGAACCCGTCGTGCGGCTCGACCACCGGTCTGGATTTCTGCGAGACGGACCCCAACGTGTGGGCCCGGGTTTACAAGAGCTTCATCGGCGCCCACCCCGGCGGCTACTCGACGGACAACGGCGTGAGTTGGAAACCCTTCAAGAGCGTCCCGCCCGGCGTGGAAGGCGGACGCATTGCCGTTTCGGCAACGAATCCAAAACTGTTCGTTTGGAGCACCGAGAAGGGGAAGGTTTTCTACACCACCGACCAAGGCGACCAGTGGACCCAAGCCACCAATGCCCCGAGCGTGTCGTCATGGGAATTCTCCCAAGACGCGCAGGCGCTGGCCTCCGACCGGGTGGACGGAAACACGTTCTACATCTTCAAAAACGTGCAGGCCAAACCCACTGGCCGCGGCGAGGTCTGGCGCAGCACCGATGGCGGGCAAAACTGGGCCTTGGCCGGCACCCTGCCCTACAAAGGCCACGACAACGCATTCCAATATAAAATCATCACCTCGCCCAGCGCTAAGGGAAAACTCTGGATTTCAATCGCCCACGAATACGTCGCCAAATCCTCCGATGGCGGCGAGACGTTCACCACCGTTTCCGGAGCAAACGGCATGATCGCCTTCGGTAAAGCGGCCCCCGGTCAGCCGGAACTCGCCGTCTTTATTTTTGGCGGAGCACAGGGCAAGTCCGGGCTCCTGCGCTCCGATGACGACGGCGCGACTTGGAAGAAAATCGAAATGAGCGCCCCCATCAATGACGAGCCCAAGGTGATCGGCGCGGACCGCCAGACCTTCGGCCGCGCGTATATCGGAACCGACGGACGAGGCATCTACGTCATCGATTCGAACTGATTCCTTCAAACCATCCCCGCTCCCTTTTCCTATGAAACGCTTTTTTAGTGATACGAGTTTTTGGAATCAGCCCATCGGCCCAAATCCCGCCATCGATCCTGAGTCCGCGCAGCTTGTGGAATTCATGGCCAAGGCCGACGACCGCGGCTTCTGGCTGAGCTTGGATAAGTGGACCATTCCCGTTTACGAAGTGAACCGGAACACCCCGCGCCGGAAAGTGCACCGCCGCTTCAAAGCCGACGGCAAAGGGTTCATGAAACGAAGCATTCCCTACGTTGGCCCCGATCATCCCCTCGGCCACGGAAAGGAATTCGCGGCCGACGCGGAGGCAGGACTGATTCCGATTCCGGATTACGCGGTAGCCGACCCGGAGCCGGACTCCCATATTTCCCTCGTGGATTGGGAAAGCGGCTGGATCTGGGATATGTGGGCGGCGCGACGCCGTGACGATGGCGATTGGGAAGCCTACACCGGCATGAAATACCGCGCGGATGGCAGCGGCGTGTTTGATCGGGCGGATTTTGCCGTGCACAATGGCGAGAGCATCCACCCGTATGGCCCGAGTCGCGCAGCCGGTGTGCCCGAGTTGGCTGGCCTTATCATGCACGACGAAATTCTCGCCGGCCGCATTGAGCACAAACTCTCCTTCGCCACGCAGGCCGCCGCGTTGCAGCGCTTCGTATATCCGCCCGCCTGCTGGACGGACGGAGGCTGGCTCAAAGGCGTGCCGGAGGGCGCGGTGTTACAACTCGATCCAAATTTGGATCTGGCTCCGTTCAATCTGTCGCCCAGTGCGCTCGTCGTGGCGCGGGCGCTCCAGGAATATGGCGCGGTGTGCGTCGATGTCGCTGGCGGACATCCCGTGTATGCCGAGGGCCTCTACGGCGACCCGAAAAAACGCACCTGGGACGGCCTGCTCAACGGCAACGATCTCATCGAGATTAAAATGCCGCACTACCGCGTCATGAAAATGGAAACCGTGATCCCCGAGGGCATGGGCCGCCGGGAACCCGGCACCATCTATGGCGGCAATGCCGATGAGTGATCTCAAATAAAATTCAACCCTTCATGAAGATGCACCGAATCCTTTCGCAACACCTGCGCCTGACCAAAGTTTGTCTCGCCGCACTCCTTCTCGCGCCAGTGATGCAGTCCGTCCACGCTTCCGGGCTCGCCCCGCAATGGGAGCCCTGCGGCTGGGGCGGCGGGGGCTGGTTTTGGGCGACCGTCTTTCATCCGACCAAGGATGGCGTGATTTATCTGTCGCAGGACGTGGGCGGCGTCAGCAAGTCCACCGACCACGGCCTGACCTTTCGCATGATCAACGTCGGCCTGACCAACTACGGCGTCTATTCGCTGGCCGTGGATCGCACGCATCCGGAAACCGTTTACGCGGGCACCGAGGGCGGCCTGCACAAGAGCACCGACGGCGGCGAGCATTGGACTCTTCTGCCCAACACGGGCCGAAAGGAATTGCGGATCACCGCAGAGCGAAACGTCAGCGTCCGTTCCATCGCCGTGGACCCGAAAAATGGTGCCAACCTCTACGCAGCCAGCCCTGGCGGAAAAATCTACAAGTCCACCGATGGCGGCCAGACATGGATCGTGGCCTTCGAGAAAACCGCACCGGGCTCGGCGTATGCCGTCGCCGTCTCAGCAAAAAATCCCTCACTGGTCATCGCCGCAACTGAAGGCGCCGGCTTGGTATTGAGTGAGGATGCCGGCAAATCCTGGCGCGAATTGGACACGCCGAAAAAAGCTTCGAGCGCCACGTTTACCGAGACCGATGCGAACATCATCTACGCATCGTTTTTCAAGGACGGCATCTGGAAATCCACAGACAAAGGCAAAACATGGACCCGCAGCTCGGAAGGTCTTCCCGCGAATGTGACCATCCGCGAAGTCGCGGTCAGCCCAAGCAATGCGCTCGATGTGTATGCCGTGGGATCGGGCGTTTTCCTGTCTCATGACGGCGGCAAAAGCTGGAAGGCCTCCTCGACGTTGCAGGTCGATCTGACGGGCAACCCCACGCGCCACTACAACGGCGAAAGCCCTACCTCGAACATAGTCAACCCGATGAACGTCGCCATCAATCCGTCGAACCCGAAGGAACTGTTCATCAGCTCCGATTGGCGCGCGTCGTGGAGCGGCGACAGCGGCGTCACCTGGCACGAGCGCGAGCGCGGATCGGACATCTCTTGCATCACCGACATTCGTTTCAGCGGGAGACGCGCCTATGCGACCGCGATGGACGAAGGCACACTGATGACCGAAGACAACGGCAAGACGTGGCGCCAGCTCTGGCCGCTCAAATACATCCCGGAAACCAGCGGCCACTACTGGCGCGTCGCGGTCAACAGCATCAACGGCGTTGACCGCATCGTGACCACGTCGTCGCCCTGGAATACCCCCCTGCGCCGTGTCGTAACGAGCGAGGACGGCGGCAAGACTTTCAAAGACACCACCTCCGGCCTGCCCGACTACATCATCAAGGCCAATACCATGTGGGGCCAGGGTCATCCCCGCGCGTTGGCGCCCGATCCGAACGATCCCAAGGTGTTCTACCTCGGCCTCGACGGTGACGCCACCGAGGGAAAAATGGGCGGCGGCATCTTCAAGTCGGAAGATGGCGGCGCCACGTGGAAGCAGCTCCCCCATCAACCCGCCAGTCGCCGCATGTATAACGGACTAGCGGTCGATCCCACGGATTCGAAGCGTATCTTCTGGGGCGCATGCGCCGACGGCGGCGGCCTTTATCGGACGCAAGATCGCGGTGAATCGTGGGAACGCGTTTTAAGCAACGAAGCCTTCATCTGGAACGTCCTCACGACAAAGGACGGCACGATCTATTGCTCGGGCCAGCAACTCTGGCGCAGCACCGACCATGGCACCACCTGGAAGCAATTGACCCGCTTCGCCGAAAACCGCTCGGTGTGCGGAATCGAAGTGGACCCGCGTGACGCCAAGACGATTTGGATTTCGCAGACCACATGGGATGGCAGCAACCAAGGCGGAGTTTTCAAAACCACCGATGGCGGCGTCACCTGGCAGAACATCACCGGCAACCTCCCCTACGCAAAACCGCAGATCCTCCGTTTCAATCCCGAGACCAACGAACTCTGGGCCGGCTGGGTCGGTCTGTATAAGATCAAACAATAATCACGTCCCCACGAGCCCCTCCCTTGAAAACACGCTTCATCATTCCGCTCCGTCTTCTCTCCATCTGCCTTCCCATAGTGTGCTTGGCCACCCCATCCGCGCAGGCCTACACCGCGGAACCCTATGAGTGGGGGCAGGTTCCCATCGGCGGCAGTGGCAACATCACCAGTCTCGTCATTCATCCGAAGGTTAAAGATGTCATCTATCTGGGCGCGGATGTCGGCGGGGTGGACCGCTGGGATGCAAAAAATCAAAAATGGATTCCTACCCTCAACTACTATGGCGCCCCTCAGGGCATCGATGCCCTTGCCGTGGATCCTTCTGATGCCACGGGCAATATCGTTTACGCCGCCGTGGGTTCCTCCGATGGAAAAGTTACCGGCGTGATCCTCAAGTCCCTCAATCGAGGCGAGACTTGGAAAGCCGCTGTCACCTTGTTCCCCAATTGCAGCAACGGCGACCAAGCTTGGAACAACCGCCTCGCCGTCGATCCGGCCAACGGCCAAGTGGTTTACTTTGCCGCCCGCAACGGCCTTTGGCGCAGCACCGATGGCGGCGTCAACTGGATGAAGTTGACCGCCGCTCCCGACGGCGACCAAACCGCCTTGGGCAAGGGCCGCGGTCCATCTGGCACCGTGATGGTCATCCTTGATCGCTCGTCGGGCACGGTCGGCAATCCGACCCGCACCAAGCGCGCCTATCTGTCACCCTTTGGTTCCCCGCTCTACAAAACCGAGGACGGCGGCGAAACGTGGACCGAAATGCCCGGCGCTCCGGCGAATGTTTCCTGCGCCGACATCGATCCCGACGGCGTCCTCTACTGCGCCAGCCGAAAGGGTGGGCTCACCAAATACACCGGTGGCACCTCCGGAAGCTGGAGCACCATCACGCCCGCCAAACTTGGCAACGGCCCGCGGGGCTACGCCACCATCCAGGTCGATCCGTTCAACAAGCAGAACATCCTCTCGATGGAAAACTACCGGCCGTGCTACTCCACGGATGGAGGCACCACCTGGTCCTACATCGCCACCCACGGCGCCAACCAGTCCACCCACGCCACCCCCGATTGGTATAACCGGTCCAATCAATCCCAGTTCGGCTGGGGTGGAAACAACCTGCGCTTTGACCCGTTTCGCAAGGGCACGGTTTGGGAAAGCGACGCCTTCCTGACCTGGAAGACCGACGACCTCTACGCCAAGGTTATCCACTGGGAGAGCTTCACCGCCGGCCACGAGGAAACCGTCGGCACCGCCGCCCTGATCAGTCCGCCATCGGGACCCACGCTCCTTTATAACGGCGGAGCCGACGTCTATGGATTCCGTCACACATCGCTGACGGGCTGGCCCACCCAGATTCTGCTGAAACGCTACGGCAGCGAGCTTGAGATCGACGGTGCGGACTTCCAGGAATCCGACCCGAACTTCGTGGCCTTCGTCGGCGCCACCGGCTGGAACGGCCCGGGCAGCGGTGGCTACACGACCGATGGAGGCGTCACCTATGCGCTCTTCCCCAACCTCGAAAAGACCCCGCCCAACCAAGGCGGACGCATCGCCGTTTCGGCCACCAGCCGGAACATGGTCTGGGCCACCGGCTACTCCGCGCAGAAAGTTTATTACTCCACCGACACCGGGGCCACTTGGATCGCCAGTGCGGGACTTCCTGCGCAAGAGCCCGTTCATCTGGGCTTCAGTATTTTCTACTTCATGAGCCCGCTCTGCTCGGATCGCGTGAACGGGAAGACGTTTTACTTCTACAACAAGGAAGGCGCGTTCTATCGCAGCACCGACGGCGGGGCGAATTTCACGCAGGTCGCCACGGGGTTGCCCAAGACGATAAACGCCAACCTCGTCGCCAACTTCACCAAGGAGGGCGACCTCTGGCTCTCACTCAAGGGAATCGGCCTCTGGCATTCGCCCGACGGCGGCGCAACCTGGGCGCGCATCGGCAATGTCCAGTCCGCCGGTATAGTCGCCATCGGCAAAGGCCCGAACGCCACCACTCCTTCGCTCTACCTCGTCGGCAAAGTCGATAACGATAAAAACGAACACATCTTCCGCTCCGACGATCTAGCGAAGAGCTGGATCAAGATCGATATCGCCCGCCCGTATCCGAACGGCTGGATCTACATGTGCGGCGACCGCCGCACCCACGGCACCGTTTATCTCGAATCGAGCACCGGCATCTACTACGGAAAAAAATCCACACGTTGATCCATGCTTTGGTTCGCCGAAAACGACTTCCTATCTGTCACCGTCCACACTGACGCCTCGGCCGTCATTCGCGACAAGACGAATGACACCACGTGGCGGATGGGGCCGGTGGCGTTGCAGGAGGACGGGCCCATCAACCAAGGCCACGTCTGGCTGCGCACTGATCGCTCGATGTGTGAGCAATTCCCCGGACGGTTCCAAGGCACTCGTGACGGCGAAACCTGCCGCTTCACGCTGCTCGGCCGCGAAGGTCAGCCGGTGGGAGATTTCCGCTGCGAGTTCCATCTCGACGGCCCTTGGTTCGAATGCCGCGTCGTTAACGTCGACGAAGGCCTGCCCAGCCTGATTTTCCCGACGCCGATCGAATCTGAAAGCCTGGTCATGCCGCAGGGCGTGGGCCGTTGGATTAAAAAACCGCTCACCGGCCGCCATTTCTGGGTCTTCCCGGCTCACCTCACCATGCGCTGGTTCGGCGGCCTTCGTGGCGAGCACGGCTGGATCGGCATCGTGGACGAAGGTTATCAAGACGCCGGCGTGCTGGCGGCCAACATGACCGCGACCACCGGCTGGCTGAAATCGATGGGCCGCTGGCAAGGCCGGCGCACGGTTCGCTTCCGCTTCGTTCGCGGAAACTATGTCGAACTCGCGAAAACCTTCCGCGCCTACGCCAAGGACAAAGGCTTCTTCCGCTCGCTCGTGGAAAAAGCTCAGACGACCCCCGCGCTGAAAAACCTGATCGCCAGTCGCGCCGTTTTCTTCTGGCAGGCCCGCACTCTTCACCCGGAGCGCCGTGAAAATCGCATGCTGCCTTTGGCCGAGGGCCGGCAAACGCCTTCGCTCAAGGTGAATCTTACCCACGCCGACGTCGTGAAACTTATCGGGCAGGCTCGTGATGCCGGCATGCAGCGCGGCCTCTTCGCGCTCTGCGGCTGGATACGCGGCGGCTACGATGAATCGCATCCCGACATCTGTCCGCCCGAACCCGCGCTCGGCTCTCTGGACGAATTCAAAACGTTGCTCGCGCAACCGGACCCGCTGACGGTCGCCGTTCACGACAACTATCAGGACATCTACGCCCAGTCCGCCAGTTGGCCCAAAGGTGTCGTGCGCACACCATCGGGCGAGCCCATGCCGGGCGGTTACTGGGCCGGCGGACAAGCCTACATCCTCAACTCCCGCGACAGCGTCGCCTACCTCCGCCGCAACTGGGAGCAATTGGGCACGCTCCCCCTGCGCGCCGTTTACTGCGACACGACGACCGCCGTGCAATTCTACGAGTCTTACGAGGGGGGCAACTCCCAGACCCGCTCGCAGGATGAAGAGCAAAAAATCGCCCTGCTCGATTTCTATAAGCAACAAGGCGTCGTCCTCGGCAGCGAAGGCGGTTCCGATTTCGGCGTCCCCTTCACGGACTTTCTGCTGCCTTTCGGGCAGGAACGCATTCCCGGCGAAACCATTCCCTTGTGGCCGCTGGTGTATCACGATGCCGTCCTTTCCTACGCCGTCTCCGATGCGACCACCGCATCCCTGGAAAAACTCCGCCGTGAATGGCTGGTGCAGATGCTCTGGGGCTATCAGTGCCGCTGGTATTTTTCATCGCAGGCCGAATGGGACCAATCCAAGACCGCGTTTCAGGAGTCCTTCATCGTTGACCGCTGGCACGAGCGCATCGGCACCAGCGAAATGATCTCCCACCGTTTTCTGTCTGACAACGTGGAGGAGGTCACCTACGCGAACGGGCTGACGTTGACGGTTAATCTGTCCACAGCCGACTTCGATGCCGACGGCACCCTCATTCCCGCCTGCAGCTATGGAGTTAAACGCGCAAGCGACGCCAGCGTGCACGCGTGAACAGGTATCAAGGCAGGCTCTAACGGCGCCCGTTTCCATGATGCCGCTATGTTTGTTCAAACGTTCGGCTAAGGAAATCGTTGGCGTGTGATTTTATAGGAGCATCTCGCAGATTTCATGCAAAGCGTGGAGTCCCCCTGCGGCGCGCTGCGCGCCGCTTTACGCCCCACGCTTTACCCTGCCATGTCCTCTGACTATCGCTCACTCCGCGTCCTGTTAACCGCCGCCGTCCTGCTTCTGGCGGGTGCATCCTTTGTTAAGGCGCAAATCACCGACGGCCCTCCGTCCAAGGCCAAACCCTCCGAAGCCGGCTGGGGTTTCTACAAGGGCTGGGCCTCAGGTTGGACCGGGCTCCACCAAAAAATGCTCGCCCGCACCGCGCAGGGCGGCGTGGACGTCATGTTTCTCGGCGACTCCCTCACCATGCTCTGGGACAAGGAAGGCAAAGCCGTCTGGGACGCCCGCTTCGCCCCGTTGAAAGCCGCCAACTACGGCATCGGCAGCGACAGCACGCGCCAGATGATCTGGCGTCTCGAAAACGGCGAACTCGACAACCTCAACCCGAAGCTCGTCGTCCTGATGATCGGCACGAACAACATCTACAACGATTTCAACTCCGGCACCGATGCCGAGATCGTCGAAGGTGTCGCCAAGATCATCGCCCTAATCCACACGAAAGCCCCGTCCGCCAAAGTCCTGCTGCTCGGCGTGCTCCCCCGGCAAAACGCGTTTTTCACCAACCGCACCGCCGCGCTCAACAAGGCTCTCTCCGCCTACGCCGCCCACAACAAAATCCAGTTTCTCGACGCCTCCGCCAATTTCTTGAATGCGGAAGGCGCCATCATTCCCGCGCTCTTCAAACCCGACCAGGTTCACCTCACCGCCGACGGCTACCAGATTCTCGGCGACGCGATCCAGCCCGCCGTAACCGCCTTGCTGAAACCTTGATTGATCCCATCGAGCCGACTCCTTCCTCACGACCTTGAATCAATGAATATCCCGTCCCTCGCCAAATCCCTGCTCGCAGGCGTTCTCATTCTGGGCACCGCCCTCGCGGCATCCGCCGAAACCTACAGCTGGCAACCAGTTCGTGTCGGTGGTGGCGGCGCCACCACCACCATTCAGGCGCACCCCAAAGTAAAGAATCTCTATTTCATCACCACCGACGTGGGCACACCCTACCGTTGGAATGCCGCCACCCAGCGCTGGGAAGGCATGCTCTACAAAACCGAAGCCTCAGGTTGGGGAAACCGCAGCGCCGCCGCCCGCCTCGCCTTCGACCCGTCGGATGCCACCGGCAACACGCTTTATATCACCACCGGCGGCGCGTGGTCCGTGGACGGCACCGTCCTCAAATCCGTTGATCGCGGCAACACCTGGCACGACTGCCAGATCCGCCTCGATGTGAATCCCAACAAGGAACAGGGCGCCGGCCAGCGCATCGCCGTGGATCCGAACAACAGCGCCGTCGTCTATGTCACCACGCGCGGCGCCAAGGATTCGCAAGTCACCGAGACCAACGGCACCTTCAAGACCACCCGCGGAGGCGTGCCCGGCTCCTGGGAAAAAGTGAACGACCTCTGCGGCAACTTTGTCCTCTTCGACCCCAGTGGCGGCATGGTCAACGGCGTCACCCGCACGATCTACATTGGCACTTCGCAAGGCGTCCAGCTCAGCACCGACGGGGGTGCGACGTTCGCCCTCATGCCCGGCAGCCCGCCCCAGGTCACCCGTGTTAGCCTCCACTCCAGCGGCACCTTTTATGTGACGGCCGGCAACCCTTGGACCGGCAAGCCCAACGGCGGCGTGTTCAAATGGAGCAACGGCGCCTGGACCACCATCAGTCCGCCCACGCTCGGCACCTACTCGGCCGTGGCCGTCAACCCGCAGAACAAAGACCAGGTCGTCGTCAGCAGCAGTTCGTTTTCCCCGTATAAATTTAACCACTACCGCAGTAAAGACGGCGGCGTGACTTGGACCATCATGAACAAGGCCCACGACAAAACCGAATCCCCGTGGTATGCTTCGGACATCGGCCAGGCCACCAGCACCTTCTGCTGGGACCCCTTCAAGCCGGCCACCGTCTGGTTCACCGATTTTTTCTTCGCCTACCAAACCAACGACGTGTGGGCCTCGCCTTCCGTCACGTGGAAATCGCAATGCGCCGGCCATGAGGAAACCGTCTCCATCGGCACCCTGCTTGCCCC
>Ga0209512_1005317_pt1 | contig 10759 bp, 7 predicted proteins | sample frozenSSSSmetaG_FD_184142 | JGI IMG/M metagenome (GOLD analysis project Ga0209512, IMG submission 184142) | Glacier valley bacterial and archeal communities from Borup Fiord, Nunavut, Canada, to study Microbial Dark Matter (Phase II) -... | ecosystem: Environmental > Aquatic > Freshwater > Ice >... | reverse complement strand
AAGTCAAGGGCACAGCACCTTGCTGATCGCGCAGCCTTGCTTCTGACCGTCGTGGCGATTGTCGCTGCGGTCATCACTATTGTGGTGTGGCAGTTCCTGGGCGCAGATATCGACTACTCGGTCGTTCGGATGGTGACGGTGCTGGTGATCGCCTGCCCGCACGCGTTGGGTCTGGCGGTGCCACTGGTGGTGGCGAATTCCACGACGATGGGCGCCAAGAACGGGCTTCTGGTGCGCGACCGCCGCGGACTCGAGGAAGCCCGGAACCTCGACACCGTGATCTTCGACAAGACGGGAACGTTGACGCTCGGCGAGTTCCGTGTCGTGGCCATGTCCGTCGCGGAGGGTCTGGCGGAGGACGAGGCCCTTCGCATTGCATCCGGCATCGAAGCTGAATCCCAGCATCCGATCGCCAGAGGGATCGTCAAGACTGCGCAAGATAAAGGCATCAAGGTCCCGACCGCCGACGGCTTCCGCGCGATTACCGGTAAGGGCGTTGCGGCCTCGATCGACGGCGTGGAGTACCATATGGGTGGACCGGCACTCCTCAAGGCGGAAAAGGTCAATGTCCCGCCGGCACTTCTGAAGGCGGCCGAGGCCGCGGCCAACAACGGACAGGCGGCGATTTATCTCGTCCGTGCCGACAAGGCACTTGCCGTTTACGCCGTGGCGGACGCAATACGCGAGGAAAGCCGCGAAGCCATTGCGGCGCTCCACGAACGCGGGATAACGGTCGCCATGCTGACCGGAGATGCGCAGGCCGTGGCCGATGCCGTCGCAAAGGAACTTGGCATCGACACCGTGTTCGCGGAAGTGCTGCCCGAGGACAAGGCCTCCAAGGTCCGAGAACTCCAGGCCCAAGGCAAGAAGGTCGCCATGATCGGCGACGGCGTGAACGACGCCCCTGCCCTGGCCACGGCTGACATCGGGATTGCTATCGGTGCGGGTGCCGACGTCGCCGTCGAGGCCGGGCATATTGTGCTGGTGCGGTCCGATCCGCGTGACATCCCCCGGATTATTACACTGAGCCGGGCCACATACAGCAAGATGATGCAGAATCTGTGGTGGGCAGCGGGCTACAACATCTTTGCTATACCGCTTGCCGCGGGCGTCCTCGCGCCGTGGGGCATCCTGCTGACCCCAGCGGTCGGCGCGGTGCTCATGTCGGCGAGCACTGTCGTGGTGGCGATCAATGCGCAGCTGTTGAAGCGGGTCAAACTGTGAGCCCGTTCTGGAATGCTCCGTCGTCGTCCTCCGCAGTTCCGCACCGGGATTGCCTGCCTGTTGCCGATGATGAAACCGAGAAACGCAATTCTGGTGTCCGGTCAGTGGAGAGCCGCACCCCCATTCCATGCAAGACCCGGCAGGCATCACCTTCATTATGACCGAACAGATTTCTCATTCCGGAGCATGGGCGATCGCACTGATCGTGATCGTCGGAGTTTCATGGTTCCTCTACCGCTACCTTGCGCCCAAAACCTGGAAGGAATGGGCCAGCGCCGGTGTGGTCCAAGCCTTCATCATCGCACTTTACGCCGAAATGTACGGCTTTCCGCTTACCATCTATCTGCTGGTCCGGGTATTCGGACTCGATCAGAGCGATCTCAGCGCCAGTCTCTGGTCAACGCTGCTGGGTGTCGGTGAAACCGGCATGGTGATCGCGATGATCCTCGGTTACGCGATCTCGTTCGCCGGCATCGGGATATTCATGGAAGGGTGGCGCGAACTGTACAAGGCCCGGCAAGAAAACCGACTGGTCACGGATCGTCTCTACGGATTGGCGCGCCACCCGCAATACACCGGCCTGTTCATGGCGCTTGGCGGCGAGGGCCTCGTTCATTGGCCGACGGTTTTCTCCATCGGGCTGTTTCCCATCATCGTCGCTGCCTACTACTTTCTGGCGAGAAACGAGGAGCGAAAGGTCGAAGCAGAGTTCGGCGAGGCCTATCGCGTTTACCGCCGGCGGGTGCCGATGTTCATCCCGCGCTGGGGTCAGTGGCGCACCATGATAACCACGCGCGAGGATACGCCGAAGTGAAACAATCCAGGGACCCCACGCCGTCGGAGTACAAGGCGGACAGCCTTCGCTAAGCGGCGCCGTCGCCATGGGGACCGGCGTGATGATCGGCGCAGGCATCTTCGCGCTGACCGGGCAAATCGCCGAGCTTGCCAGTCCCCTGTTTCCGCTCGCCTTCATCGCCGGGGCCGTGGTCACGGGTTTCAGCGCCCATGGCTATGTCCGCATGTCCAGCGCATGGCCCTCCTCGGGCGGGATCGCAATGATCTTGCAGAAATGCTACGGGCCGGGCACGGTGGCGGCGGGTGCAGCTCTGCTTATGGCGCTGAGCATGGTCATCGCCGAAAGCCTGGTGGCGCGCACGTTCGCGACCTACGTGCTGCGGCCTTTCGACATTACGGGCGGCCCATTGGTGCCGGCGCGTGCCGTCGGCAGCGGTCGGAGGCCGGTGTTCCGCGCGATCAATGGCGCATCCTGCTGGCCTCGACCGGTGCGGTACCCGCCAGCTCTAAGGTAGCGGCACCAATCAGCATATCGCGACGATTGGTCCGCGTTGCCACCCTGCCCTTCCTACGACTGTTTTAACGGCACCCCAGACCGGGACTGCGCTGAAGGGCGACGCAAGATCGTCGACAGCGGACAACCCCGGTGCCTGACCGCGGAGATAGCAGTGATGCCCACCAAGTGCGATAATTCCATCGCGCGCGCCGAAGGTACCAGACAACCAAGGCTTAGCGCCCGAACAGCGGCTTACGACCTGGGATCGATGGCGCTGGCGGAGCTCCGCGGCACGCAGATGGTCAACGGCATCGGCGGCTCGGGTGACTTCGCACGCAATGCCTATCTCTCCATCTTCGTGAGCAAGTCGCTGGCCAAGAGTGGGGCCATCTCGTCAGTGGTACCGATGGTGTCCCATGTCGATCACACCGAACATGATGTCGACATCCTAGTGACCGAGGTCGGATTGGCTGACCTGCGAGAGCTGGCGCCACGGGAGCGCGCCCGGGCGATCATCGCCAACTGCGTTCATCCAAGCTACCTCGCGCAGATGAACGACTACTTCGAGCGGGCGCTCGTCCTTGCTGGACACACGCCGCACGTGCTCGACGAAGCGTTTTCCTGGCATCTCCGCCGGCAAACTGGCGGTACAATGCTGGATAGCGCCCACTTGGAGGAGAACTGATCCGATGCTGACCTATCGCGTCGATGCCAACCGGATTGATGCTCATGGCAGCTTGGCCCTGACCAAACAGGCCAAGATCACGCTCGACACTGACCCCGCCGGCCGAGAGGATGCCTTCAACCCTACGGAAATGCTGCTTGCGTCGTTGGCCGCTTGCATGCTCAAGAGCATCGAGAGGACTGCTCCCATACTTGACTTCCAGTTGTCAGCCGTGGACGTCATTGTCACTGCGGAGCGGCAAGACAGCCCGCCTATCCTGACCCGGATCGTCTATGACATCGCTATCGAGACGGCAGAGACGGATCACCGCATCGACCTGCTGCATACCAATGTGCGCAAGTATGGCACCATCTCCAACACGCTGGGGGCCGCAACCAACCTATTGGGGACTATGCACCGACGCTCGATCTCGCCGAGTGGGCTCGAGCCTTGGTCAGCACCTTGATACCCTCAAGCACCAGAAGTGGAACGCACCCGATGGCCAGCAGTGTAAGGCCATCCTCAAAGGGGATCAGCGTCGTTTGGAGGAATGAAGCGAAGTAGACGTTGTAGTGGCTCAGAAATTGCAAGCCAATCGATATGATCACCACCAGCAGAAGCCTCAGATTGGTAAAGGGCGAGATCTGCCATATCGGCCGGGTCCGGCTTCTCGCGCCAAAGGCCCGCAGCAGTTCCGCAAACACCAGCGTGGTGAAGGCGCAGGTCCGTGCAACGTCCAACGGATAACTCTGCAGCACGGTTACGAAGACCGCCAGCGCCACGCCTCCTGTTAGAGCGCCCGTCAACAACATTGCCCGGATGAACGCCCCGTCGATGAGTTGCGCACTGGCAGATCGCGGCTTACGTGCCATCACACCCTTGTCGATGGGATCACCGGCAAGGCAGAGTGCGGGCAGACCATCGGTCACGAGATTGATCCAGAGCAGGTGGATGGGCAGCAGCGGGGCGGGTAGGCCGGACACGACGCAGATGGCCATGAGCATGAGCTCGCCCGCATTGCCGGCCAGCAAATATTGCAACGTCTTGCGGATATTGTCGTAAATGCCCCGGCCCTGCTCCACCGCGGCGACAATAGTACCAAAATCGTCATCGATCAGAATGATGTCGGCCGCCTGCCGCGTCACCTCAGTGCCACCCCGACCCATGGCTATACCTATATCGGCGCCGGTTATCGCTGGAGCGTCGTTGACGCCGTCGCCGGTCATGGCAACCACGCTGCCCTGTTGCTGCAAGGTACGCACGATCCGCAGCTTGTGCTCGGCTCTGACCCGCGCGTAGACCGCGGCACCGGGCGCTATTTGGTCGAGTGCCTGGTCTGACATGGCGTCCAACGCGCTGCCCGTGACGGGTGCGATAGAAGTTTCAATGCCTAGGGCACCGGCGATTGTCATGGCCGTCTCCGGGTGGTCGCCCGTAATCATGATGACACGGATGCCCGCACTCCTACACTTGGCGATTGCTGCCTTGGCCTGTGGGCGCGGTGGATCGTAAAGGCCGGTGAGGCCGACGAAAACCAAGGCCCGCTCAGCATCGGCAGCCGTCAGTCCAACAGCATCGGCCGCGGTGATATCTCGGCTGGCCGACCCAAGGACTCGCAGGCCTTGGCGGGCCAAAGATGATGCTCTTTGGGCTATCATGCTGCGATCTTCCGGCAGCATCTCGCGCACGCCATTTGCCTCATAGATCTGCGTGCATAGCGAGAGAAGCGGTCCGGGAGCGCCGTTGACCAGCAAGCGGGCCCAATCAGTAGATACCCACCGCAAGACACTGCTGCGTTTTCGATCAGAGTCGAAGGGGTGACTGGCCAATTCTGGCATCGCCTTGGCCATGCCGGCCCGATCGCCGCCCGCTTTGCCACCTGCAACAAGCATGGCGCCCTCGGTCGGATCCCCAACCACGGACCACGAGCCCTTTTCCTGTGTCAGGTGGGAATTGTTGCAGCCGATGAGATTGGCCGCGAGTTCCTTCAAGGCGCGAGTCTGGTCAGCGTCAACGGGACGGCCTGAAGTCAGCACCTCCCCTTCAGGTCCATAACCCTCGCCGCTTACCTCGTAGTCCTGCCCGCCCACGAACAAGGCTCGCGCGGTCATTTCTCCGACGGTTAACGTGCCGGTCTTGTCGGTACAGATCACCGTTGCCGACCCCAGGGTTTCCACCGACGGCAAGCGCCGAACCAGCGCGCCGAGGCCCGACATGCGCATCACGCCTATGGAAAGTGCTACCGTCACCACAGCCGGAAGCCCCTCCGGAACGGCGGCGACGGCCAGGCTGACCGAGGTGAGGAACAGTTCGACAAGGGGCGTCCCACGCCACAACCCGAGGCCAAATAATACCACCACAATGCCAAGCGTCGTCCAGACCAGGACACGCCCTACCGCATCGAGTTGTCGTTGCAAGGGCGTTGGCTCTTGGGTCTCGGCTTTGCCAATCAAGGTAGCAATCTTGCCGAGCTCGGTGTCCATCCCCGTTGCCACCACGATCGCCCGACCGGTCCCAGCACTGATCGCCGTGCCCATGAACACCATGTTCGTACGGTCGGCGAGAACGAGGTCCTGCCCGTCAAGGGGTTCGCTTTGCTTGGCGACCACCTCGGATTCACCGGTTAAGGCTGCTTCTATGGCGGTCAGTGAGACGTCGGCAATCACCCGCGCATCAGCAGCAACGAGGTCGCCAGCTTCAAGCAAAAGTACGTCGCCCACGACGATCGTTGTGGCATAAACCGCCGAGACGTTGCCCTGACGACAAACCTTCGCCTTGGGCGATGTCATCTGTTGGAGCGCCGCAATGGCGTTGGCCGCCGAGAATTCCTGGTAGAAGCCGACGCTGGCATGCAGCAAAATGACGGCCAAGATGGCTGTCGCGTCGACGAACTGGCCCAACAGGCCAGACATCACGCCCGCTAAGATCAGAACCCAGATGATCAGGCTCTGGAACTGCGCGACAAAAATGGCAAGAGGACCGCGTCGATGCGCTTGGATGATGGAGTTATCGCCATTCTCGACTAGTCGCCGAGCTGCCTCTGCTGGCGCCAGACCCGCTTCGGAGGTGCGCAGTGCCGAAACAAGCTCGCTGCACGATTGCGTGTGCCACTCGGTGCGAAAGTCGCTCAATTTTTGTCTTCCGGCCATATCATCTCGCTCCACGCGGCAGCGTTCTCACGAGCGAGAGGAGCTGACGGCTAGCCAGCGTAGTGTTGAGGGCACGAAAGCGGGACCATCGGAAACTACCCAGTCGGCGCAGTCCACGATGTAGCCGGCGCTACCGAGATCGCTTAACTGGCACCAATATCCGTTTGAGGGTTCCATCGCCCAGAATGAACTGGTGAAAAATGGCCGCCGTGGCATGACCGACGATCAGTACCATGAATAAAGGCTTTGCCAGTTGGTGGATTTCACCGATTTCAGGATTGATATAAACGGCAAGCAATCCGGTGACTGGAACAATGAACAGCAGGGCAAAAAGCCCAATGCAGGGCCTTGGCAAGGAACGCCAGACTCGGGTTCCTTTCCGCCAAGACTGGTGCACCCATCTTCAGCCTGACACCGAGGCGCAGAATTACCAAGGCCAGGATGGACAGTCCGACCCAATACGGAGCGGTTGCGAGCAACGTGTCCGCACCACCGAACAGCTCGCCCTCCTCCGCCGCTTCTGTCGCCTTGACCATGCTCTCGCCGAACGCGAGCTGAAATATCACGAGCATGGCAATGCACCAGTGCAGGGCGAGACTCGGGGGCGGGTGTCGTGACGCACGCCCCCATCCAGATACACGGGCGAGTTGAACCACGCTAGACTGCCCTATTTAGACTGATGGGACTTTGGGTCTATGCTATCAAGGCTCTGGGCCCGTTTGGGATCGAGCCCATGTGGCTGTGAGCTGCCCAGTGCCAGCGGCTGGGGTTCCGCTCGACCGCGCGTGTGGGCTCTGAGCCATCGAACCGGCCGCCTCGACGCCCAGTGCTGAAATTGGCCGACGCATTGCCTTATACCCGTTTGAGACGGTGTCCACCCAACGGTCGCGTTCGCCGTTTCGACCCGATATGGCTAATGATCGAATGAGGGTCGGCAGCCGACAAGTGGCTTACAGTTCAACGACTCCGTGAACAGAGCAAGCTCTGATCATCCAAGCCGTTCCAGTCCGCATATTATGCGAATCCATCAAGGACCGCTTCGCGCCAATTCTATCCTCTGGATGAGTCTATGCCTGTTCCGGAAAGGAGATGCTAGTGCCCGACACTGACGCGATTTTGGTTAGAGCCAGAGGCTCGCACTTTGATCGCGAACACCCTTAGTCATATTGGGCGCCTCGAGGCGCGGGTATCACTCGTAAGAACCCCTTCTTCGCAATCAGAATGAATCGGAGCAATCTAGGTTGACTGGATATGCTTTGGCGTATCTGGTCTTACTTAGGAGCTTGTGAGGGGGCAATATGATCGACGATCTGGCGGTTGCGAAAACTGCCTCGTTCTTCGTTTTAAAAAAGAGGCTATCAGGCAAGGTGGTCGAAGCTCTATTCGTCACGCTTCGAGCAAACTATGATGTCTCTGCCCACAACATCTTCAAGCACACTCGCGAAATCCAAGGGACAGCGCGCTGGTCCGCGATCTGTTTCACCTACGAGGCGCCGCCGTCATTTTTGGACTCGGCGACGGATGTCAGGGAAACTCTGTGCGGCTACCTACTACTTGTCGAGTATAGGGGCCATGCCGCTGTTTTCTCGTCACGTATAGGCCTGCCGGCATCCTTCAAGACCACACATTTTTCACCGGTGCCGGTGGAGCGCGTGGAGGGTGCGATTGCCAAAGGTGACGTAGTGTTCCAGCGCATTCGAATGCGGAACATGTCGGTTTCGCAGTTCGCGATGCGCAACAAGACGCTGGAAGCGGCGAACCTGGCCACCGTTGTCGGACCTGCAGGCAGTCGCAGATACGCCCCGCAAACCTACACTGTTACGATGAACGGTACGCATAGCACGGCCACGCCTAGCACCGGGCGGATCGCCATGCGGTCGGAGCGAGTGGGGCTCCATGAGTTGATCGATTTCGCGGAAGATGTCGTCGATGCAGTCCGCCTTGATCCGGTCGACGTCTCAGCATTCATCAGATCCTTTGCACGGCCAGTGTCGCTAGCCGACGCCCTTGCGTCATCCGAACCCATCACAATGGCTATCGACACGAGTGCACTCGTTGATGCCGTGACCGGCCCGGAGGCAACGATCCGGCTTATGCGTGCCGGAGACAATCCCGCCGAGCTAACCACTGCTGAATTGAACGCGCTGATCGCCCAGCTTGATCTGCCGCTAGACATCGTCGGTGATGCTCGCGTTCGTGAGGGAAGGGATCCGGGCACCGACGTCGAGGCAGCGTCGATCAGCCTGAATAAGAGCCGAATTTCCCTTAGGTCGCTATCGCTACCACCGGCTGCGGATGTCGAGGTGGAAAGTCTAGACACGCCGATCGGTGAGGACCCGGAACGACGAACTCTTCAACGATACCTGGACGACACCGGTGCCTTGATCGTTCTGTTCGACGATTTCCAACTTGCCTACATCGATGGTCAGGTGTTCCGAGACGAGGGGATGCAGGGCGGTGGCGCGGCGTTTCTACGCTACTTACATCCGAACACTGCGCTCGCGGGCGTTACGAGCGAAAAAGGAAACTTCGCCGCAGCACAAATGTCGTTTGAAGCAACGTCGTCTTTTGGGGCGATCGTCGATCAGGTCGCCGCCGCCGACACGATCCTCATCTGCGATGACCTTGGCGATGAGTGGGCGGATTTCATCGGGATACGTGAGGATGGCGGCGTCACACAGGTGACTTTCTATCATGCAAAGCATGGTGACCTGTCGTTGGGCGCCGGTCCCTTCCATGTGGCTGTGAGCCAGGCGATCAAGAACCTTGCGAATATGTCGTTTCCCGAAGAGCGGATGGCTTTAAAGGTCCAGGGATGGGGCAATACCTATAACGCGCCCGGGCACGCGACCCAAATACCGCGCACCATTCGCTCAAACGCGCCAGACCTTCTGGATGCTGTGACAAGGACGAGAACCGCTCCTGAGGCGCTACGCCGCGCGACGATCGTTACTTCTTCGCTCAGCAAGCAGGCAGTCGAAGAAGCGTTCGCCGATATTCAGAACGGGCAGCGACCGTCACCATCATTCGTTCAGCTGTACTGGCTGCTGCAGTCGTTCTTTTCAGCCTGTACCGAGGTCGGTGCGACGGGTTCGATCGTGTGCAGGCCGTGAGCGTCAATCGCGCCTAGATGACTGAAGTTATCCCTACGCGGTTTTCGGCGGCGAGCGGACTTGCCGTGGTTGCACTTCAAGCATTTGGACAAACGCTTGGCAGCCCTTTCGCGCCCATACCTGCCGTTAGACGGGCCCCCGCGAACTCCGAAAGCAGATCATACTGCAGAAGATTATTCTTACAATAATTGACGATGCGAAGTGGCCGGAACGCGCGAGATAAGGATCATGCATTGCTGCGAGAAGCCGATCTGGATCTGTTCCTGACATATTTTGAGAAGGTGGCGGAGCCCTTGGGTTCAGCCAGTCGGACAGTCCCCACATTCTCTCATGACGCCGGGGGGCTCATGCAAGGAGAGGTGCGGCGCTTGTCCATATCGCTTCGTATCCATCACCTTGCTGGTCTTGGACCTGATGAACCCGCTCGTGCGGCCGAGTTGATCGCGCAGATCATGCCGGCAAATGGCCATTTCTCCTCGTTGGACGTAAAATCGGAGTGGATCGCCGCGATTGGCTGGGCGAAGTCGCAGCTGCGTGCGTTAGGCACCGCGGGCCTGAATCCATCTGCCTACGTCCGCCAGGTGCAAGTAGGACAGGCCTGCGCGCGGCTCATTGACCGGGGGTATAAGGTGACTGTGAACGCGTTCGGCGCAGAGGTCGACCAAAGAACACGCGAGGCGATAACAGCTTCAGTGGAGTCTCTGATCAGGCTTCTGGGTGGCATCGAAACTGCTCAACAGATCTGCCGTTTTATGAACGACGCCAAGCTGCTCCACGACGGCATGTGGATGTTTGGCGACCGCGTCCCGGGTGTGACGCAGTCCGCAGAACCGGCCATTCCAACCGGCTGGCTATTTTCGCTTGCTATCAAGCATTTCGACAAGCCGGCCAAGGCTCGTAGACCGGCAATACTTTGGCGTACCCTGCTGGATCTGGCCGCCGATTTTGCTGCTGCTTTGGACTGTCAACGCTACGGCCAGTTTGAAGAGCTTGATATTGCACCGACAGAAATCCATCGAACGGTCCGGGACACGCTCGTCTGGCGCGAGGTCTTTACCCTGCCTCAAGTTCCCCAAGCTGCCTTACCTCATATTCGCTGGGCGATGCGGGAAACTCTCACGCCCGCCGACCTCCTGGCCTTACGGACGGACTTTTCGAGTCTTTTCGACGAGGTCGAGCGGTTGGTCCAAAAAACCGCCCCGGACCGGCTGACCCGTTTCTCCACGGCTTATCTCAAGGCTCAGATGCCGATCCTATGGCGTTACGCCTCCGCTGCTGCTGGATCCTCAAACAAGAAGTTCAGCGATCCTCTCCTCCT
>Ga0209512_1005315_pt1 | contig 10764 bp, 10 predicted proteins | sample frozenSSSSmetaG_FD_184142 | JGI IMG/M metagenome (GOLD analysis project Ga0209512, IMG submission 184142) | Glacier valley bacterial and archeal communities from Borup Fiord, Nunavut, Canada, to study Microbial Dark Matter (Phase II) -... | ecosystem: Environmental > Aquatic > Freshwater > Ice >... | reverse complement strand
CAAGGTTGTAAAGGAAGATATTAAAAAAATGCAATTAGAATTATTTGTAAAAACAAAAGGGGTAGTTTTTTGAATTCCACATAAACACCCGATTCAACGATAATTTAAAGCATTTTATTGATTATTTTTCAATCCTCGGACGACAGTAATTCTAATTTATTATTTCAATTTTTTCTTTTTTATATTTTTTTAAAATTCCATCATCAGCTTTTTTGTCTGTTAAAATAGTGCTAATAGATGATAAGGGTGCAAATTTAAAATATTTATCCTTTTCAAGTTTTGTAGAATCACAGAGCAAAATTACCTTGTTCGAATTTTGAATCATACTTTGAGTAATTCCGGCTTCCAACTCACTGTTTGCACTTAATCCATTTTTTATCGAAATCCCATCGGTGCCAATAAAAGCATAGTCTGCTTTGTATCTACAAATATGTTCTTCAGCCATTTTACCATGTACCGCATTTCTATCTTTATCCAATTCTCCTCCAATTAAATTTATAGAAACTTGGGAATTAATTAATTCATAAACAACTGGTAATGAATTAGTAATTAATTTAATTTGTTTATTACGAACCAGTTCACATAGCCTAAAAACAGTGCTGCCGCAATCGATAAAAATAGTTTGGCCATCTTTAATATAACCATTTGCCAAGCCACAGATGTAATCTTTATTTTCAACATTTACTGCCACTTTATTTGCAAATGAAAAAGAATCTTTAGCAAGACTTACTTTCATAGCACCTCCATGCGTACGATAAATTAATCCTTTTTCTGATAAAATTGCCAAATCTCTTCGTACGGTTATTTCTGAAATCTGTAAACTTTCTGCAATTTCATTTACGCTCACTGATCCTTTTAAATCAGTCATTTGTAAAATTATTTTTTTTCTTTCTTGAAAATTCATTTAAAATGTATTTAATTTGTTCAAAAATAATCAATACCGATCAATAATAATCAAATATATGGTAAATCCTTCAATAACAATCCACGAAGAAAAAATTCTTTCAGACAATTGGTACACTTTAAAAAAAATATTTTTTGATTATAAAGGTAAAAATGGAATTTCTGTTTCACAATCCAGAGAGGCCTATGATAGAGGAAACGGAGCAACTATTTTACTTTATAATATTGAAAATAAAACAGTTATTCTCACCAGGCAATTTAGATTACCCACATATATTAATGGAAATGAAACAGGAATGTTAATAGAAACATGTGCCGGTTTGCTTGATAAAGACAATGCTGAAGATTGCATTAAAAAAGAAACTGAAGAGGAAACAGGATATAAAATAAGTGATGTAAAAAAAATATTCGAAGCTTATATGTCACCAGGCTCTGTTACAGAAATTTTATATTTTTTCGTTGCTTCATATACCAAAGATCAAAAAATAAGCGATGGGGGTGGCATTGAATCGGAGAATGAGGATATCGAAGTAATCGAAATCCCATTTGAAAAAGCATACAATATGATTTCGACTGGTGAAATAAAGGATGGGAAAACAATTATGTTACTTCAATACGCATTGATAAATAATCTTTTTACTAAATAATTTTTAAAACTATGATGATACTTATTGCAGGTCCCTATCGTGGAGGCACTAACGACGACCCAATATTGATTGCAAATAATTTAGAAAAATTAGAAGCGATGGCGTTACCTCTTTTTAATGCTGGCCACATTCCAATCATTGGTGAATGGGTTGCATTGCCATTATTAAAAAAAGCTGGTTCAAAAAAACCAGGCGATGAAATTTATAATTCTATATCTTATCCAGTTGCGGCAAGGTTACTTACCAAATGTGATGCAGTTTTAAGAATTGAAGGCGCTTCAAATGGAGCAGATCAGGATGTGAAAATTGCTAAAGAGTTGGGTTTGGAAATTTACTATAGATTAGAGGATGTGCCAGGGGTGCAATTAAAAATAAAATAATAAAAATATTATTCTTGAATTGATACTTACTTCATTTATTTTAAAAAAAATGAAAAAGAAAAATATAAATAAAAGAAATCAAGAATTAGAAGGTGCAGGCCTGAAATTACGGCGGGCGTGTGGTGGGTATGTGCGCGGATAGCTTGCGGAATTTCTTGATTTTCGTTGGTTACTTTTTTCATCAAGGAAAAAAGTGACAAATCATGGGTGGGATAATGTTTGTTTTAAAATGTAAACTACAAATTATCAATATAAATTAGCGCCAATTTCAAATATTCCAATTAAATTTTAAAAAGCATTGAATATTATTAATCAAATGCTTTCCTTTTTTCTAAAAATAAAATAAATAGGTAAGCCTAAAAGCACTATTCCCAAACCAAATAAAGAACCTCTTTGTGTAGTTTCGTTTGTAATTAAACTAATGGAAATAATGGTTGCAACAACAATATAGATAGCAGGAATAATTGGATATCCAAAGGCTTTATATGGCCTTGGTGCATTAGGTTGCTTTTTTCTTAAAATAAATATTCCAATAACTGTAAGAATATAAAAAAGGAGAACTGAAAAAATTATATAATCTAACAATTGACCATAGGAGCCCGAAAGAGTAAGTAAACAGGCCCAAATGCACTGAAATATTAATGCATTGGCAGGAACATTATTTTTATTTAATTTTTTTGCTTGTTGAAAAAATAATTTATCATTTGCCATTGCATAATAAACTCTCCCACCTGATAAAATTAATCCATTTAAGCATCCAAAAGTAGAGATCATAATCATTATAGCCATGAAAAATTTCCCTGAGTTACCTAATATGGTTTCCATTAATAAGGTTCCAACCCTATCTGACTCTGCTGTTTTTATTTGTTGAATTGGTAAAACATAAATGTAGGCAATGTTGGCTAAAATATATAAAATTGTAACAGTGCCCGTACCTAATACCAATGAAAGAGGAAGGTTTTTTTGTGGATTTTTAACTTCTCCTGCTGTAAAAGTAATATTATTCCAAGCATCAGAGGAAAATAAAGAACCAACCATTGCAGCAGAAAAAATACTAATAGTGCCTAAGCTTAATAAATCTGGAAATTCAGTTGAGAAATTATTCCGATTGCCAATACCATTGTAACCAATAATTAAACCTAAGGCTATTAATAAAAGTAAAGCTGCAATTTTTGCAAAAGTAAAAATGTTTTGGACAAGCGCACCTGTTTTTACATCCTTGAAATTTAAAAGTGTAAGTACTATTATACTGCTTATTGCTAATAATTGCTGAACCGAAACAGATAAAAAACCAATTACCAACAAGGGTTTGTTAGAAATAAAATCAAAAAAAACACCAGTAAATTTTGCAAATGCAACAGCTACAGCAGCAATAGTACCTGTTTGGATAATACTAAAAAATGTCCAGCCATATAAAAATCCAAACATTGGGTTGTAAGCTTCTTTTAAATAAATATATTGGCCTCCTGCCTTTGGCATCATAGCTGCTAGCTCACCGTAACTTAATGCAGCAAAAATTGTAATTACTCCTGTTACTATCCAAACTAATAAAAGCATTCCTGGGCTACCAACTTTTCGTGCGATGTCGGCTGAAACAATAAAAATACCTGAGCCCACCATCGATCCGATTATGATCATTGTTGAGTCGAGAAGGGAAAGTTTTTTTGAGGGTGTTTCTTGAGAATTTATTTCAGACATAAAAAAACTATCATCTATAATTTTATAAAAAAATCTAAGATGATAGTTTTTAATTAAAAATACAAAGTATGTGGCTTATTCAGTAATTTCTCCATAAATAGAAAAATTAACTTCCTCGGTAAAAATTAATTTTCTTTTTCCTTTTATGCTATAATTTTTTAAAACCATTTTTTCATTTTGTTTTACAAAGTTCATTTCCAAATGTTTAACAGTTTGATAGAAATAGTTACTTTGGTCTATCATTGCCTCTATTTTATTTATTTGTTTAATATCATCGCCAAAAATAATTTTCAAATATTTAACAGGAATGGATTGATTTGGAAGAATTGTATAAAGAATTTGATGATCAGTGATTTTTACTTCATATCTTCCATTAAAAGACGATTTTAAAATATCAGATTGAAAGAACAATTCAAATTCAGTTTTCCAATTAATATTTTTAACAACTTTCTCTTCAGTAATATCATTAATACTTACTTTTTTATTTACAATTGCTTTCTTTTCTTTTAAAATAATGATTTGTTTTTCAAGAAATGAAGATAAAGAATTTTCATTTTCTTCTTTCTTTATTTCTGATTGACAAGAAAACAAAAGTATTATGCAAAAAAATGAAAATAACCCTCTAAAATAGAGGGTATTTTTAATAGAAAAAATCATTTTATACACTGTTATTTATTATTTCAGTAATTTAAATCAACACATTACCATTCATCTCTGACGGAATATTAACACCCATTAGTGTTAATATGGTAGGAGCTAAGTCGCCAAGTTTGCCACCATTTTTTAATTGACCTTTAAAATCATCATCAACTAAAATACATGGAACAGGATTGGTAGTGTGAGCGGTATTAGGTGAACCATCAGGATTTATCATCGTATCTGAGTTGCCATGATCTGCGATTATAATTGTATAATATCCATTTTCTAAAGCATTTGTAACAACTTCTTTCACGCAAGCATCTACTGCCTCAACCGCTTTAACTGCAGCTTCAAATACTCCTGTGTGCCCAACCATATCAGCATTTGCAAAATTTAAACAAACAAAATCTACTTCTTTTTTCTTAAGCTCTGGTATAAGTGCATCTTTCAATTCAAACGCACTCATTTCAGGTTTCAAATCATAAGTTGCCACTTTGGGTGATGCTCTCATAATTCTTGTTTCACCTTCAAAAGGTTCTTCACGGCCGCCTGAGAAAAAGAAAGTAACGTGAGGATATTTTTCTGTTTCAGCAATTCGGATTTGTTTTTTATGAGCATTAGATAATACCTCACCTAAAGTATTTATCAAATTATCTTTTTCATAAATAACTTTTACATTTTTAAAAGTTTCATCATAACTAGTCATTGTAACATAATACAAATCCAGTTTTTTCATTTGAAATTCAGGAAAGTCATGTTGCGTAAGCACATCTGTTATTTCCCTGCCACGATCTGTTCGGTAATTAAAACATAAAACCACATCACCATTTTCGATTGTTGCGAGTGGTTTTCCATTGGCGTCGCTTGCGATAATTGGTTTTATAAATTCATCTCCTCTTTCATCTTCTAAATAAGCTTCTTTGATTCCATCTAAAACATTTGTAGATAATTTACCTATTCCACTTACCATTGCATCATAAGCCAACTTTACTCTTTCCCATCTTTTATCTCTGTCCATCGCAAAATATCTACCAATTACGGTAGCTATTTTGCCGGTGGTTTTATCCATATGACTTTGTAAATCTGATAAAAATTTAAATCCAGATTTTGGATCTGTATCTCTACCATCAGTAAAAGCATGAACGAAAACATCTTTTAAACCAGCATTGTTTGCAATTGTGCAAAGTGCTTTTACATGTTCAATATGTGCATGAACACCACCATCAGATACCAAACCAATTAAATGAAGTTTTTTATTATTTTCTTTTGAATATTTTAATGCCTCAGCTAAAACAGGTTCTTTTTCTAAATTATTTTCTCTTACTGCTTTATTTATTCTTGCCAGTTCCTGATAGACTACTCTTCCTGCACCCAAATTCATGTGTCCAACTTCCGAATTTCCCATTTGTCCTTCAGGTAATCCAACATCTTCACCATAAGTAATAAGGGTTGTATGTGCATATTTATCCCATAAACTATTAACGAAAGGTGTTTTTGCTTGTGCAATTGCTGAAACTTTTGGATCAGGCGAGATGCCCCAACCATCAAGGATCATTAAAATTACTTTTTTCTGCATTTGAGTATTTATTTATATGGATTAAAAAATCTAATTTTAAATTTCACAAAGATAATATTAAGTCCTTATATCCGATTTAATTTCAATTTGGCTTTCGGATAAAAGAAAAAGTTTTTGGCATAATTTTAGCTTTATCATTATTATTATATTTAACCACAGAAATGTACCCTCAAAAACAATTGCCTGCAATTTTTTTATTTATTTCATTTTCATTTTTTACGCAAATAGCTTTCGCACAAAATGAAGTTATGAACAACGTTTTAACTGCATTTAAAAGTAGTAATTCTAAAGAAGTAGCAAAGTATTTTAACAATTCAATGGAATTAATTATCGAACCAGAAAATGTAGAGTTTGATAATGTAAGTAATTCTCAAGCGGAGCTTGTACTTAAAAACTTTTTTTTAAAATATCCTGCAAAAGATTTTAATTGGGGTCATCAGGGATCTTCTCCGGATGGATCGCAATACAGAACCGGAACTTACGATGCCGCAAATAATAAATTTGTAGTGTTTGTAGTATTAAAACAGAATGGTGGGAAATATATAATTGATAAATTATATATTCAAAAATAAAAATATAACTATTTTAAAACAAAAAAGACCATTTTTAAATGGTCTTTTTTGTTTTCTATTGAATGTATAAGAAAAAATAAACTGTACTTAATATTTGTAATTTGCCGTTTTCATTATAAAAATTAACATCTTGGCTCTGATGATTTGTCACTTTTTTTCTTGATGAAAAAAGTAACCAAAAAAATCAAGAAATTCCGCAAGCTATCCGCACACATACCCACCGCACCCCCGCCGTAATTTCGGGTCTACACCTTCTAATTCTTGGTTCTATTATTTATGCTTTAATTTTTTTGTTCTTTTCAAAATAAATTATTTTAGTATTTAATTACTTATTTCAAAAGTTTAAATATCAATATCAATAAAACGATATTGATATATCAATAATTTAATGAACTAATACTTCTTCATCAGCTTCAATTACTTCTGCAAATCCTTTATCGTTAATGTGTGTAATGGTGATTTTTTTTAATTCATTGACCAGCATTGGGTCATATTTGGCGCTTATTCTTACATAATTTTCTGTAAAACCATGGTTCATTCCATTTTCTATGTCATTTTCAAATAAAACGGTATAGCTTTTTCCAACCTGAGATTCATAAAAAATGCGGCGTTTTTTTTCTGATAAAATATGCAGCATTTTTGATCGCTCATTTCTTTCTTTCAATGGCACAATATCATTCAAAGAAATAGCATGCGTATTATCCCTTTCAGAATAGGTAAAAACGTGTAAATAAGAAATATCTATTTCATTTAAAAAATGATATGTTTCTAAAAAATCTTCATGACTTTCACCAGGAAATCCAACAATAACATCCACACCTATACAGCAATGAGGCATTAAGGTTTTAATTTTTTGAACCCTTTCAGCATACAATTCTCTCACATATCGTCTTCGCATCAATCTTAAAATTTTATTACTACCCGATTGTAAAGGAATATGAAAATGAGGCACAAAATGGTTAGACTGGGCTACAAATTCAATCACTTCATTGTTTAAAAGGTTTGGTTCGATGGATGAAATCCTAAATCTATCAATGCCTTCAACCTGATCAAGCTCTTTAATTAAATTTAAAAATTTTTCTTTTCTAACATTATTTTCCAATCCAAAATCACCAATATTTACGCCCGTAAGTACAATTTCTTTTACTTCCGTTTTTGCAATTTCGTTAGCTGATTTTATAATATTTTCTATCGAATCACTTCTGCTTTCTCCACGAGCTAATGGAATCGTACAAAAACTACATGAATAATTACAGCCATCCTGTACTTTTAAAAAAGTGCGCGTACGATCATTCATTGAATAAGAACAATAAAATTGATTGGCTTGAGAAATATCGGAATGAAAAATCTGCGCTTGTTCTTTTTTTGTTTTTACAAATGTTGGTATCAACTCTATTAACCTAAATTTTTCTGCTGCTCCAAGTACAACATCTACACCTTCAATTTCAGAAATTTCCTTTGGTTTTAATTGTGCGTAACAGCCCATTATGGCTACGTAGGCATCCGGAGAAATTTTTAGTGCTTCTTTAACGATTTTTTTACATTTTTTATCTGCATTTTCAGTAACTGAGCAGGTATTGATAATAAAAATATCAGGCTTGTCAGAAAAATCTACCTTTTGGTATCCGGCATTTTCAAACATGCGCGAAATGGTAGACGTTTCGGAATAATTTAATTTACAACCAAGGGTATAAAACGCAACCTTCTTCATTTTTTATTCACCTTGTTTTTAGAATTTATTATTTTTTAATAAAACAAAAATATAATAACACAAAATTAGGTAAATATGAACGAACTTAAAATTATTTTTCTTAAACTTGTGGTTCTGAGTTACTTTATTGTCATTTTTTTATTAAATCAAAATATTTAGCAACTTCAAATATGAAAAAATTATTATTATACCTTTTACTATTTATCCTCCCTATTATTTTCAATGCCTGTAAGAGTAAAATTTTTGGCTATGATGATAAAGTAAGTTTACCTGCAGAAAAATTATGTTTAATAACTTCTGCAACGGATTCTGCAAGTGCAAACACTATTAATTACATATTTAATAAAAATCATTTGCCATTAAAAGGTTATTCTAATGATAAAAGGACAATATACACATATGAGTATGATGGAAAGGGTAGATGGGCAAAGTATTTATATGAAACAACAGATAGTGCTAGTTTATTATTAAATTTTACCTATAATGATACTACTAATTTAATTAAAGAAATAGATACATATAAAAGTTCTCAATATAATAGCAGTTTTTACCCAACTTCCAAATTGTTATATTTTTATGATAGCTTAAACAGAGTAATAAAAATAGATAAATATTTGGATAGCGAAGGATGGTATAAATCAACTACTCAACGTTTAATTTATAATTCTAAAAATAATTTAATTCAAATCTTTTTTAAAGATTATTATAGCCAGGGACCTGAATATTTATATATGGAATTTACAGAGTTTGATGATAAAGTAAATTTTCTCAGAACAAGTCCTATTTTTCAAATTCAAAATTTAAATGGCATTACTTCAATTTTAAATACATATGATCCTATTCCAAATTTTAGTAAAAATAATCCGATTAAAGGTAAACTTTATATTCCTCAAGCAACAACAGGTCTTTATACAACCTATGATTTGAACTATCAATATTTATATAATTCATCAAACCTTCCTATCAATTCAATTCTGGTAATCCCAATATTATTAAGGAATACAAAGCAAAACTTCAGAATAAATACACATTTTAATTACAATTGTTCTAATTAACTCACAACTTTTAACCCATGAAGAAATTTTATTTTTGTATTGTAGCCTTATGTTTTACCTGGCAATTAAGGGCCCAGATGCCTTACATTATGCCAAAGTTCGGTGCAAGTTTTGCCAGACAATCATATTCAGGTAGTTACTTAAATAGTGTTCCAGGATTTTTTGAGAAATTAAATTCTGATAACATCAAATCTAATTTCGGTTTTTCAGGCGGTGTGGCATTTATAAAAGGCATTACTGAAGACAGCAGATATATTTCATTTAGTTTGCAAGCCGAATTATTATTTACTCAAAAGGGAATTAAAATAGATTATAAAGATCCTAATTTTCGCCAAAGTGAAAGCAGGAATTTAAATTATTTAGAATTGCCTATAATGGTAAAAATGGTTTTTGGAAATACTAATTTTAAATATTTTGCTTATTTCGGCCCTTCAGCAGGCTATGTGTTGGGAGGTACTTACAAAACAAAACAAAAATGCAATTGCAACGGCGATCCGGAAGTTGTTGAAAGCGGAAAAATTAAATTTCAAGATGGATCAAATGGTATAAATGTAAATGGAGATTATACTTTAAATGCAAGAAGGCTTGATTTCGGTATGCAAGGTGGCATTGGTGCCAGTTATACAATCGGTTATGATATGATAATGCTTGATGTGAGGTATGGTTATGGTTTTTCTAACTTTTTAAAAACCCAAACAGATCAGCCAAGCAACTATACTAAATCTAAAAATCAAGTTGTAAGTATTTCAATCGGTTATGCCATTCATCTTAAATAACATTCAATCATGATCTCCCACATATATTATAAATTTTTATTCTCATTATTAATTATTGGTTTTATTTCCTGCAAAAAATCAGATGATGTTAGTCCTGATGCTGCTCAGGTAAATAAAGCAGTTAGTTTAACAAAAATCGATTCACTAAATCATATTAAACTTATTCATTTAAATTCTAATAATGACCCTGATTCGGTTACTGAAACATTTTTAAATGTCAATGGCGCGCTTTTTACTACAAAATATGCATTGGAATATGATGTAAAGAAAAGGCTTATTAAGTATAGTATTTATCCTAATGGTAATTTTACTCTTCCAAATGAATATTATGTATATTTTTATACAGAACCTAGGTGCAACCCTGATAGTATTTATTATTACAGATTTAACTCAAATTTCGGTTATAAACATTATGTAATTAAATACAATTATGATGTTCAGGACAGACCAATAAAATTATATTATAAAAACCCAGATAGTAGTTATGTATACTTTGCATTAAGTATAAGCTACGACGCCCAGGGCAATTTAACGCAAATAAAACAAAAGAACGGACCCAATGCTAAAATTGACAGTACTCTAATTTATAAAGCTACCTCATTTGATAATAAAGAAAGTTGGTACCGTTCAAATAAAGCATGGGCGCTTACTGGTTTTACAATTCCTGTAGCAAATAGTACTTTGGAACCTTTTGCAGCGTTTACTTTTTTAGCATATTATAATTTACCGTTTCCAAATTATGGTATTCACAATCCAACTTCTGATACTTATCTTAACAGACCAACAAGGGTAATAACTTATACTTAC
>Ga0209512_1005314_pt1 | contig 10768 bp, 9 predicted proteins | sample frozenSSSSmetaG_FD_184142 | JGI IMG/M metagenome (GOLD analysis project Ga0209512, IMG submission 184142) | Glacier valley bacterial and archeal communities from Borup Fiord, Nunavut, Canada, to study Microbial Dark Matter (Phase II) -... | ecosystem: Environmental > Aquatic > Freshwater > Ice >... | reverse complement strand
AAATGATTACTTCATAAACCAAATAAAATGAAACCATGGCAATTAAAGTAGGATGTTTTGCATTGATCAACCCCTTTAGTCCGCTTGAAAATCAACTGGACCAGATCAAAAAATGGGGATTCAGCTGCGGGGATTTAACCGATAATTCCGATGGCGCCTGCCTCGGTGTAGAGTATGGATTCACCGCTTTGGCGAGTCTTGATGCCAATCCTTTCGACATTAAACGTTTGTTTGAGGAGAAAGGCCTCGCTCTTTCGAGCATATGTGCACATGCAAATTTGCTTGACCCCGCAGCTCCATCCCGTTATGGAACGTCACAGATTATTAAAGCAGTGAAAATGGCTGGCGCCATAGGCGTTAAACATGTGATCACTGCCGAAGGGGAACCTCGAACCTCGTTCGGGAAAAACCTTACAACAGGTGAAGCCGTTTTTTCTATCGCTGAAAAATTGTTCGAGCCGCTGCGTTTTGCCGAAGATTACGGCGTAAAAATCTTAATCGAACCGCACGGACATATCACCGATTCCGTAAAGTTAATGGGTGAAGTGATTGACAGGTGCAATTCCGAAGCATTGGGAATCAATCTGGATACAGGAAACTTATGGCTCGGCGGCGGGGAACCACTCGAAATGATTGCTAAATTCGGTTCCAAAATAGAACATGTTCATTGGAAAGATCTTCCACTTGAAATGGTTGCAAAGCGCGGTACGCAGTTTGGGTGCGGAATGTCGCTCACCGCTTTGGGAGATGGGGTAATCGATATCGAAGCAATATACAAGGCATTGGTGAAAATAGGTTTCGATGGTTATTCAACGCTTGAAATTGCTGGTGAAGAGGCTGTGCTGAAAAGCTTTGCTTTCCTTAAAAAACTCGGAGCGATTTAATTGATCAACTTATACAAACAACTAAATATCATAAAGTATGAAAGATGTGAATAACAAAGGGATTTCCCGCCGGGATTTCTTCCAGCGTTCGGTAAAAGGTGCAGTCGGATTGGCCGTACTTCCCACGATTCTGGGTTCGTGTTCAAATTATAAGGGTGCCAACGATCGGATCGTTGTCGGGCATATTGGCGTTGGTTCGCGTGGAACCGACGAGTTGATGGGTTACTTCCTCCCATTGAGAGATGCAATGAATATTGCCGTTTGCGACACCTTCAAAGACCGTCGCGAAAATACGGCCGCCAAAATCAACCAGTTTTACAAAGAAAACAACTTTACCACGGAGCAGTGCAAAGCTTATCTTGATATGGACGAACTGCTTCAGCGCAAAGATATCGATGCCGTCCACATCACAACTCCTGATCACTGGCACGTAATGGCTGCGATAAAAGCTGCAAAAGCAGGGAAACACATCATGCTTGCCAAGCCGCTTGGATTAAGTTACCCGCAAAACCTGATTCTTGCAAAAGCATTGAAAGATAACAATGTGAAGTTCCATTACGGGACACAGCAACGTTCGATGGAACATATGCAACTTGGATATAATATGATTCGCGACGGACTGATCGGCGAAATCGGGCGGGTAGATGTTTGGGCACCGGGGAAAAACGATGTGCCATCGCCTGTTTGTAACGAAGTTCCCGTTCCGGCTGATTTTGATTTTGAACGCTGGACAGGTCCTGCCCCGATGAGGCCTTATTGTCCGGACATAGTTACAAACAACAGTTCATGGTTTAATTACGATTACAGCATCGGCTTTTTAGGAGGCTGGGGCGCACATCCGTTGGATATTTTAGTCTGGATCGCTAAAGATAAAGTTAGCGGAAACTACAGCAGCGAAGGAACGGGACAATTCTGGCCTGCCGGTGGATTGTACAACAATATCATGTCGTGGGATGTCAACTGCAAATACCAGAACGGTCTCGAAGTTCATTTCGCAAGTACCGATGTTGCCTCGAGTAACATGCTTAATCACCGCACATTAAAAGAGTCGAATGGTACGACCTTTTACGGAACAAAGGGTTGGATTTCTTTAAGCCGTTCATCGGCACAATCGGATATTCCCGAAATCAATCAGAAATTAAATGCTTTCCCAAAAAATGATCAGGGTTGGATCAACAGCGAAAACAATGCAATGGGAAAACGATTTCTTTCAGTTGTCAGGGGAAAAGAAAATGAATTGTGTCCGCTTGATGAAGCTATCATTTCCGATACGATCAGCCATATGGGCGATATCGCGATTCGAACGGGACGTAAAGTAACCTGGGATCCGAAGATGGGCGAGGTAGTCGGAGATCCGGAAGCCAACAAGCTATATATCCGTGAAATCAGACCTCCTTACCAGTCGTAAATAAAAATGCACTTATAAAGTTTTATTTTTACAATCCTCTCCAGTCTGTAATGTTGGAGAGGATTTTTTGTGAACTGTTTAAACCAAACCTGCCGTGAAGTCCATTTTGTTTTTGCCATTAGAAAGCAGATTTCACCATTTTGAATATTTGAGTACTATCAAATATGTGAAGATAATTCCATAACTGGCTGAATATAGAAAATCCGGTAATGGGTGGTGAAAAGCCCGTATCTTACCTGGACACATTTTCCGGGATACAATTGGGATTAGATGAATTGAACACTATTGAATACGGATTCTCGGCCTAATGATCGTTTACAGGATGAGTTCAATATCATTTTAAATCCTCTACACCCAGATATACAAGCTTGCAAACTTATCAGCTCAATTCCTTTTATATTTGGCAAAAGAATTCCGAAAGAGAATTTGAAGTGAGATAGTCAAAAAACTTTATAATCTTTAACCGATCTGAAAATTAGGAGCCTCTCTCCCACTGCGAATATTTTTCCTCCAGGCGTCTGAGGCAGGTGCCTCCGATTCACTTTATTTCTCTTCACTGCTCCACTTCGTTTCACGACTTTCCGTTCCATTTCGTTAATTGTCAGCCACCAGCCTCGGCTTTCAACTGCAAGAGTGTTCCTAAAATTTCATATTCGGAACACTCTTGCATTTTCACCGGATCCGCGCATACCAAATGGCTTTCTTTTTGTTTTTTTGACTGTTTTTTCTTTTTCTTTGGAGAAATTTAATTTATTTCAATTAATTGATATTAAACAGTTTTGATGTTTGCAATTTTAATAAGATACCTTAGCTTTGAAAGTGAAACCAAAGTGTTGTGGGGGGTAGCAAGTTTATGTTTTGGTCATACCAAAACTACCCTTACATCCCGTTGGTCTAACTGAATAAAGAGCAAAAGGTGAAAACTCAAGGCAAAGGTGGTCTGCCCATTAAAGGAAACAGTCAGAAGAAAGGTTATCGGGTATTTGTAAAGATGGCAACTGATCAGTACTACAGTCCATAAAACGGGATTTCGAATCGAATTAATAGGCAGTAAATCGTTAATTTACTGCCTATTTTATTATTTATTCAACCAAAGAAAACCAATCAGTATCAATTAAAACCACACAGAATTATGTCCGAATTTTGGAAGCACAGATTTCGAATAATATGATGGATTTAAAATCTAAACTGGAAATAAAAATTCAACTAAATTGAATTTTGCTTACAAAAAAACCATTACGACAAAGGTGGCCGGAAGATGATTTTAAATTAACGGGACAAGATTTCTCCTTTATCCATCAGTTCAATAAACCCCAGCAAAGCACCCCAATGGTAGTAATTATCTCCCATACGGCGTCCTTCTGCAGGATCTTTAACATTGCCTGTGATGGCATTGTAGTTTTCGTAAATGTATCCGTTCAGTTTGACATTTTCCATCATCAACTTGTTTGATTTCTGTGCCAGGATTTTTCGCGCTTCGGGCAAATCATAGTTTTTCAATCCAATGTAAACAAGGAAGTTCATCGGTCCCCAAATGCGTCCGCGCCAGTAATCCTGATCTTTGTATGCCGGATCATTCGCGGCAATTGATGGTATCATCCATTCACCATTAAACTCTTCCGGATTCAGCAAGTGTTCCCTGATCATCCTTTCTGCCTGCGCCTGGTTTGGAGCCTTTGCCAGCAGCGGATAAAAATTCGTAGGTGATAAACGTGAGGAGAGTTCAACGGTATCGGTTCTCTTGTTTTTATATATTCCGGCCTTTTCATCCCAAAGTTGACTCAGGTTTTTCCGGTAATAATTCCCTCTATCTTTCAGCTCTTTGGCAGCCTTCACTTTCCCCAAAATTGAAGCAATCTCAGCCAGTTGATCGCAATCCATTACATACAAACCCGTCAATCCGGCGTCGGCTAGCTCCAGCATATGCGTTTGCTTGTTAAATGGAATACTGTCATACATGGGTGAATTGTCTAATCCCGATTCGTATGCAGCACCCTGCCAGGCATTGGTTGCAAAATCTGATTTTAAAGGTAGTTCAACCGCACTTGAACCCCAGCAAAGCAACCCTTTATTGTCACGGTTTTCCGGCCACCAGCGGTTCCATTTCAGCAAATCATCGAACACATATTCTAACAGCCACTTATCTTTGTATTTTTGATACAATTCTTTGAAAACCAAACTTCCAACAGGAGGTTGTGAACGGTCGAACGATGCGCTTCCATACGATCCCGCAAAATTTGGAATAAATCCACCCGGAGTAATTGATTTGGTAATCTCAACGGCATTGGCATAAGCCAGTTCTTTGCTTTCCATGCTGGCCATCCAGGCTCCAAAATAAGTGTCCCAGTCGAAAAGAACGAACTGTCCTCCAAAATTGTCGTTCCATAACCGGCTTACAGGAAAAATGACCAGGTCTTTTGAGGCATCATAAATTACATTCCAGCCTATCACGCTTTGAATTGCCTGATAAGTCGGAGCAAGTTCCCCATATTTTTGATAGATGACCTCCTGTTCGCTTCTTCGTTTAGCAACCAATTCTTTGATTTGTTCAATGTTCTTTTTATCACCGGTATAAAACGCAACCGCCTGATCAAATTTTACCGCCAGATATGGAGATGTATTCGCCAGATATTCATTCTCCGGAATTCCTGTCATGCGAACGATTAAACTTTTATTTTTAGTCTTGACTTTAATTGTATTTCCTTCCAATTCTAAAGTTCCCGGATGATTCCATAACATTCCGGTTTCGAGTACCACACTTGGAATATTCTCCTGAATTTGGATTGGAGTCACCAGCAGCATCAAATCCTGATTTTCATCAGTGGCACTTTCAATCCTGAATTTCACACCATTCCATTCGACGGTTAGGTCGGAATAACTGCCATCGTATGCTTTATATCCCGGAGTAATTTTCTCAGGTCGGCTTCCCCGTGAAGAGATAAAGGCCTCTTTCAGGTAATTGTCTGCATTGTTCTGGTGCAGCTTAATGCCAATGTTCATCGCAAATCCTTCGGGCAAAAGCACATGACTCAATACGCTTTTGTGGTTAAATGTTCCCCATCCGGTTTGCAGTTTGGTTTGAACGGCCTTGTACTTGGCCTCTGGAGAGTTTGGGTTAATTGCAAGTCCACAGGAAACTAACCACATAAACCCAATCAGTAACAAAAATATTTTTTTAAACATGTTCTTTCTTTTTAGTGAAATCTATTTATTTATACTAATCAAAATGTGCATTTAATTGCTCAATTAATATTCAAAAACAATACCTGATATTTCCCATCTTCCTATCTGGCAAGCCATTCCGGATGATTCTCTGCATCTGTTGCAGACCAGCCAACGGTGTAATAAATAGGACATTTTACGCCAATTTCGTAACAGGCTTCGATTTGTGCTCCCAATAAATCAAATTTCAGGTTTGGATGGACATGACCGATTTTGGTGGGATAATAGCTCCAGCTATGGTGACACTTGGCAAAAATATTGATCGAATTGACATGGCCGGTTTTCAATGCATCCTGCCATTGTTTTTTGTCAAACCTTTCGCCGAAGCCTGGAATAAACTCCGAAGTGTGAAAATCAAGGTGCACCTGTCGCGAGGAAAGAGGTTCGTTGACCGTTCTCTGTGGCTGGGCAAAGCTACATATACTACACAACATCAATACAGTTAAGATTCTATTTTTCATTATCAATGTACTTTCGTTTGTTTTACTGGATATCGCAATACGCTTAATTTAATGACTTGATAAAGACTAATTTTTGCTTACTCCGAAGAATATAATTTTCGCTTCAGCTTTATCAAATGAAACTTTAATAATGGCATGACCTTCCTTGTCAAAGGTCAGATCAATTCCATTGGTTGACCAGTATTTCTGATTGGGTTTGCTTCGGGAAACATATTCGTAGCTTCCTTTGTGGCTTGAGAACACCACCATTGCACCCTTTCCATTTTCTTTGTTGATCTTTTCATAAACTTCAGGACTTCCACCTACCGCACCATCACTAATAATGGTTGATTTGGTGATATCATCGCGAACTTGTTTGTAATATCCCAATGATTCATTAAAGAATGCGACACCGTCGGGAGAAATTTTCAGCAAATCGCCCCAAATACCGTTTTGACCAAGAATTAGTGAACCAACTGCAATAGATTGATTTTCATACGGATCGTCAGGTAAATAATGGGTCAAAAATAAAACCGATGGTATCCATTTATCGAATGTTAAGGGAGTGCGGCAAATCCAGCTTCGGGCTGCACCCGGATAAAAGAAAATATTCCAGTTGTCCTTGTCCGAATCAATCGGTACGTTGTAATTTTGGTAATACGGGCCGTTGTTGATCAGAAAATATTTACCAGATGCCAAAAACCCCAGTCCGACAGATCTTCCACCTTCCGTGATATCAAAATCGACGATAGCTTCAGGATAAACCGAGCAAAGTTTGTCAACCACATAATTCATCGACCTGCCAATCTCGAAGGCATAACAATCCGATCTCTCCTGATCTGAATTTCCAGCATTTCCATGAAAATGATTTGGATCGTTGCAGCCATACTGACCTATCGCATCCCACTTAAAATAACGCACGCCGACCTCTTTTGCCAGCCGAATCAGTTCATCAGCAAAAGCATCGCGGTACCGGCTCACCAGGCACATTCCATAGCTTTCTTCAGTTTCCCAAATTGGCCGTGGTTCGCTACTTCTGCCATTGAAGGTTAGCAAACAATCTTTATTTTTGGCCAGCATATTACTCGATTTTGCTGCAACTGTTGGATTGAACCACAACCCAAGTTTCATATTGTAAGCATCCAGTTTTGCTTTCACCTGTTTCAGTTCATCAGGAAACCTTGTTTTGCTGGGTTGCCAGTCTCCTGTTTTCTCAAACCAACCGGCATCAATTACAAAAACTTCAATACCCATCTGATGTGCCACCTCAATTTCCTGAAGCATTCGTTCCGTGGTCATATCGGCCAGATAGGTTTTTTTATACCAGTGTTTGTTTCGTTCCTGAAAGTTCCAGGTGTTGTAGAAAATATAGGGTTTGCGGCTTTCTGAATTAATGTTCATAAATTGAAGTACAAATTCCCGGTAGTTTTCAGCCAGTTGATCCTCACTCCCTTCTATTGCTGCTACTTCGAACCAAACTGATTGATACGAATTTTCGCCTGTGATTGGAAATCCGTTGGAATAATTTCCCTTGACGGCAGTTAAATCGATTGATTTATCCGGAGAAAGGCTGTATTTTAAAAACATATCTGGCGCCTGCGAACCATGCTCATATGCAAGCAGAAAGGAATTACGATCATCGCAGCCAACGACAATTGGTCCCATGAAACTGGTTTGGTTGCTAAAATTACGGGTGTCCATTTCCCGTTCAGAAAGACAGAAACTGTGTACCATCTCGTTAAATTCGGATAGCTTAACTTCTTTCATTTTTGAAATTTTAGGAACTAACAACTTCAAATACCGAATGTTATCAACCCCTCCGGATTTGGTTAATTTATAGTTCCCTGATCCGATGAGTTCATACCGAAACCGGACAACCGGATTTGAATCAGGAATCCGGAATGTCATTCGTAAAAAGAGATCAGGAAATGATTTATAGGTAGCTTGAAGCACATACTCAACAACTTTGTTATTTAATACTAATGGCTCACCAATTTGTTGAATTTGCGAAAGATCACAATTCAGAATTTTGCCATCAACCTCAAAGTTGGGACCTGCAAATTCATATGTTTTATTCGTTTTTGAGATCCTGTATTTCCAAAGCACTTGTTCTGAATTTACCAATTCAATCTCAGAAGAATTACTCTTAAGAACCAAGGATTTAGTTTTATTCTTAGAATCTGAGTTTGAACAGGATGAAACAAGCAAAAATAAACATGCCAGAATGGATAGTTTGGTTAATGATTCTTTCAGTGATTTATTTCTTTTCATGGTCATTATTTTGAGTAGTTTTTAAAGTATAATTTGAGACCCAAAGATAGTTGGCCAAAAAGATTTCCTGTAATATTTTTCAGGAATTGTAATTCTCTAATGCTCAATTCCATTCTTAATTATATCATTAAGCTTAATTCAAAGAATCAACTTTTAATACATAAACCTGCACCTCATTTTGTCTCAATTTTGGACTAAATGAAATTCCCATGCTATTCCAATTCTTTGAGTACGGACTTTTAGAAGGCCATAAACAATATTCATCGTGGTGTTTCGAAGTAAGGCCAACATATTTTGCCCCAGATCACTGAAAAAGATCACTATTTTTGGATAACTAAGTGCAAGGAATTATGAAGAAATCCACAAGAAAGCGTGCATCTACTCCTGGCTACGTTAGCCCAAAGCAGCTTACCCTTGATGCATTTGAGTCTCCCTTTTTTCAACAATTAAAACCGGATAATCGTTGGGTTGTTCTTGCCAAACTAATTCCTTGGGATGAGATATGCGGGACTTATTTGAAGCATGTTGGAATCAGCAATACTGGCTGACCCCCTCTTAGTTCCAGAGTTGTTCTGGGTTCGTTGATCATAAAGTATTTTTGCAATATTATTGACAGAGAGACAGTTGATCAGATATATAAGAATATGTACATGCAATATTATATCGGGAAGTTGCACGCAAACGATTCTTACAAACTGCAAAAAGAAAAACAAAACACACAAAGTAATCCGCCATGCAGTCGGAAGTCAGCTTGGATTTCTTAAAAGAAACTTAAATTCTATCAACAAGCTCCTTGAACGGCCCTGGGCATTGCAAAATCATGTAAGTCCGGGCGAGCGCAATCTAATCGAAGGTAAGTTTGGTCAGGCTAAAACAGCTTATGGTCTAAATCGCATTAAAGCAAGATTAAGAACCACCAGCGAATCATGGATTGCCTCCATCATTTTGGTGCTAAACCTGGTCAAATTGGCCGGAGGTGGCACTCCTTTGCCTCTTAATCGGAATAACAAATCGCTTTACAGTAAAGACTGTCTTCAAACTTGTAAATAGTTTTGCGATGAAATATGGCAGAAACTGACTATAGGATTTAATTCAATAAATCACATTTATGTCAAAGCAAGATTTAGTTTTTCAGCAGACCCTATTTAATTGTGCATTTAAGGCTATTGATACACCAATGCATAAGTACAGAATTATACATATTTTCTTCATTCGTCAATATTTAAGTTGGTTAAATGGCTTCATGGAACTTACAATGAATTTACAATCATTTCCTTATGTAAAATTTTCTTCTCGTTTATAAATTGAGATGTTGGCTGGCCTCCACCAACGGAAATTATTAATTCCCCTTCCACCTGAACAACTTTTCCTTGACTATCAATTACCGACAAATCACTGGAACAAAGATTAAAAGACACCTTCTTGGTTTCACCCGTTTTTAAATGAATCCGCTGAAAACCTTTCAATGCACAAATTGGAGATCGATAACCAGTACTCTTATTTGTAACGTACAGCTGCACAACTTCGTCACCATCGATTGCTCCAGTATCTGATACATCTACGTTTATATTGAGATTTGAATTGGCCATCAGAGTATCAGGCATTTCAAGATTGTCATATGTAAAAGAAGTATAACTCAATCCATATCCAAAAGGATATAATGGTTCACCTTTGAAATATCTGTAAGTACGATTTTCCATACTGTAGTCTTCAAAGTCAGGAAGATCGCTAACGCTTTTGTAAAAGGTTACGGGCAAACGTCCAGCCGGATTATAGTCGCCAAACAAAACATCGGCGATTGCAGTGCCGCCTGCTTGTCCTCCATACCAGGCTTGGATAATAGCTGGTATATTTTGGGCTTCCCACTCAAACCCAATCGCACTTCCTGACATATTTACAAAAACTATTGGCTTTCCAGTTGATTTCAAAGCTTTCATCAGTTCAGTCTGAATTTTTGGAAGACCAATGTTTGTTCGGTCGCCACCTTTAAATCCATCGATTTCAACAGGCATCTCTTCTCCTTCCAGTTTGGCAGAAATTCCGCCAACAAAAATAATGGCATCCGCATCTTTTACGCATGAAGCAATGGTTGCAGGAGATGCTTGTTCGAAGTAACCCATATCGAATTTCACCTCTGCATTGTCGGCCTTCTGACTATATTCAATTGTTACCTTATGTGATTTCCCCTTTTCTGCTCTGAACGTATAATAAGCTCCTCTGGTTCCTGCTTCTGCCTTTTTTTCTCCATCAATGAATAACCTGCACCAATCATCGCCCATGACCGAGAATGTATATTCGCCTGATATTTCAGGAGTAAAAACCGATGTCCAACGGATCGAAAAATTGCGGGCAATTATACTATCGGCAATTTGTTCCCCATCACCCCATCGAAAATTAATTTCATCTTCACTACGTACCAAGACAGGTGAACCTTCCAATTTTGGATTATTAAAGTATTCAGCCTGAAATCCTTCAATTCCATTGGATTTAAACCAGGCTTTTTGGTAGTCTGATTTAAAAACATTGTTATCAACCAGGTTGAT